>WBZN01000147.1_pt1 | contig 98596 bp, 95 predicted proteins | sample 5204281 | NCBI WGS metagenome assembly WBZN01 (sample SAMN12344347, study PRJNA552823) | activated sludge metagenome | biome: Activated sludge suspended growth; feature: Nitrification reactor; material: Wastewater; isolation source: activated sludge from nitrification reactor of wastewater... | reverse complement strand
CGGCCGAGAACGGGTTGCCGTGGGCCTTGGCGGTGTCGGTCCACTTCGGCGACGGCCAGCCGATGTGCGACCGCAGCACCACGAGGCTCGGGCGCTCGGCCTCGGCCATGCCCTCGCGGATGCCGGCCTCGAGCGCGTCGAGGTCGTTGGCCACCTCGCCGATCTCGACGACGTGCCACCCGTAGGCCCGGAAGCGCTCGCACGCGTCGTCGGTGAGGGTGAGCTCGGTGGGCCCGTCGATGGTGATGTGGTTGTCGTCGTAGACCGCGACGAGGCGACCGAGACCGAGGTGACCGGCGAAGGACGCGGCCTCGTGACTCACGCCCTCGGAGAGGCAGCCGTCGCCGGCGATCACGAACGTGTGGTGGTCGACGAGCTCGGGGCCGAAGCGCGCCCGCTGGTTCGCCTCGGCGAGGGCCATGCCGACGGCGTTGGCGAGGCCCTGGCCGAGCGGGCCGGTGGTGACCTCGACGCCGGCGGTGTGCTGGTACTCGGGGTGACCCGGCGTCGCGGAGCCCCACTGCCGGAACGCCTCGAGGTCGGACAGCTCCAGGCCGAAGCCGGTCAGGTACAGCATCGAGTAGAGCAGGACCGACACGTGACCGTTCGACAGCACGAAGCGGTCGCGGTCGGACCAGTGCGGGTCGGCCGCGTTGTAGTTCATGATCCGGGTGTAGAGCACGTGGGCGAGGGGAGCGAGCGCCAGCGCGGTGCCCTGGTGGCCCGACTTCGCCTGCTCGACCGCGTCCAACGACAGGGCACGGATCACGTCGATGCCGCGCTGGTCCAGGTCACTCATGGGGGTCGGTCCCTCCGCCAAGGCCGTCCGATCGGGGTGGTGCGCCGCTCGCGCGCCGCGCGTCGAGCCTACGTGACCGCCCCGGCCCCGCCGGGGTCCTCGCTCAGAACAGCGCGAGGCTGGCGGTGAAGCCGTGCACGTGGTTGTGCCCGGCGACCGGGCCCACCTCGCCGGCGCAGAACGCACCCGCGAGCGGCACCCGTCCGAGCGCGTGCGCGACCGCGTCCGCGTCGTGGTCGGAGACGCCGAACAGCTGCCGGCCCCGACCGGTGCAGCTGAATAGGAGCGCGCCGTCCGCGGTGTGGTCCGCCAGGGCGCGGCGCAGGTCGTGGTCGGCCGCGACGGCGTCGCGCACGTGGAACTGCACGGTCTGACCCAGCGCCGGCACCGCGGCGACCGCGATCGCGCCGTCGTCGGGCCGAGCGCCCACCACGTTGCGGACGAGGAAGTCGCCCGGGCCGAAGTCCATCCGGTGCTCGTCCACGACCATGCCCACGTGCAGGCCTCTGGCGAGCTGCTCGCGACCCTCGTCGTCGAGCTCGGCGGCGAGCTCCCGGAGCCGGTCCATCGCCGGCTGACCCCCGAGGGTGACGATGTGGTTCCCGTCGACCTCGGTGACGGTGAAGGGTCGGCCGACGGGCTGGCACCCCTGGGACACGACGGTCTCGATCCCGGCGCCGCGCACGAGCACCCCGCTCGCGCCCCGGCCGAGCACGCGGTGGTCGGCGAGGAGCTGGTTCCCGCCCGGGCCCTGACCGGCCGACGCCATGCCCCCGATGACCGGCAGCTCCGGATGCGTGTGCCCGAGGACGCCGAGCACCCCGTCGACCGGGAACGAGAACGGGTCGCCGAGCAGCACGAGGGTCGTGTCGGCGCTCGTGGCGAGCTCGGCGGCGTGTTCGGTCCACCCGACGAGCGCGGAGCCGCCCCCGTCGGCCGGGACGACGTCGAGCGCGACGGTCTCGAGCTCCACGTCGTCCTCGAAGCTCGCCGCCCACACCGACAGGGCGGGCGAGTCCTCGACCTCGCGGCCGATCCCGACCACCGCGCGGTGGGTGGCCCCGATCAGCGCGGTCGGCGACAGCACCGCCCGCAGCACGCCGGCGAGCTCCTCGCTCACCCCGGCGAAGTGGGGCGAGACGAACGCCACGAGCAGGTCGACCGGCCGGCCGTCGAGCTGGTCGATGATCTGGCCCGCCGCCTCACCGACCGCCTGGGGGGCCACCGGGTGCTCGGAGATCGCGCTGGCGAACCGGCTCACGACTCCGGACCGTAGAACCACTCGCCGTCGAGTGCCACGGCCCGCACGGTGAGGGCGTCGTCGAGCTCGATGCGCCCGGGTGCGGCGTCGAGGCCGAGCACGGCGGCCGGTCGGTCGGACGCGGCCGCGAGGGCGGCGACCGGATCGACCCCGAGCCCGACCACGTTGCGGACCGCGGTGTCGAGCAGGACCACGCCACCGGTGAGCGTCCCGTCGGGGAGATACGCGGCGCCGCCGGTCTCGGAGACCGCGGCGTCGAAGTACTCGACCCCGGTGGCGACGGCGTCGCTGACCAGGATCGGCTCACCCGCCGCGAACACGGTCGCGACCAGCGCGGGATGGACGTGCACGAGGTCGCCGATGATCGTGGGTCGCAGCGGCACGCGCGGGTCCAGCGCCGCGCCGATGATCCCGGGGGCCCGCTGGTGGAGGGGACCCATCCCGTTGAAGAGGTGCGTCGTGAGCGTGGCGCCCGCCGCCGCGGCGGCGACGGCGTCGTCGTACCGGCACGCGGTGTGCCCGAGCGCGACCACCACGCCCCGCTCGACGAGCGCGCGCGTCCCGGCGGACCCCGGGTCGGCCTCGGGCGCGAGGGTCACGAGGCGGACGAGACCCGGGAAGGCGTCGAGGAGCTCGGTCAGCCAGTCGAGCGCCATCGGCCGGACCACCCGCTCGGGGTGCGCGCCGAGCGCGCCGCCGAGGAACGGGCCCTCAAGGTGCACGCCGAGGATCTCGGGCATCCCGGCCGGACGGGCGGCCCGCGCCGCCGCCACCCGGGCGAGCGCAGGGGCGTACCGGTCCGGCGGCATCGAGCAGATCGTCGCGAGGTAGCCCGTCACCCCCGCCGCCCGCAGTCGGGCGCCGGCCGCGAGCCAGTCGTCGCCGGCGGCCGTCGAGAAGTCGATCGCGCCGACCCCGTTGACCTGGAGGTCGACGTACCCGGGGCGCTCCGTCACCGGAGCGACGTTACGCGCGGAGCGCCACGCGCAGCTTCGCCAGCCCGAACAGCGTGCGAGGGACCCGGCGGACGATCGACGTGCGCGGGGGTCGCAGCTCGGTGACCGTGACCGGCACCTCGGCGACGGCGTACCCGCTGCGCTCGGCCCGGATCACCAGTTCCGTGTCGAAGAGGTCCTCGCCGCTCCGGCACGCACTCACGGCGGGGCGCAGCGCACCGAGGTTGACAACCTTCATGCCGTGCGTGTCCGACACCGTCAGCCCGAACCCGGCGCGCAGCAGGGAGCTGAAGACCGCGGTTGCCAGCCGGCGCGCCGCGCTGCGCCCGTCGTAGGACCCGGGTGCGCGCTTCGAGCCGACGACGATGGCCGGGCCCGTCGGATCCGGCGAGGCGTCGAGCACCTCGAGCGCCTCCTTCATGAACTGGAGGTCCCAGAAGTCGACGTCGAAGATCACCGCGGTGTCGCCGCGTGACGCGAGGAGACCGGTACGCAGCGCCTCGCCGTAGTTGGCCGTGCGCATCGTGTGCAGCTCGACCTCGGGGACCGCCTCCACGATCCGGCGCGCGATGGTCGGCGTGCCGTCGGTGGAGCCGTTCTCCACCACGTGGACCTCGAAGTCGAGCTCGAGCGCGCGCAGGCCGTCGACCATCCGACGGATCGCGGTGCCGAGCAGCGCGGCCTCGTTGTAGGCCGGGACGACGATCGAGAGCATGAGTCCTCCGGGGTGACGGCCCATCTTGACCCGCGCGAACCCGCCATCGGGTGCACGGGGGGATTGTCGGCCACCGTTCACCGGAACTTCAGCGCCGGTAGGGTCCCCGGCCACGCGCCGCCCAGACCGGGACGCGAAGGGGGATTCCATGGCCGCGATGCCCGATGTCCTGCAGGTGCACGCCGACGGCACGCCCGATCGGCCCGCCGTCGTCGTCGACCCGAGCGGCGGCGCCCGCGCGACCACCACCACCTACGCCGAGCTCAACGCGCTCGTGAACCGGCTCGCCCACGGGCTCCGGGCCCTCGGCGCCGCGCCCGGGGACCGGATCGTGTGGTGCGGCCCGAACTCGCTCGAGACCATCACCGTCGTCCACGCGGCCCGCAAGGCCGGGCTCGTGGCGGTGCCGCTGTCGTACCGGTTCACGGCCGAGGAGATGGCGTACGTCATCGACAACTCGGACGCGACGCTCGTGGTGGCCGACGCCGACTACGCGCCCCTCATCGCGTCGGTGCGCGGTGAGATCCCGAAGGTGAAGGCGTGCGTCGGGTACTGCGCGACGGCCGAGCCCAAGGAGATCCCGGCCGGGTTCGTCGACTGGCGGGTCGTGGTCAACGGCCAGCCCGACACCGAGCCCGAGGCGCCGGACGCGTCGGGCGTCGGCGCGCAGATGCTCTACACGTCGGGCACCACGGGGAAGCCCAAGGGCGCGCTGCGCACGACGACCAACGCCGCGATCGTGTTCGCGCTCCTCGGCGAGCTCGGCTTCCAGATGGGCAACGAGGTCCACATCACGACGGGGCCGATGTACCACTCCGGTCCGCTCGCGTTCGTGTCCCTCAACCACTCGGCGGGCGCGCCGATCGTCGTGCTCCGCCGGTTCGACCCGGAGGCGTGGCTCGACGCGGTGAAGGAGCACCGCGTCACCAACACGTTCAGCGCACCGACGCAGCTGAAGCGGATCGTGTCGCTGCCCGACGACGTGCTCGCGCGCGCCGACTGCTCGTCGATGCGCTGCCTGATCGCCAACGCGGCGCCGGTGCCGTACGCGCTGAAGCAGGAGGTGATCGCCAAGCTCGGCGACGGGTTCCTCTTCGAGGTCTACGGCTCGACCGAGATGGGGATCATCACCGTGCTGCGGCCGGAGGACCAGCTGCGCAAGCCCGGGTCGTGCGGGAAGCCGTACGGCGACATCGAGTTCCGCATCGTCACCGACGACGGTGCCGTCGCCGCGCCCGGCGAGCAGGGCGAGCTGTTCATGTCGACCGGCCTCGCGATGGACGGCTACCACCGGACGGACGAACAGCTGAACGAGATCGAGGACGGCGCGTGGAAGTCGGTCGGCGACATCGCCTACGCCGACGAGGAGGGCTACCTCCACATCTGCGACCGCAAGAAGGACATGATCATCTCCGGCGGGGTGAACATCTACCCGGCCGAGATCGAGGCCGTGCTGCACGGCCACCCGCAGGTGCTCGACGTCGCGGTGTTCGGCATCCCCGACGACGAGTGGGGCGAGTCCGTGTACTGCATCGTCCAGGCCAAGACCGGCGAGACGATCGACCTCGACGACCTCCGCACCTACGCCGCGGCGAACATGGCGAAGTACAAGGTGCCGCGCGGCTGGGAGGTCCGGGACGAGCTGCCCCGCACCGACGCCGGCAAGCTCCTCAAGCGCGTCCTCCGCGACGAGTTCTGGTCCGACCGCGCCCTCTGAGCCTGGCGGCGTTCGGCGCTCCGGCACCGGGCGTCCCCCTCCCGACTTCGGCGAGGAAGTTGCCCCTCCGGGGACCCGTTCGTCGCCGAAGTCGCGGATCTGGGCGCTCCAGCGGGTGCCGCGAGGTGCCGATGTTGCTCCGGACCGGGCCGATCGGGCCGGAGGGAGTGACGGCAGGTGTTCCTCAAGTGCGCGCAGTGCGCGTATCTGACCCCCGAGGCGTCGACCACGTGCAAGCAGTGCGGCGGCGATCCGCTCGCGGGTCGGACCGCGACCGCGGAGACGCCGGCGCCGCCTTCGCCGCCCGCGCCCGCCAGGCCCACGTCACCGCCGGTCGAGTCGCCGTCCGTCGAAGCCCAGCCGATCGGGGAGCCGTTCGCCGCGGCGGTGACCCCGAGCCCGCCGCCCACCTGGCCGCCCGCGACGACACCGGCGCGCCCCATGAACATCTTCGACGTGCCGCCGCCGCCGGGCGCGCCCCCCACCGGGCCGCCGGGTGGACCTGCGATCCCGGCAATGTTCCCGCAGCCCGGCGCCCGGCCACCGAAGCACAGCGTCGCCGTGACAATCCTCGGCGTCGTCGCGATCGCGGTCGTGCTCGCGCTGGTGATCGGCGCCGCGTTCGGACGGTCGTCGTCCACCAGCGCGCAGCCCGTCGCCACCACGCCGCCGAGTCCCGGCGCGACCGTCGACACGTGGACGATGCGCGAGGCGCTCCCCTCGGGGGACGCGCTCGGACCGGGTTGGACCGTGATCGGCCATCAGGACCTGGAGCCCTACTCGCTCGTCTGGGACGAGACGTGCTGGAGCAACCCCGGACTGGAGTCCGTCGCGCAGGGCGGGACCTCGGTCGACCAGGGCCTGGCGGTCGACGCAGCCGGCAACGACCAGGGTGAGACCAACGCGTGGATCAAGCAGTACGAGACGAGCGCCGAGGTCGACGGGCAGCTGACCGCGCGCCTCGACCCGCAGTACGGCGCGTGCGCGGCCGAGTTCGCCCGCAACGACCTCGCGTGCTCGTGCAAGGGCAAGACCGCGACCGACACGACGCTGACCCCGGTCGCCGCGCCCGCGGGCGTGCGCGCCGCCGTGTACCGGACCGAGTTGCACTACGTCGACGAGCAGGGGAACAGCCGGCCGTTCTCGGACGTCCATGCCTACGTCGCGGCCGGCCGCTGGCTCGGGTCGTTCCGCGTCTACCGGTTCGACACGCCCGTCGACCAGCAGTGGTTCGACCAGCAGCTCACCGCGTTCGCCCAGCAACTCGCGCTCCGCGCACCGACCTGATCACCCGGGGGCGAGTACCGTCCCCGGCCGTGCCGACGCTCTCCGAAGCCGAATCGAAGGCCCTGGTCGCGGCGCACGGGATCCCCGTGCCCGACGAACGGATCGTGCCCGACGCCGCTGCGGCGGTCGCCGCGGCCGACGCCATCGGGTACCCCGTGGTGGTCAAGCTCAACGGCGACGCCATCGCCCACAAGACCGAGCGCGGCCTGGTGCGGCTCGACCTCGCCGACGTCGCCGCGGTCGAGCGGGCCGGCACCGATCTCTTGGCCGCGGCCACCACCGCCGACGGGGCGGTGAGCCTCCTCGTGGCGCCGATGCTGCGGGGCAATCGCGAGCTGATCGCCGGTCTGCACCACGACGAGCAGTTCGGCATGACCGTGATGCTCGGGGTCGGCGGCATCCTTGCCGAGGCCGTCGCCGACGTCGCGTTCCGCCTGGTGCCGCTCACCCCGGTCGACGCCGAGGACCTGATCGACGACCTCGCGACCCAGAAGCTGCTCGGCGAGTTCCGTGGTGAGCCCGCGATCGACCGTTCCGAGCTGGTCCGGGTGATCACCGGGCTCGCGGCCCTGAGCGAGGCCCGGCCGGACGTCCGCAGCGTCGATCTCAACCCGCTGATCGTGGTCGGCGGCACCCCGATCGCGGTCGACGCGCTCGTGGAGGTGGCCCAATGACCGGGGTCCTCGACACCGAGCACTTCCGGGCGCTGTTCGAGCCGCGCGGCGTGGTCGTCGCCGGCGCGTCGAGCCATCCCGGCAAGTTCGGCTTCGTCGCGCTGCACAACATCCTGAGCTCCGGCTACGCGGGCGGCGTGTACGCCACGAACCGCGAAGGCGGCACGATCCTCGGGATCGACACTGCGCCGGGGATCGACGAGCTGCCCGCCGACGCCGCGATCGACCTCGTCTTCGTCTGCACGCCCGCCGGCGCGAACCCCGACCTGCTCCGCGCCTGCGCCCGTCGCGGCATCCGGGCCGCCTTCGTCACCAGCGCGGGGTACGGCGAGGCGGGGGAGGAGGGCCGCCGGGCCGAGCGCGACCTCGTCGCGCTCGCCGCCGAGCTCGGCATCCTGCTCGCGGGGCCGAACGGCCAGGGCGTGGTGAGCACCCCGGCGCAGCTGTGCGCGCAGATCGTCGCCCCGTACCCGCCGACCGGCGCGATCGGCGTCGCGAGCCAGAGCGGCAACTTCGTCTCGAGCTTCCTCAACTACGCCGTGCAGACCGGGATCGGCATCAGCCGGGCGGTGAGCGCGGGCAACGCGGCGATGGCGACCGTGCCCGACTACCTCGACTTCTACGCCGACGATCCCGCCACCGCGGTGGGGCTCGCGTACGTCGAGGGCATCGCCGACGGACGGACCTTCGCCGAGCGGGTCCGCGGTGTCACCGACCGCATGCCGCTGGTGCTGCTGAAGGGTGGCGCCACCGCGGGTGGCCAGCGCGCCGCCGCGTCCCATACGGGCGCGCTCGCGAGCGACGACCGCGTGTTCGACGGCATGTGCCGGCAGGTGGGCGCCACCCGCGCGGCGACCGTCGAGGAGGCCTTCGAGGCCGCGGCCACCTTCGCCACCCAGCCGCTACCGAGCGGTCCGAACGTCGCGGTGCTGACGACCGCGGGCGGGTGGGGCGTCGTGACCGCCGACGCGATCACTGCGCACCGCGACCTGTCACTCGCCCCGCTGCCCGACGACCTCAAGGCGCTGATCGACACCGAGCTGCCGCCCCGTTGGAGCCGGAACAACCCGATCGACCTCGCCGGCGGCGAGACGCGCGACACCATCCCCGAGGTGATGGCGATGGTGACCGAGCATCCCGCGATCGACGCGGTCGTGTACCTCGGCCTCGGCATCCAGAGCAACCAGGCGCGGATGATGCGCGACGGCGGCTACTACCCGGGCGACGGGCTCGAGCGCATCGTCGACTACCACGAGCGCCAGGACGCGCGGTTCGCGCAGGCGGCGGCGGAGATCAGCGACGCGACCGGCAAGCCGATCCTCACCGCGACGGAGCTCGCGGTGGCGTTCCCCGACAACGCCGGGCCACGCACGGTGCGGGCGACGGGCCGGGTCTGCTACCCGAGCTCGAACCGCGCCGTGGCCGCGCTCGGTCACCTGTACCGCTACGCGCGCTGGCGCGACCGCCGCTCCGGCTCCGCCTGATGCCGGCCCGCGGCGACACCGGCCGCCGCGTCCTCGCGGGTGGACTCGCCGTCGTCGGCGTCGTGGCGATCGTCGTCGCGCTGCGTGCGCCCGGAGCGGCGGCGACGCGGCCGCCGACGAAGTCGCTGGCCACGCCGCTGTGGTCGGTCCGGCGGGTGCCGCGCACGGTCGCCGACGCGGCCGAGGACCAGCGGCTGCAACGGACCCTCTCGTCCCGCATCGGGAACCAGGCCGCGTGCTTCACCGTGCACGACGTCACCGGCGCGCTCGCCGAGGCGGGCGGGACCGACGCCCGCATCCCCGCCAGCACCCTGAAGCTCGCGACGGCCACCGCCGCGGTCGAGCACCTCGGGAACGACGCGCGCTTCACCACGACGGCGGCGACCGCGTCGCCGGTCCGCGACGGCACGGTCGACCGGCTCTACCTCGTCGGGGGCGGGGACCCGGTGCTGGCCACGCCCGAGCGGATCGCGGCCCTCGCCGCGAACCCGGAGTACGCCGGACTCACCAGTACGCCGCTCGCCACGCTCGCCGACCGGATCGTCGCCCGGGGCGTGACGAGCATCCCGGGCGGGGTCGTGGGCGTCGACGGCCGCTACGACGCCACCCGCTACCACCCGTCGTGGACGGCGGGAACCCGGGCCGCGAGCGGACCCGTCGGCGCGCTCACGGTGAACCACAACTACGGCGGCGCCGCCGGCACCGGCCCCGCGGTCGCGGACCCCGCCCTGAACGCTGCGGCCGAGCTGACCCGTCTCCTGGCGGCCCGGGGCGTGCGGGTCGGCGCACCCGGCCGGGCCACGAGCGCACCCTCGGGCACCACCGATCTCGCGAGCGTCCGGTCGGCACCGCTCCGGGACGTCCTGACCGAGATGCTCAGCGCCTCCGACAACCTGACCGCCGAGATGCTGGTGCGCGAGCTCGCGCGCCGCGCGCAGCCGGACGCCCCGGGCACCACCGCGGCGGGCGTCGCGATCGTGCGCGCCACCCTGGACCGGCTCGGCATCGACACCACGGGCCTGGTGAACGTCGACGGGTCGGGGCTCTCGCGCGACGACCGCATCCGCTGCGGCACGCTGCTCGCGCTCGTGGACCTGGCGAGGACCGGCCCGTTCGCGTCGATCGGCGACGGCCTGGCGATCGCGGGGAAGCGGGGGACCCTCGCCGACCGGCTCGTCGGCACGCGTCTCGCCGGCAACCTCACCGCCAAGACCGGCACGCTCGACGGGGTGAGCGCCCTCGCGGGCTACGTCACCGCGGACCGGCCCCTGCGCTTCGCGTTCGTGGTCGAGGGACCGTTCGGCGAGCCCGGGGCGTTCGCGATCCGGGAGGGACTGGCGACCGACATCGCGTCCTACGGATCCGGTGCGGGCGAGGCCGACGTGCCGGCACCGGCCGCCCCGTGACCCCCGGGGGTTGCCAGTCGACCGAGCCGACGTGCCATCATCCCTGGCGATGAACCGACACCGCGCGGGCCCAGCGGGGGCCGAACGCCCCGGCGCGCCCAGCCGAGAGTGGGACTGATGGCCGACAAGCCTGCGCCGATCCCCCAGGCGATCACCGAGCTGTGGGAGCTGGTGCTCGCCTACTTCAAGCAGGAGACCACCGAGCCGTTGAAGGCGCTCGGGAAGGTCATCGGGTTCGGCGTCGCCGGCTCGTTGCTCATCGGCGCCGGCACGGTGTTCGCCGCCATCGGGACCCTCCGCCTCCTCCAGACCGAGGTCTCGGCCTTCGACGGCAACTTCACGTTCGCGCCGTACCTGATCGTCATCGTCCTGCTGATCGCGGTGGCCGGCATCGTGTTCTCGGTCGGCACCCGCACGAAGGAACCACAGTGAGCCCAGCCGCGAACCCGCCCGCCGGTCCGATCACCAAGGCCGACATCGAGCGCAAGCTGGCCGAGATCGGCGGCGAGGTCGACGAGCAGGTCGAGTCCACCAAGCACCTCGCCATCACCGTCGGCGCCGTCGCCGCGGCCGTGGTGCTCGCCGGGGTGTTCCTCCTCGGGCGCCGGCGCGGTCGCCGGCTGACCACCATCGTCGAGATCCGCCGCGTATGAACCTCGGCTCGGTCCTCGGCGGCGTCGCCAAGGGACAGCTCCGCCGGCGGGGCCGCACGGCGGCGGTCATCACCGCCGCGGGGCTCGGCTTCCGGATCTGGAAGCGGCTGACCAGCGTGTCCGACCGGCCCGCGATCCGGTTCGCGGTCAAGCCCGGCGAGGTCTACGAGATCAGGGGGATCCGGCGCGAGAAGTAGCGTGGACGGGCTGTGAACGTCGTCCTGCGCAACCCGCGTCGCGAGGTCCAGATCCCCGGCCCCATCACCGTCGCCGCGCTCCTCGTGCGCCTCGAGCTGGTGCCCGAGTCGGTCCTGGTCATCCGCAACGACACGCTCGTGACCCACGACGCCCGCCTGACCGACGACGACGAGATCGAGATCCGACCGGTGATCTCCGGGGGCGCGTCGTGAAGTGCCGCCGCTGCAAGGCTCCCGCCGTCATCGACATCCGCCGTCACAACGCGGCGTTCTGCGCCGACTGCTTCCTGCACCACACCCGGGAGCAGGTCCGCCGCGCCGTCGACGAGTTCGAGATGATCGCGCCGGGCGAGCGCGTGCTCGTTGCGGTCTCCGGGGGGAAGGACTCGCTCGCACTCTGGGACCTGCTCGCCGAGCTCGGGATCCCGGCCGACGGGCTCTACCTCGGGCTTGGCATCGGTGACTACAGCGACGAGTCCGGTCGCCACGCGCGGGCCTTCGCCGACGCTCGCGGCCTGCACCTGATCGAGGTCGACCTGCGCGAGCGGTACGGCTACGACGTGCCCACCGCCGCCGCGGCGACCCGGCGCGCGCCCTGTGGCGCGTGCGGGTTGTCGAAGCGCCACCTGTTCAACCAGTTCGCCCTGGACGGGGAGTACGACGTCGTGGCGACCGGCCACAACCTCGACGACGAGGCGGCGGTGCTGCTCGGCAACGTCCTGCACTGGGAGGTCGGCTACCTCGGCCGGCAGTTCCCGGTGCTGCCGGCGAGCACCGGCTTCGCCCGCAAGGTCAAGCCGCTCGTGAAGCTCGGGGAACGGGAGATGGCCGCCTACTGCGTGCTGCGCGGCATCGACTACCAGATCGAGGAGTGTCCGATGGCCGTGGGCAACCGGCACCTCGGGCTCAAGGAGACGCTCAACCAGCTCGAGGACCGCTCGCCCGGCGCCAAGGCCGCGTTCCTCTCCGGGTTCTGGAACCGCGGCCACGACGCGTTCGCGTCCGAGGCCGACGAGGAGCGCGCCGAGTTGCGGGCCTGCGTCGAGTGCGGTGCCCCGACCACTGCCGAACGCTGTGCGTTCTGCGCGCTGCGCGCGAAGGCCGGCGCGCACGAGCCGGTGGTCGCACGCGTCGAGCTCCGGGGGGCGTCGTGACCGCGCGCGGCACGTTCGCGGTCGGCGACCGGGTCCTGCTGATCGACCGGAAGCACCGCCGGCACCTCATCACGCTCACCGAGGACGGCGAGTTCCACACGCACGCCGGGGTCCTGGCGCACCAGCAGCTGATCGGGCGCGACGAGGGCTCCACCGTGCGTACGACGCGCAACGCCGCGCTCATCGCGATCCGCCCGACGCTCGCCGAGTACGTGCTCGAGATGCCGCGCGGCGCGCAGGTCATCTACCCCAAGGACCTCGGGCCGATCCTCATGCTCGCCGACGTCTTCCCGGGCGCACGCGTGCTCGAGTCGGGAGTCGGGAGCGGCGCGCTCACGATGACGCTGCTGCGTGCCGTCGGTCCCACCGGCTCGGTCACCGGCTACGAGATCCGCGACGACTTCGCGGACCGCGCCCGCCGCAACGTCGAGGGCTACCTCGGAGCGGACGTCCCGCTCACGATCGAGACGCGCGACATCTACGAGGGCATCGACGTCGGCGACCTCGATCGTGTCGTGCTCGACCTGCCCGAGCCGTGGCAGGTCGTCAAGCACGCGGCGACGGCGCTGCGCCCGGGCGGCATCCTCGTGTCGTACCTGCCGACGATCCTGCAGGTGTCCACGCTGCGCGAGACCCTCGCCGAGTCGGTCTTCGGCATGGCCCAGACGCTCGAGGTCCTCAACCGCGGCTGGAACGTCGACGGGCAGTCGGTGCGGCCGGACCACCGCATGGTCGCCCACACCGGCTTCCTCACCGTCGCCCGGAAGCTCGCGCCGGAGTGAGCCCACCCCGCCCGGCCGGGGACCGTCGACCGTGACCGCGCTCGACGGCGTGGTCCTGCTCCTGGTCGCGGTGGCCGCGCTGATCGGCTACCGCCTCGGCTTCGTCGTCCGGGCCCTCTCGCGGCTCGGCCTCGCGATCGGGGTCGCGGTCGCGCTGCGCATCACGCCCCGGCTCGCGCAGGCGCTCGCCGGCGTCTCGCCCGGCGTCCGGTTGCTGTCGGTGGCCTCCCTGATGATCGGCCTGGCGCTGATCGGGCACGCCGCCGGGATGATGGCGAGCCAGGCGATCCGGCGGCACCGGCACGTCGGCGAGCACGTCAGCCCGCTCGACCGGGTGGCCGGCGCGGTGCTCGGTGCGCTCGGCGTCCTCGCGCTGCTCTGGCTGCTCGTCCCGGCACTGCGCTCGACGCCCGGCTGGCCGGCCCGCGAGGCCCAGGGCTCCGCCGCCGTCTCGGTGCTCGACTCCTTCGGACCGTCCCAGCCCCACTCCGCCCGACTGCTCGGCCGGATCGTCAGCGAGTCGCCGTACCCGCTGTTCGACGACGCGCACGTCTCGATGCGGCCGCCGACGACCGACGCGGGCCCCCGGATCGACGCCCAGGCGGCCAACTCGGTCGTGCTCGTGCGCGGCGACGCGTGCGGTCTGCAGCTCTCGGGCACCGGCTTCGCCGTGGCCCGGCACCTGCTCGTCACCAACGCCCACGTCGTGGCGGGGGAGCGGCACACGACCGTGACCACCCGATCCGGGCGCACCGCGGCGGCCGACGTCGTCGTGTTCGATCCGTTGCACGACGTCGCGGTCCTCCGCGTCGACGGGCTCACGTTCGCCCCGCTGCCGTTGACCGACGCGAAGCTCGGGACCATCGCCTCGGTCCTCGGGCACCCGCGCGGGGGTCAGCTGCGCGCGACCCCGGCGCGGCTGGCACGCTGGATCGACGCGCCCCGGACCGACGTGTACCGCGGCGGCACGATCACCACCCGCATCCTCGGGCTCGCGGCCCACCTGATCGTCGGCGACTCGGGCGCGCCCGTCGTCGATCCGCAGGGTCGCGTCCACGGGGTCGTCTTCGCCGTCGACCCCGCGAGCGCCACGACCGCGTTCGCGCTCACCACGGACGAGCTGCGTCCCTACCTGCGCCTGGCGCGCCGGGCCGTCCACCCGGCGTCGACGCGCACCTGCCTGGTCGGGTGACGCTCAGCCGCCGAACAGCTGGGAGACCGTCACCACGAACGCGGCGACGGCGAGCACCGACACCACGAGCACGCAGACGAACGCGAAGACCTTGAACCGCGGACCGTTCACGGCCACGCCCACGGCGCTCGGCCGGTTGGTCAGCATGAACAGGAACGCGAGGATGATCGGGGTGATGAACCCGTTGAGGATCTGCATCCCGATCAGCAGGTCGATCAGGTTGACGGGGATGAGCGCGACCGCGGCGCCGATCACGATCTGGATCGTGAACATGCCGAGGAAGAGCGGCGCCTCGCTGAAGCGACGGGACACGGACCGCTCGGCGCCGACCGCCTCCGCCAGGCCGTAGGCGGTCGAGAGCGGCACGATCGCGGCGGCGAGCATCGACGCGCCGAACAGGCCGATCGCGAACAGCGTCTCCGCGCCCGCGCCGGCGATCGGCTCCAGCGCCTTGGCGGCCTGGGTGGCCGAGCTGAGCGGCTGCCCGGTGTCGCCGAGCACGGTGGCCGTCGTGATGAGGATCGACAGGAAGATGAACCCGGCGAAGAGCGCGCCGAACACCGCGTCGATGCGCTCGTGCGGGTACTCGTCGGGACCGATGCCACGGTCGGCGACGGCGGCGGCCTGGTACAGCTGCATGTACGGCGTGATCGTCGTGCCGACGAGCGCGACCGCGACGAGCAGGAACTCCTTGCTGCCGACGAGGTGGGGGATGAACGTGTCCTTGGCGACCTGCGTCCAGTCCGGTCCGGACAGGAACATCGCGATCGGATAGGCGAGGAACACGAGCGTCAGCGAGAGGAAGACGCGCTCGGCCCACTTGTAGGAGCCGAAGAGGACCACGCCGAGGATCAGCAGCATCGCGACCGGCACCGACACGTACCGGGACACCCCGAAGATCTCGAGCGCCGCACCGATGCCGGCGAACTCCGACACCACGAGGCCGAGGTTGGCGACGAGCAGGCACACGATCGCGAACGCGCCGATGCGCAGCGAGAACTCCTCGCGGACGAGCGACATCATGCCCTCGCCGGAGTACGCCCCGAGGCGCGCCGCCATCTCCTGCACCGCGACGAGCGCTGCGATGATCAGTACGCAGATGAACAGCGTCTGGTAGCCGAACTGGCTGCCGGCGGACGCGTACGTGACGATGCCACCGGCGTCGTTGCCGGCGTTGGCCGCGATGAGACCCGGGCCGAGGATCGCGAGGACCGCGGCCAGCTTCAGGAAGCGGCGGCGCTTCGGCGCGGGTGGGGAGACGGGCTGCATCACCATCGTCCGTGGTCCCGGCTCAGCCGAACAGGCGGGGGAAGCGGACCCGGCCGCGGTCGGGGATGAGGGCGTCGACGAGGTCGTCGCCGAGGATGCGACCGACCGGCCGCTGCTCGTCGTCGACCACGAGCACTGACGAGCCGCGCGAGTCGACGAAGCGCTCGACCACCTCGTCGAGGCCCGCGTCGGGACTCACCGTGACCGGCTCGGGGGGACCGGCGGCATTGATGACCGCGTCGTCACTCGCCGCGACGAGCAGCTCGAAGAGGCCGATGTCGTGGAGGACGCAGCCAACCTCGTCCACGATGATCACCGCGTCGACGTCGGCCTGGTGCTCGGCCTGCGACCGCAGGATGCGGCGCACCTCGCCGACGGTCTGGTCCGGACGCACCAGCACGAGGTTGGTCGTCATGAGGCCACCCGCGGAGCCCTCGCGGTACAGCAGCAGCGTCCGCAGCGAGGCCGCCACCTGCTCGGGCATCACGGCGAGCAGCTCCTCGGCCTCGTCGGGCTCGAGGTCGCGCAGGGCGTCGACCGCCTCGTCGGGCTCCATCTCGGCGATGAGCGCCGCGGCGCGCACGGGCTCGGACTCGCGGATCAGCGCGCCGAGCTCCTCGGGCCCCATCTCCTCGAGCGCGTCGGCCGCCGTCTCGCTGTCGAGCCGGGCGAGCAGCTCCTGGCGCTCCTCCCGGCCCAGCTCCTCGAGCAGGTCGGCCAGCTCCGCCGGTCGCAGCCGCCGCAGCGCCTGGTTGGGCGTCGCCAGCTGCATCGGACCGACGCGGGTGGTGCCGGCGCCGAAGGACTGGATCGCCGCCCAGTCGATCACCCGCTCGGGCGTGGCCCGGGCCTGCCAGCGGGTGGGGCCGAGGCGGCGCAGCAGCGTCTGGAACCCGACGTCGACCCCCACGAGCCGGTACACGCCGTTGACACGCGCGAGGTAGAGGTCCGACGCGCGCACGACGCGCACACCGTCGACGTCCACGAGCTGGTGGTCGACGACGTCGCCGTTCAGCACCACCTCGCCGTCGCGGCGCTCGAAGTCACGCAGGTCGAGCCGCGCCGAGCGCAGCGTCACGCGGTCCGGCGCGATCTCGGACACCTGCTCGACCGGCACGAAGGCGCGCCGGCGCGCGACGCGCATGACCAGGCCCGTCACCGGGGGGTAGGACTCGCCGTGCCACCGCGCCACGAGGTCCGCGACCCGACCCACCTCGAGGCCGCGCGGGTCGAGCACGGGCCGCCCGACGAGGGACGCGGCGGACACGAGCGCGTCCGCGACCGCCCGGTTGGCGAGGATGCGCTGGGTTCGGTGCTCCCGGCGCCGGCGGAGCGCCGCAGGAGTGGGCAGGGGAGGACGACGAGCCATGGTGGGCCTCCTTCGGGCGCGTCGCGCGCGGCGACGCCGAGGTGGGCGGGGGTGCGGGCCGGTCACACCGGCCCGTCGGCTCGTCGGACCCGGAACGGGTCAGACGGGGCGGCGGGAGGCGCGACCGCGGTGACTCGGGGGTTCGGGTTGCTTCCTGGCCATCAGCGGTGTCCTCCTTCCGTCGTACGTGGCCCGTCTCCGGGCCGGTCGGTCGGGCGCGATGCGTCTACTCGGCCTCGATGAAGATGCACTCGCCGGGGCACTCCTCGGCGGACTCGATGGTCGCCTCGAGCATGCCGTCGGGGATGTTGGCGAGACCCTCGGCGCCACCCGGGTCGCTGAGGACCTTGTCGCCCTCCTTCACGTAGGCGAGGCCGTCGTCGAGCAGCGTGAACACGGCGGGGGCGATCTCCTCGCAGAGACCGTCACCGGTGCAGAGGTCCTGGTCGATCCAGACCTTCATGAGTGATCCTCACCTCGTATGGGGGTAATCGGGGGTTGGCCGGTTCATCGGAGCACCCGCGGTCAACCCTGAGGGCAATCCGACCGATGGAGCGTACTGGCGGTCCCGACGGCCGTCGCAATTCTTCGACGGACGCGGGCCGAAAAAACCCGGTGGGGCGCGAAGCGCTCGGTAGGGTGCGCGGACCAGGCTGTGGACGCGAGCGAGGGAAGGAGGAGGCATCGATGGCGGCCGAGCACGATCGACGCCTCGCCGAGTACGAGCACGAGGTCGGCGAGCTCCAGAACCAGGTCAAGGGCCTCGAGGAGGAGATCGTCCTCCTGCGACGCCGGCTCCAGGACGCGCCGAAGCGCGTGCGCACCCTCGAGGAGCGGATCCTCGAGACCAAGGGCCAGCTGGCCCAGGCCGTCTCCCAGAACGAGCGCCTCTCGGCCACGCTCCGTGAGGCGCGCGAGCACATCGCCGCGCTCCGTGAGGAGGTCGAGAAGCTCACGATGCCGCCGTCGGGCTACGGCACCTTCCTCGGCGCGAACGACGACGAGACCGTCGACGTGTTCACCGCCGGTCGCAAGATGCGCGTCGCGGTCCACCCCGAGCTCGACCTCGACGGGCTGCGGCGCGGCCAGGAGGTCGTGCTCAACGAGTCGCTCAACGTCGTGGCCGCCCGTGAGGCCGACGGACACGGCGAGGTCGTCGTGTTCAAGGAGCTGCTCGAGGACGGCACCCGGGCGCTGATCGTCGGCCGGGCCGACGAGGAGCGCGTCGCCGAGCTCTCCGACGAGCTGCTCGGCGTCAAGCTGCGGGCCGGCGAGCACGTGCTCGTCGACGCGCGGAGCGGGCTGCTCGTCGAGCGCATCCCGCGTCCCGAGGTCGAGGAGCTCGTCCTCGAGGAGGTCCCCGACATCACCTACGCCGACGTCGGCGGCCTCGACGACCAGATCGACCAGATCATGGACGCGGTCGAGCTGCCGTACCTGCACGCGGACCTGTTCCTCGAGCACGACCTGCAGCCGCCGAAGGGGATCCTGCTGTACGGCCCGCCGGGCTGCGGCAAGACGCTCATCGCCAAGGCCGTCGCCAACTCGCTCGCGAAGCGGGTGGCGGAGAAGACGGGCAACGAGAAGACCCGCTCGTACTTCCTCAACATCAAGGGCCCGGAGCTGCTGAACAAGTACGTCGGCGAGACCGAGCGCCAGATCCGCCTCATCTTCGAGCGCGCACGCGAGAAGAGCGAGGAGGGCGTGCCGGTCATCGTGTTCTTCGACGAGATGGACTCGCTGTTCCGCACACGCGGCACCGGGATCAGCTCCGACATCGAGTCGACGATCGTCCCGCAGCTGCTCGCCGAGATCGATGGTGTCGAGAGCCTGAAGAACGTCATCGTGATCGGCGCGTCGAACCGCGAGGACCTCATCGACCCGGCGATCCTGCGACCGGGCCGCCTCGACGTGAAGATCAAGATCGAACGGCCCGACGAGGCGTCGGCCAAGCAGATCTACGCGCGCTACCTGCTGCCGACGCTGCCGATCTCCGAGGACGAGACCAAGCAGTTCGACGGCGACGCGTCAGCCGCCGTGTCCCGCATGATCGACGTCGCGGTCGAGGCGATGTACGCGACCGACGACGACAACCGGTTCCTCGAGGTCACGTACCAGAACGGCGACAAGGAGATCCTGTTCTTCAAGGACTTCTCGTCGGGCGCGATGATCGAGAACGTCGTGCGGCGCGCCAAGAAGCTCGCGATCAAGCGGACGATCGCCGGTGGCACGCACGGCATCGGCACTCAGGACCTGCTCGACTCGATCAAGCAGGAGTACCGCGAGCACGAGGACCTGCCGAACACGACGAACCCGGACGACTGGGCGAAGATCTCGGGCAAGAAGGGAGAGCGGATCGTCTTCGTGCGCACGCTCCTCACCGAGGGGCGCGAGGAGGCCGCCACCGGCGGCCGCCAGATCGAGCGCGTCACCACCGGCCAGTACCTGTAGTCGGCGTCGCGGATTCGCCCGGCGGCAACGCCTCCTGCGCCGGGTTTGTTGCGATCCGGTCGCTCAGCGACCGATCTGCAACAAACCCGGCGAGAGATCGGGGGCACCCAGCGGTCACCTCGCCAGCGCGGATCGGCGTACGCATGTTCACCCGTACCGCCGAGCGGTACCGAGCGACACATGAACGGGTCGCGTCAGCGGTGGGGCGCGCAGGCGGCGCGCTCCGCGAGGCTGCCCTGGCCGTAGGGGTCGATGCCGGAGCGCTGCCCGGTGACGACCCAGGTGTTGTGCGCCTCGTTCATGAAGACGAACGGCGCCGGGCACGCGATGCGGACGAAGCGTGCGCCCGCGCACCGGCCGGGCGTGTCCGCGCAGGTGTAGCCGAGGTGGCCCTGCGCGACGCCGTCGCCGCACGAGTCGACGAAGCCCGGCGCCTGGTGCGACGCCAGGTAGGCGAGCGCGTCGGCACAGGTCGTGGTGTACGCCGCCGCCGGGACGGGGCCCGGAACCGACGCGACCACCGCCGGCACCACCGGCGTCGTGGTCGTCGTGGTCGTCGTGGACGGGCCCGCGGTCGGGCCCGCGTCCGGCACCCGGGAGACCCGCGCGCCCAGCACCGAGACGGGCACGGCTCCCGGCCGCGCAGAGCCCCGGTGCCCGGCGTGACCGTGGAGGGCCCCGACGGCGAAGAGCAGCGCGATCACGAGGAGCACGAGCACGGCGAGCGCGCGGATGGTGGGTGCGACCCGCGACCGGCGCGGGCGCGCGTGGATCACGACGTCCGCCTCCCCAGCTCCCATGCGCGGGGGAGTCTGTCGTGGCCACGCGTCGCCCCCAACCGGCCATTCGGATCATTTCGCCCGGCGTCAGCCGGCCGGCCGGGGCTCCCCGAAGAAGCCGACGACCGACGCCAGCCGACCCGCGCCGTCGACCGTCACGAAGTCGGTGCCGCCGACGGCGACGGTGCCGTCCGCCGCCACGAGCTCCCAGCCGTAGCGGGCGTGGTCGTGGTGGGCGTCGACGGTGGTCGTGCGCCGGAACGTGTGCGCGGGGTAGTGCTCGAGCACCGCGTCGACGAGGTCGGCGACACCCTCGGGTCCGGCGCCGTCGAACGGCGGGTCCACGAGCTTCCCGTCGGCGCTCCAGGCGCGCCGCAGCAGCGCGAGGCGCCGGGCGCGGTCGGGCTCGCAGTAGCCCGCGAGGTGGGTGTCGACGACCTCGGTCAGGTCGGTGCTGGCGGTGTCGCTCATCGGTCGCTCCTCGGTCCGGGCCGCCCGGTCGGCGACCACGATCCCGATGGTGCGGGACGGGTCGCGCCGATGCGATGACCTCCGAGGTCATGGTTCCGCCGCGCGTCCCGCCGTACCCTCGATCGATGGCGAAGGCGGCGATCGGCGAGCTCGTGCGGGAATGGCGTTCTCAGCGGCGCCGGAGCCAGATGGACCTCGCGCTCGAGGTCGGCGTCTCCACCCGGCATCTCAGCTTCGTGGAGACGGGCCGGTCCACGCCGAGCCCGGAACTCGTGCTCGCGCTCGCCGACCACCTCGACGTGCCGCTGCGCGCCCGCAACACGCTGCTCGTCGCGGCCGGGTACGCACCACGGTACCCGCACCACGACCTCGACGCCGAGCCGATGCGCGCGGCCCGCCGGGCATTGACCCGCATGCTCGACGCACACGATCCGTACCCCGGCGTCGTCATCGACCGGCAGTGGAACGTCGTCAGCGCGAACCGGGCGGCGCAGGGTCTGCTCGCGGACGTGCCGCCCGTGGTGCTGGCCCCGCGCCCCAACGTGTTCCGCGTGTGCCTCCACCCGGACGGGCTGGCCGCCCGGACCGTGAACTTCGACGAGTGGGCGACCTACCTGCTCAACCAGATCCGGCGCACGCGGGTGCTCACCGCCGACGACGGTCTCGCGGCGATCGAGGCCGAGGTGCTGGGCTACCCCGGCCTGCCCGACCCCGGGCGCCGGCCCACCGTCGCCGACTGGAGCGACCCACCGCTGCTGGTGCCGCTGCGCCTGCGTGTCGCCGGGGGCGAGCTGTCGCTGTTCACCACGCTGACGACGTTCGGGACGCCGCGTGACGTGACCCTCGACGAGCTCGCCGTCGAGCTCTTCTACCCGGCCGACGACGAGACCGAGGTGGCGCTCCGCGGCGTCGCGGGGTGAGCGCCGGTGGCAGCGGGGCGACGAGATCCGTAGCCTCACCGCGATGCGGAGCAGTCGGACACCGGGGTGGGCGGTCGTGGTCCTGGCGGTGGCGCTCGCGCTGCCCGCCGTCGTCGGAGTGACCCCTGCGGCGGCCCACGGCGACGACCGTGACGGACGGGACCGGGGCGCGTTCCGCGTCGGCGCCGCCGCGGTCGACGTCACCCCGCCCGCGGCCCGACCCGGCGTTCCCGATCCCGCGCGCTGCACCGCGCCAGCCGGATACGACGGCCGGCACCTCCTGACGCTCGAGGAGCCGTACCGGGACACGAACGGCAACGGACGTCACGACGACGGCGAGCCGTTCCAGGACTGCCCGGTCCGGCGCGTCGACGGCACCGTCGCGCCGCCCGACGGCCGGTGGGACGGCATCTACCTCGGCGGGGGCGACTGCTGCGACCGTCAGCCGACCGCGGTCCTCGATCCGATCTGGGCCCGTACGATCGTCGTGGACAACGGCGACCACCGCGTGTCGATCACCAGCGTCGACAACGAGGGCGTGTTCAAGGAGTACTGGGACCGCGTGCGCGCGAAGGTCCGTGCCGACGGGGTGCGCCTCGACGAGATGTTCTTCTCCTCCACCCACGACGAGTCGGCGCCGGACACGATCGGCATCTCCGGCCCGAACCAGTTCGTCTCCGGGGTCGACCCCTTCTACGTCGAGTACCTGATCGCCCGCACTGCGGAGTCGATCGAGCACGCGGCCCTCCGCCCGCAGCGCGCGAACCTCCGGTTCGGCAGCGCCCGGCCCCTCGACCTGACGACGTGCTGGTCGTCGTACCCGTTCGCCGCCGACGAGTCGGTCGGCGTGATGCAGGCGGTGCGTCCGGACGGCCGGGTCGTCGCGACGATGGTGAACTACGGCATCCACGCCGAGGAGCTGGGCTTCTCGGACGACAGCCAGGACCGGCTCCACCTCTCGTCCGACTGGCCGCACTTCGCGCGGGTCGCGCTCGAGGCCCGCTTCGGCGGGATGGCCATGACGATGGCCGGATCGGTCGGGTCCGTCGAGATGCCGCAGGTGTACCCGCGCCTGCGTGACCACACGCCGACCGACCTGTACTCGTCGGTCGGCAACGGCGGCTGCCGCACGATCTACCGGACCGACACGACGCGCGCGCCGTACGGCTACCACCAGTCGACCCAGGTGCGCGGCGAGGCCGTCGCGCGCTGGGCCACCTGGGCCCTCGCGCTCGGGCGCTGGTCGCACAGCGACAGCATCCGCTTCCGGCGCGACACGTACTTCGTGCCGCTGCAGAACGCGCTGTTCGCGCTCGGTGGCGCGATCGGCGTGCTCCCGGGCAAGGACGGCTACGTCGACGGACGGAGGCTCACGCGCAACGCGGCGGGCGCGGTCGACCCGTACGAGGTCGCGAACGAGTTCCGCACCGACGTCGCGTGGTACCGCATCGGCGACGCCGACTTCGTGAGCGCGCCCGGCGAGCTGTTCCCGTACACCTACGCCCGCGACTTCGGCGGTCCCGCCGACCAGGCCGTGCCCGACGGGCAGAGCCCGCCGCCGTGGATCATGGCGCGTCTCTCGCAGCGGTACCGCTTCGTCGAGGGCCTCGGCGAGGACATGGTCGGATACCTGTTCCCGAAGACCAACGCCGTCGGTGTGCCCCGCACGATCGACGGCGCGGACGACGTCGACCGCTTCGGGTGCGGCCACTCCGACGACGGTGAGGCCGCGGCCGACGACGCCGGCGGGCTCGCCGCCCAGCACCTCGCGGCGCTGCTCCCGACCACCCGGGACCGGACGGTGACCGGTCGCTACGTCTGGACCGACGGCACCCGCCACCGCAGCCCGCTCGGCGAGGGCGGCCAGGCCTGCTCGGGCCCCGGCAACACGTTCCACCCCGGACCCGGCGCGCGCGGCGTGGCGTTCGGCGCGGTCACCGTGACCGTCGACGGTCGCACATGGTTCTGGATGGACCTGCACGGTCAGGCCGAGCCCGCGCCGTCCACGCAGACCCGCGGGATCGTCGACCGCGCGGGGCACCGCATCTGGCTCGACGTGTTCCCGGACGTGTGAACGCCCGGTTTCCTTGGCTGAACTGAGGCATTCGGCCCCCTGCGCAGCCCGATAGCCTCGGCTCCGTGGCGGTGCCCAAGGTGTGCGGGATCGAGACGGAGTACGGCGTGGTGCTGCGCAACGCGCCCGACAACAACCCCGTCCTCGCGTCGTCGCTGCTCATCAACGCCTACGTCGAGCACCGCCGGATCGGATGGGACTTCGACGACGAGAGCCCGGGCCGGGACGCCCGGGGCTTCGGCCGCGAGGGCGCCCACCCGCCGGTGGTCGAGACCCACCTGGTCAACACGGTCCTCACCAACGGCGCCCGCTACTACGTCGACCACGCGCACCCCGAGTACTCGACGCCCGAGTGCGCCGACGCGCTGGAGCTCGTGATCGCGGACAAGGCGGGGGAGCGCATCCTCGCCCGGTCGATGCGCGCCGCCCGCCGGCTGCTCGAGCCGGAGCAGGAGATCGTCGTCTACAAGAACAACTCCGACGGCAAGGGCAACTCCTACGGCACCCACGAGAACTACCTCGTCGACCGCCAGACGCCGTTCGCGCAGCTCGTGCGGAACCTGCTGCCGTGGTTCGTGTCCCGGCAGATCTTCACGGGCGCAGGCAAGGTCGGCGCGGAGAACGGTGCGACGCCGGTCGGCTTCCAGCTGTCGAGCCGCGCCGACTTCTTCGAGGAGGAGGTCGGCCTCGAGACGACGCTGAAGCGGCCGCTGGTGAACACCCGCGACGAGCCGCACGCCGACCCGCAGCGGTACCGCCGGCTCCACGTGATCGCCGGGGACGCCAACCTCTGCGAGGTGGCCACGTTCCTCAAGGTGGGCACGACCGCCATCGTGCTGGCCATGATCGAGGACGACTTCGTCGACAAGGACCTCGGCATCGTCGGGCCGGTCCACGCGGTCCGCACCGTGTCCCACGACCCCACGCTCGCCGCGACCGTCGAGCTGCAGAGCGGAGGCTCGTGCACCGCGCTCGAACTGCAGTGGGAGTTCCTGCGCCTGGCCCGCAAGTACGCGGACGAGACCGGCCTCGAGATGTGCGGCGGCGAGGTCGGCGATCTCGTGCTCGATCGGTGGGAGTCCACGCTGAACGCGCTCGAGCGCGATCCGCGCACGCTCGACGGTCAGCTCGACTGGGCGACCAAGCTCGTGCTGCTCGATGCGTACCGCGAGCGCGACGGGCTCGAGTGGGACGACCCGAAGCTGGCGCTGCTCGATCTCCAGTACCACGACGTGCGTCCCGAGCGCTCGCTGTACGAGCGGCTCGTGCGGGCGGGCAAGATCGAGCGCCTCGTCGACGAGGCCGAGGTCGAGCGCCAGATGACGGATCCGCCCCCGCGGACCCGGGCATACTTCCGGGGCCAGTGCCTGGCCCGGTGGCCCGACTCCGTCGTCGCCGCCAACTGGGACAGTCTCATCCTCGACGTGGGTTCGGACCCGTTGCGGCGCATTCCGATGATGGAACCGCTCAAGGGAAGCCGGACGCATGTCGAGGCGTTGTTCGCCGAGTGCTCGACCCCCGGCCAACTGGTCGAGCGCCTGGGTTCGTAGGTCGGGGAGGTTCACATGCCCGAACGAGAGCAGAAGAAGAAACCCGCTCCCCGCGAGCGTGAGGACGTCGTCGAGGACGAGGCCGCGCCGGCCCGTCAGGGCGAGGCCCTGAAGGAGGAGCTCGACGACCTGCTCGACGAGATCGACAGCGTCCTCGAGGCCAACGCGGAGGAGTTCGTCCGCAGCTACGTCCAGAAGGGCGGCGAGTAGCGACGTGAGCCGGGAGGCCGCGCTCAGTCAGGCGCTGGCCCGGGGCGCGCGCCTGCACGCGTCCACCGTGCCCGACAACGTCCTCGCCGCGGCGCGCGAGGAGCGGGCGGTGCGCCGGCTCGAGCGCCGGATCGCGCGCTGGCAACGGATGCGACGGGTCTGGTGAGGGGCTGAGATTAGGCTCGCCCGCCGATGACCGAACCCTCGATGCTCCCGTTCTTCGCGCCCGGCACCGACCCGGGACCGTCCTTCGTGGACCTGCTCCGGCACCTCACGCCCGCGACCGGCCCGGTGGTGCACCCCGACACCACGCCCCCCTTCGAGATCACCCACGGCACCACCGTCGTCGCCATCCGCAGCGGCTCGGGCGTCGTGATGGCGGGCGACCGGCGGGCCACGGCCGGGAACTTCATCGCCAACCGGCGGATCGAGAAGGTCTTCGCCGCCGACGAGCACTCGGGCGTCGCCATCGCCGGCGCCGCCGGCCCGGCCGTCGAGATGGTGCGCCTCTTCCAGGTGCAGCTCCGCCACTACGAGAAGGTGGAGGGCGAGCAGCTCAGCCTCGAGGGCAAGGCCAACCAGCTCGCGCAGATGGTGCGAGCCAACCTGCCCGCCGCGATGCAGGGCTTCGTCGTCATCCCGTTGTTCGCCGGCTACGACCACCGCCGGCGCCGGGGCCGCGTGTTCTCCTACGACGCGACCGGCGGCAAGTACGAGGAGGCCGACTTCCAGACCAACGGGTCCGGTGGGATCCACGCCCGGAACTGGATCAAGGGCGGCTGGCACGAGGGCATGGACCCCGACGACGTCGTGGCGCTCGCGATCCGCTCCCTGTTCGCCGCCGCCGACGAGGACGCGGCCACCGGCGGGCCCGATCTCGTGCGCGGCATCTACCCGATGGTCGCGATCATCGACACCGACGGATTCCGCCTGCTCGACGACGACGACGTCGCCGCCCGGGCCCAGGCCCTCATCGGCGGCGCCGAACGCGGTGGCAACGAGACGAAGGGAAGTGAGTCCGCATGAGCATGCCCTTCTACGTCTCGCCGGAGCAGATGATGAAGGACCGCGCGGACTACGCGCGGAAGGGAATCGCCCGGGGGCGCAGCCTGATCGCGCTCGAGTGCACCGCCGGGGTCGTGATCGTCGCCGAGAACCCGAGCCGGACGCTCAACAAGGTGAGCGAGATCTACGACCGCATCGCGTTCGCCGGCGTCGGCAAGTACAACGAGTTCCAGTCGCTCAAGATCGGCGGCGTCCGGCTCGCCGACCTCAAGGGCTACCAGTACTCGCCCGAGGACGTCACCGCGAGCAGCCTCGCCAACGCGTACGCGCAGACCCTCGGCCAGGTGTTCACCCACGAGATGAAGCCGTACGAGGTCGAGATCCTCGTCGCGTCGGTCGGCGCCACCGACGACGAGCCGAACCAGCTCTTCCACATCCTCTACGACGGCACCGTGATGGACGAGCAGCGCTACACGGTCCTCGGTGGTGAGGCCGAGCGCATCGCCGACGCGCTCGCGGCCGAGTACGCCGACGGGCTCGACCTCGCGGCGGCGGTGCAGCTCGGTGCGAAGGCGCTCGCCGGTGAGGGCGAGACGCTCACCGCGGGTCAGCTCGAGGTCGCGCTGCTCGACCGGGCGCGCCCCGGCCGGGCCTTCCGGCGCATCCGCGGCGAGGACCTCGAAGCGCTGCTCGCCTGAGCGACGGCCGGGTCAGCTCGCCACGTAGCGCACGACCGGGGACACCGCCGCGACCACCACCACGAGGAGCGCGGCCAGCGCCGCCCACCGGGTCCGGCGGCCGAAGCGCGGCTCGGGCAGCTCGGTGGCGTCGTCGACCGCCGACACCAGCATCACGTAGCCGGCGTCGTCGACCTGGTCGGCGGGGACGTACACGTCGATGCGGGCGAGGTCGCCCACCGTGAAGCGGTACGGGGAGTCGACCGGGCCCCGCAGCCGCGAGTCGATGCCCTCGTCGGCGAGGCGGGCCTGGAGCACCCGGGCCGCGAAGCCCCCGTGCACCGTGGTGAGGTGCGTGAGCGGGACGACGCCGTCGGGATCGGGCACGTCGCGAGGTTACCGACGGTCCCGGACCTCCAGGCCGGGCCGATTCCGGTCGATGCCCGGCAACCGGCGCAGGTCGGTCGGCGACCACCGGTAGCCTGCCGGGGCACCCGGCCACCCAGGGAGCACACGTTGGACCGCAGGATCTTCGGACTCGAGAACGAGTACGGCGTCACGTGCACCCTGCGCGGACAGCGCCGGCTGAGTCCCGACGAGGTGGCGCGCTACCTCTTCCGCCGGGTCGTGTCGTGGGGACGATCGTCCAACGTGTTCCTCGAGAACGGCGCCCGGCTCTACCTCGACGTCGGCAGCCACCCCGAGTACGCCACCCCGGAGTGCGACTCGATCCGTGACGTCGTCATCCACGACAAGGCGGGGGAGCGGATCCTCGAGAGCCTGGTGCAGTCGGCCGAGGTCCGCCTGCGCGAGGAGGGGATCCGGGGCGAGGTCTACCTGTTCAAGAACAACACCGACTCCGCCGGCAACTCCTACGGCTGCCACGAGAACTACTGCGTCGAGCGCGAGGGCGACTTCTCACGGTTCACCGACGTGCTGATCCCGTTCCTCGTGTCCCGGCAGGTCTACGCCGGCGCGGGCAAGGTGCTCCAGACCGCCCGGGGCGCGATGTACTGCATCGCCCAGCGCGCCGAGCACATCTGGGAGGGCGTGTCGTCCGCGACCACGCGTTCCCGGCCGATCATCAACACGCGCGACGAGCCGCACGCCGACGCCGAGCGGTTCCGGCGCCTCCACGTGATCGTCGGCGACTCGAACATGAGCGAGTACACGTCGTTCCTCAAGGTGGGGACCACGTCGATCATGCTGCGGATGCTCGAGGAGGACTCGGGCCCGTGGCGCGACCTCACGCTCGAGAACCCGATCCGCGCCATCCGCGAGATCAGTCACGACATCACCTGCCGGCGCCGGGTCCGCCTCGCCAACGGCCGAGAGCTGTCCGCGGTCGAGATCCAGGCCGAGTACCTCAACCGGGCGCTGCGCTTCGCCAAGCGCCGCACGCTCTCGCCGCTCGAGCAGCAGGCGCTCGAGATGTGGGAGCACGTGATGACCCACCTCGAGTCCGACCCGCTGAAGCTCACACGCGAGGTCGACTGGGTGATCAAGCACCAGCTCATCGAGAGCTACCGGGAGAAGCACCAGCTGCCGCTCACGCATCCCCGGGTCGCGCTGGTCGACCTCGCCTACCACGACGTCACGCGCTCCCGCTCGCTCTACTACCTGCTGGAGCGGCGGGGGCAGGTCGACCGCATGGTCACCGACGAGGAGATCGAGATCGCCACCGAGGTCCCGCCCCAGACCACCCGGGCCCGGCTGCGCGGCGCGTTCATCAAGAAGGCCAAGGAGCGCAAGCGCGACTACACCGTCGACTGGGTGCACCTGAAGCTCAACGACCAGGCCCAGCGCACCGTCCTCTGCAAGGACCCGTTCAAGAGCCGCGACGACCGCGTCGAGCGCCTCATCGCGTCGCTCTGACGCCGCCGGCCACCGTCCCCACGCGCGGAGCGCGACGTTTCCGTCGCGTATCCGGCGCCAGAAGCGGTCGATGGCCGTGACGCGGGCGGCGGCGGACGGGATACGGTCCTGCGATGCCGGCGTTCCGCAGTGGGGTGGTCGTGCGCGTCAGCGCCGAGCGCGCCGGGCTGCAGAAGGTCGAGGTCGACCTCGGTGACGGCCCCGAGCGCGCGTACGTCCTCACCCAGCTGACCGGGCCCGTCGCCGACGGTGACCGCGTCGTCGTGAACACCACCGCGGTGGAGCTCGGGCTCGGGACGGGCGGCTGGCACTTCGTGCACTGGAACCTCGAACGCGCGACGTGGCGGGAGCCCGGTCCCGGCCACATCATGAAGCTGCGCTACACGAGCCTCCAGGCCGACGTCGGCTCGACCGAGGAGCACCTCGACCCGGAGATCGGACGGCGCACCGACCTCGACCGTCTGCCCGTCGTCGCGGCCCCGCTGCACTCGCAGCTCCCGGCCGTCGCCGTCGCGGTGAAGGAGCTGCGGCCCACCGCCCGGATCGCCTACGTCATGACCGACGGCGCCGCGCTGCCGCTCGCGCTGAGCGACCTCGTCGATCAGCTGCGCGACCGCGGCCTCGTCGACGTCACGATCACGGCCGGCCACGCGTTCGGCGGCGACCACGAGGCCGTGACCGTCGCGAGCGCGCTCATGATCGCGAAGCACGTCGAGCACGCCGACGTCGCGGTCGTGGCGATGGGTCCCGGCATCGTCGGCACGAACACGAAGCTCGGGTTCAGCGGCCTCGAGGTCGGCACCACGCTGGACACGACGGCCGGGCTCGGCGGGGTGCCGATCGTCGCCCTGCGCGCCTCGCACGCCGATCCGCGCGACCGGCACCTCGGCCTGTCGCACCACATCGTGACCACGCTCACCGTCGGGACCCGGACCCGCGCCGTCGTGCCGGTCGCGGAGCACGGCACCCACGCCGACGGCCTGCTCGCACAGTGCGCCGACCAGGGGATCGCCGACCGCCACGAGGTGGTCCGGGTCCCGACCCCGCCGGTGCTCGACCTGTTCGACCGTCACGACCTGCACGTCAGCTCGATGGGTCGCCCGGCGGCCGACGATCCGGTGCTCTTCGAGTGCGCCGCCGCCGCAGGCGCGGCGGCGGTACTCGGGATCCTCCCCGGGGTCGCGTAGCCTCGGGACGACCATGGCGGAGCCCTCCACGACCGATCCGGACGCGGCCGACGACGCCGGCGCGCCGGTCGAGGGCCCGGACCGTCGGGAGCGGCTGCTCAACCTGCTCGCCCTGCTGCTCGAGACCCGCGGTGGCCTCCGGCGTGAGGACATCACGGGGAACCCCACGCTGGGCTACCCCGGGAGCACGGTCGCCTCCCGCCGCGCGTTCGAGCGGGACAAGGCCACGCTGCGCGCGATGGGCGTGCCGATCCGCGACGTCGGCGACGAGGCCGAGACCCGGTACCGGGTCGATCCGGACGACTACTACCTGCCCGACCTCGACCTGACCGACGACGAGCTCGCGGCGCTGCACGTGGCCGTCACCGCGATCGGCCTGGGCAGCACCGCAGGCGAGGGCGCCCTCATGAAGCTCGGCGGGCTGGCGGGGACCCGGGCCACGCCGGTCGCCGACCTGCCCCTCACCGACGTGCTCGTCCCGCTGTTCGAGGCGTCGCGCCACCGCGCCGTCGTCAACTTCTCGTACCGCGGGCGGCTCCGCACGCTCGAGCCCTGGGGCCTGACGTCCAAGTACGGCAATTGGTACGTCGTGGGCTTCGACCACGACGCCGACGACATGCGCGTGTACCGGGCCGACCGGATCGAGGACGACATCGAGGCCGGGACCCCGGGCGCGTTCACGGTGCCCGACGACTTCCGCGCCGACGCGTACCTCGAGGACCGGCCGTGGGCCTATGGCGGCGGGCGCGCCACCGACGTCACGGTCCGGCTCGACCATGGCTACGACGTCGGGTTCCTCGCCGCCGTGGGGGAGGACGCGACCTTCGAGCACCGGCCCGACGGTTCCACGGTGGTGACCGTGCCGGCCGTCGAGATCCGCGCGGTGGTCGACTTCGTGCTCGGCTTCCTCGACCACGCCGAGGTGCTCGGTCCACCCGAGGCACGCGACCTCATCGTGGGGCTGCTCGAGGAACGGGCCGCATGAGCCGCACCGACGCACCGCCCCAGCTCGCCCGCGTGCTCGCGATGATCCCGTGGCTCGCCGCTCGCGGCACGGTCGCCAAGACCGAGGCCGCGGAGCGGTTCGGCGTCTCGCTCGACCAGCTCGAGTCCGACCTCACGCTGATCATGATGATCGGCGTCCCGCCCTACTCACCCGGCGACTACATCGACATCAGCTACGAGGGCGACGAGATCGAGGTGTGGCTCGCGCCCTACTTCACCCGCCCGCTGCAGCTCAGCGCGGCCGAGGGGCTCGCGTTGCTCGCCGGCGGTCGCACGCTCCTCGCGGTCGACGGGTCGGACCCCGAGGGACCGCTCGCCACTGCGCTCACGAAGCTCGAGGCGGCGTTGGGCGTGAGCGAGGTGACCGTGGAGCTCGCCCAGCCGCCGCTGCTCGCCGCGGTGCGCGACGCGGCCGCGGCGGGCTCGACCATCGAGGTCGACTACTGGAGCGCGGGGCGCGACGAGCAGACCACCCGCCGGCTCGACCCGGGACCGCCGTTCTTCGCCCTCGGCGAGTGGTACACCGATGCCTACTGCCACCTCCGGCAGGAGCAGCGGATGTTCCGCGTCGACCGGATCCGCGCGGTCCGGCCGACCGACGCGACGTTCGCGGCCGCCCCGGCGTCGGGTCCGGGTGCGGTGTACCACCCGCGCCCCGACGACCCGCGCGTCACCGTCGAGCTCCCGAAGGGCGCGAGCTGGGTGGCCGAGACGGCACCCTGCGAATCGGTCGAGGACCTCGCCGACGGGCGCCAGCGCGTGGTCCTCGCCGTGAGCGAGCCGTCATGGCTGGAGCGGATCCTCCTGCAGGTCGGACCGGACGCGCGCGTGCTCGATCCCCCCGAATGGCGCGAGCGGGGACGCGAGGTCGCCGCCCGAGTCCTGGCCCGCTACCGCTCCACCTGAGCCCGGTCTCAGACCCGCCGGATCCGGGCTCCGGTCCGTGCGATTGCATGTCGAGTGATGTCCGCGACGACGCGCGGACGTGAGAGGATGCGGCGAGTGGACACCGACGAACCGGGAGCCGACCCGATCGGCGACGATCTGATCGCGAGCCCTCCGGTGGCGGTGGCCGCCAAGGACGAGTCCCACGGCGGGATGCGCAATCTGGTCGAGTGGATCGTGATCATCGCGATCGCGATCGGCTTCGCGTTCCTGGTGCGCGGCGTGGCGTTCCAGACCTTCTACATCCCCTCGGAGTCGATGGTCCCGCGCCTCCAGACCGACGACCGCGTCCTCGTCAACAAGCTGGCCTACGACCTGCGCGACCCGCACCGCGGCGACGTCGTCGTCTTCAGCACACCGCCGGGCTCGAACATCAGCGACATGGCGGATCTCGTGAAGCGCATCGTCGGGATGCCCGGCGAGACCATCCAGGGCCGGGGTGGGCACGTGTACATCAACGGGAAGCTGCTGGCCGAGCCCTACCTGCCACCGGACGTGCAGTCGAAGGACTTCGGCCCGGTGAAGGTGCCGGCGAACTCGTACTTCATGCTCGGCGACAACCGGCAGTACTCCAACGACTCGACCGTCTGGGGCCCGGCCAACCGCAACCTGTTCGTCGGACCGGTGTTCGCGACGATCTGGCCGCTCGATCGGCTCGACATCCCCGGATGGATCTGGATCATCCCGATCGCGCTGGCGGTGGGTGGGGTCGTGTACCTGCTGATCCGCGCGCGCGGCCGGCGCCACCCCGCCTGATCAGGTCCCGGCGCGCCACTCGCTGACCGTCGCGACCAGCCGGTCGACGCGGTCGCAGAACACCCCGTCGATCCCGGTGCGCAGCATCCGGAGGATGTGCCGCGCCTCCTGGGTGTCCCAGGCGAACGCCCGCAGCCCGAACCGGTGCGCGAGCGTCACCGTGCCGAGCGACCAGTCGACGTGGTGGAGGTTGAGCGCGTCGATCCCGGCGGCGGCGAGATCCGCGGTGTGGCGCTCGAACGCCGGCGGCGCGAGCCCGTTGAAGCCGGGGGAGTGGACCAGCCGGACGTCCATCAGCTCGTCCCGCAACTCGCGCAGCGTGGGGAAGTCCGGCGAGCAGATCCAGAGCCGCTCCGGCACCCCCGCGCGCCGGGCGACCTCGGCCATCGGGCGGATCACCTCGGGCTGTTTCGCGTCGATCGAGAACTCGAAGTCGGTACCGCACTGCTCGTACACGTCCGCGAGGCGGGGGACCGCGAACGCGGCGAGCTCGTCGGCGGTCTGCTCTGCGACCCGGACCCGCTTCACCCCCCGACGGAACACCGCGTCGTGCACGAGGACGACCTCGCCGTCGCGGGAGAGCCATGCGTCACTCTCCAGGCCCGACGCGCCGAGCTCGAGCGCGCGCCGGAACGCGACCACCGTGTTCTCGGGCGATTCGGAGCGCGCGCCCCGGTGAGCGAAGGTGATGACCACGTTCACGATGGTGATCCGTTCGACCCAGCCCTGTCGATTCGGCCTTAAGCGGCCCCGGACCCCTGCCGATGGCTGGGTTCCGAGCGACACAAGGGGCCGACCGAACCGTGACGACCATCCGAGCCAACTGCCCGACCTGCGGAGACGTGCAACTGCGCGCCGCCGACCTCGTCGTGCGGGTCTGCTCCGACGACGAGAGCGGGTCCTACACCTTCCGGTGCCCGACCTGCGCCGTCGCGGTCGCCAAGGGCGCGAGCAAGCGCATCGTCGACCTGCTCGTCTCGTCGGGGGTCCGCATGGAGGTCTGGCGCCTGCCCGCGGAGCTCTCCGAGGCCCGTACGGGAGGGAAGCTCCAGCCCGACGACCTGCTCGACTTCCACCTCCTGCTCGAGTCCGACGACTGGTTCGCCGGCGTCGAGGCGATGGTGCGGCGCAGCCCGTCGGCCTGAGCCGGTAGCGTTCCGGTCATGCCCGCGATCGTCGCGATCATCGCCCTGCTCGCCGTCGGCGGCACGATCGCCCTGATCGTCCTCTCCGACCGGCTCCGCGGTGAGATGGACGATCTCTTCCGGGCCTTCGACCGCACCCAGCGGACCCTCACGCCGCTCGTCGCCACCGTGCGCACCGACCGTGACCGCCTGCAGGAGCGGCTGGCGCGACTGTCCGAGACGCGATCCGGGACGACCGGCGAGCACCGGTAGGCTCACCGGCTCGTCTAAAGGAGTCCGATGCCGTCGCTCGGACCGCTCGAGATCGTCGTCATCGCGGTGGTGGCGCTCCTCGTCTTCGGACCGAACCGGCTCCCCGAGATGGGGCGGCAGGTCGGGCGCGCCGTGCGGGAGCTGCGCAAGTTCCAGGACTCCGTGCGCGACGAGCTGCACGGCGTCATGAACTCGATGGACTCACCGTCGCCGGCCGCGGCCGGGACCCCGCCCACGCTGCCGCCCGTCGTGGCGCCGGGCTCGACCTCCTCCGCGGCTCCGGCGCCCCCGCGCCACGCGGCGCCCGCCCGCCCCGGCGGCGCCCAGGCCCCGTCCCGGTTCCGGCCCGCGGCGACGGCCGCACCCGCCGCCGTTCCGCCGGCGGCCCTCGCGCCGCCGTCCGGCGACTCCGGCGCCTCCGGCGCGCACGCGCCCTCGCGCTTTCGCGCACCGAAGCGCTGACCCGCGCCGATGGTCCGCCTGCGCCGGAGGAACCGGCCCCCGAAGACGCCCGACGCGCAGATGTCGATGCTCGAGCACCTCGGCGAGCTGCGGACGCGCCTGTTCATCGCGCTCGGCGCGGTGGCCGTGGGCGCGGTGATCGCGTTCTTCGTCTCGAACCAGATCATCGAGTTCCTCGTCACGTTCTACAAGCACGCGACCCACGGGAAGCGCAACGCCCTGGTGTTCACCGGGCCCGCCGACGCGTTCCTGACCCGGCTGAAGGTCGCGACCTACGGCGGCATCGTGCTCGCGTTGCCGGTCTGGCTGTACGAGCTGTGGCGGTTCATCACGCCCGGGCTGAACCCCAAGGAGAAGCGCTACGCGGTCCCGTTCGTGCTCTCGGCGATCGTGCTGTTCGCGCTGGGCGCGGTCGTCGCCTTCCTGACCCTCGAGCCCGCCTTGAAGTTCCTCATCGACGTCGGGGGCTCGGCCCAGCAGCCGCTCTTCACGACCGACCGCTACCTCACCCTCGTGTCGCTCATGGTCGTGGCGTTCGGACTCAGCTTCGAGTTCCCGATCGTGCTGGTGTTCCTCCTGATCGCCGGCGTCATCTCCACCGAGAACCTCCGGCACGCCCGGCGGTGGGCGATCGTTGGGATCGTCACGTTCGCAGCGGTCATCACGCCGAGCCAGGACCCGTACTCGCTGTTCTTCATGGCGGTGCCGATGTACGTGTTCTACGAGACGTCGATCGTCATCGGTAGGATCCTCAAACGATGAGCCACTCGATCGGGGCAGTCGGCGAGGGCCGCGCATGAGCAACCGCCGCCGGGCCCAGCACCGTGATGCGCACGGACCGGCCCGCAGCCAGAGCGAGGTGATCATCGCCATCGTCACCGGTGTCGCCGTGGTCGTGGTGACGGCCGTCGTGATCTGGGGGATCTGGCTCGCGACCAAGCCCGACACCGTCGCCACGCCGACCCTTCCCTCGACGTCGTCCACGAGCGTCAGCCCGTCGAGCAGCACCACCGCCGGTGGGTCCACGACGTCCACCAGCGCCGCGACGTCGTCGTCGACCGCTGCGCCGACGAGCACCACCGCGCCGCCGGCGAGCAGCACGTCGAGCACGACGAAGCCGTGACCGCGTCGCGCTCGGCCTTCGAGGCCGAGCTCGGCTTCACCCCGGACGAGTTCCAGCGGCGCGCGTTCGCCGCCCTCGACGAGGGTGCGTCCGTCCTCGTCGCCGCGCCCACCGGGTCCGGCAAGACCCTCGTCGCCGAGTACGCGGTGTACCGCGCCCGGCGCGACGGCGGGAAGGTCTTCTACACGACGCCGCTCAAGGCGCTGTCGAACCAGAAGTACGGCGACTTCGTCCGGCGCTACGGCGCCGACGCCGTGGGCCTGCTCACCGGCGACAACTCGGTCAACGGCGAGGCGCCCATCGTGGTGATGACGACCGAGGTCCTGCGCAACATGATCTACGCCGGCTCGCCGACGCTCGCCGGGCTGCGGTACGTGGTGCTCGACGAGGTCCACTACCTCCAGAACCGCTACCGGGGCGCAGTGTGGGAAGAGGTCATCATCCACCTCGCGCCCGAGGTGGACCTGGTGTGCCTCTCGGCGACGGTGTCGAACGCGGAGGAGTTCGCCGACTGGATCGCGACGGTCCGGGGCCACACCGCCGCGGTCATCGAGGAGCGCCGGCCCGTCGAGCTGACCAACCTCTACGCCGTCGCGGACAAGGGCAGCGGCGACATCACCGTCCTGCCGACCTTCGTCGCCGAGCCCGGCGGCGAGGCGCGCCCGAACCCGGAGGCGGGCCGGCTCGACGGCTCGGCCGCCGGCACCCGTACCCGCCGCGGCGGCGGGGACCAGTGGGGCGGCTCCCAGCGGGGACGGCCGCGCAGCCGGCTCATGGCGCCGCGCCGGGCGGACCTGGTCGAGACGCTCCGGGAGCAGACGATGCTCCCGGCGATCTACTTCATCTTCAGCCGCAACGCGTGCGACGACGCGGTCCGCCAGTGCCTCGATGCCGGGCTCCGGCTCACGAGCAGCGACGAGCGCCGGTCGCTGCGCCGCATCGCCGACGCCCGCAGCGCGCCGCTCAGCGACGACGACCTCGACGCGCTCGGCTACGGGGAGTGGCTGGCGGGATTCGAGGCCGGCATCGCCGCGCACCACGCCGGGCTCGTACCACCGCTGAAGGAGGCGGTGGAGGAGGCGTTCGCCGCCGGACTGGTGCGGGTCGTGTTCGCCACCGAGACGCTCTCGCTCGGGATCAACATGCCGGCCCGCACCGTGGTCATCGAGAAGCTCTCGAAGTTCACGGGCGAGCACCACGAGTTCCTCACCCCGGGGGAGTACACCCAGCTCACCGGTCGGGCCGGGCGCCGCGGCATCGACGAGGTCGGGTACGCCATCGCGTGCTGGAACCCGTTCGTGCCCTTCGACCAGGTCGCCGGGCTGGCCTCGCGACGCAGCTCGGCCCTCACGTCGTCGTTCCGACCCACCTACAACATGGCCACGAACCTCGTCGCCCGCTACGAGCCCGAGGCGGCGCACCGGTTGGTGAACCTCTCCTTCGCGCAGTACCGGGCCGACCGCGACGTCGTCGGCCTCGAGCGCAAGCTCGAACGCACGGAGCGCGCGCTGGACACCCAGACCGAGGTGGCGGCCTGCGAGCGCGGGGACGTCGTCGAGTACCGCGCGCTGCGGCACGAGCTCGAGCGGCGGCGACGGGACCCGGCGCGCGGCCGGGCGACCACGGAGGCGCTCGACCGGCTCCGCCCCGGTGACGTCGTGGCCACCCGGCGCGGCGGTGGGCGGGCCGTCGTGCTCAAGCACGAGAGCGGCCGCGGCGGCGGACGCCTGATGATGCTCGGCACCAACCGCGAGGTCTTCCGCCTCGGGCCGGGCGACTTCCGCCGGCCGCCGGTCGCCCTCGCGCACCTGGACCTCCCGAAGCCGTTCGCGCCCCGTAGCCTCCCGTTCCGCCGGGCGGTGGCCGAGGATCTCCGGCGCGTGACGCTGCGCGACCCCGACGAGGTGGCACCCACCACCGACGCCGACGACCTCGAGCGACGGCTGGCGGAGCACCCCGTCGCCGGGTGCCCGAGGCTCACCCTGCACGTGGAGGCCGCCGCCGTCGCCGAGCGCCTCGACCGGGACGTCACCCGGCTCCGTCGCCGCGTCCGGAGCCGCTCCGAGAGCCTCGCCCGCCAGTTCGACCGGGTGCTGCGCGTCCTCGAGTCGTGGGGCTACGTGGAGGGATGGGGCCTCACCGACGCCGGCGCGCTGCTGAGCCGCATCTACTCCGAGTCGGACCTGCTCGTCGCCGAGGCGCTGCGCACCGGCCTGCTCGACGGGCTGCGTCCGGCCGAGGTGGCCGCGATGGTCTCGTGCTTCACCTACGAGCGCCGCGGACCGGACGCCGGACGCGGTGCGCCGCCCACCGTGTGGCCCTCGAGCGCGGTGGCCCAACGGGCCCAGGAGCTGCGGAGCCTGAGCCGGGACCTGCGGGCGAACGAGGACGACGCCGGACTCCCCGAGACCCGCGAGCCCGATCCCGGTCTCGCCGATGCGGTGCACGCGTGGGCGAGCGGCGACGAGCTCGCCGACGTGCTCGACGAGGACGACGACCTCACCGGCGGCGACTTCGTCCGCAACGTCAAGCAGGTCATCGACCTGCTCCGCCAGCTCGCGCTCGCCGCACCCGAGCGCGCGACCCGCGAGGCCGCCGCCGAGGCGGCCGACGCCTGCTTCCGGGGCGTCGTCGCCGCGTCGAGCGTGGTGCCGTGAGCGAGAACCGGACCGCGCACCTCACGGCACCGCGCCGTTCGAGCGGGGCCCGAGCGGCCCGACCCGTAGGGTCGAGAGCGGGGACGCCGTGAGCGAGAACCCGACCTCGCACCACACCGCACCGCGCCGTTCGAGCGGGGCCCGAGCGGCCCGACCCGCAGGGTCGAGAGCGGGGACGTCGTGAGCGAGAACCCGACGTGATCAGGCCGGGCTCGGAGTGGGGGACCCCCACGGACGAACCGCCCGTCGCCACCGTCATCGGCGACGACCGCGACCTCGCGGCGTGGGTGGCCGGATCGGATCCGACCGGGCCTGCGCCACTCGTGCGGTTCGTCCCGACGGCATCCGATCTCGCCCGCTCCGTCGGCCTGGCCTCCAGCGAGCCCGACCCCGAACGTCCACCGCGGGGCATCGCGCTGCCGCTCGACGCCATCACGACCGGAGACGTCGGAGCCGTGAACAGCGTGGTGGTCGGCCGGCGCCCGGACCGGCTGCGCCCCTGGCACCGCCCGGTCCCGGTGGAGGTGACCGTCGACGGGCGCCCGGTGTTCACGGGCCGGGCGACGACCGTCGTCGTGATGAACGGCCAGTACCTGGGAGGCGCGGATGTCGCTCCCCGGGGCCACCCGGGCGACGGGCGGCTGGAGGTCCAGGTGTACGCCCTCGGGGCCGGGGAGCGGGCGCCGATGCGCCGGCGCCTTTCCGTCGGCACCCACGTCCCGCATCCGCGGATCGTGACGACGACCGGCCGGGAGATCCTGGTCGAGGCCGGCCGACCGCTCCCGGTCGCCCTCGACGGCCACGCCGCCGGCCGGGCCGTGACGCTGGCCGTGCGGGTCCGTCCCGGCGCCTTCCGGCTGCTCGTCTGAACCTTCCGCCATCCCCGGGCCCGGGGAGGGCCGCCGGTAATCTCGGGCCCCCATGCAATACGTGGCGGAGCACTTCGACGAGGACGAGCAGGCGATCCTCCGCCCGTACTTCACGAACCTCGACGGTCCGGTCTTCGCGCTCGTGAACCTGCCCGAGGTCGTGAAGGGCGCGCTGTTCGCGCGCTACTCGCGATCGGACAAGAGCCTGCGCCGGCTGTTCCTCGACGAGTTCGTCGGCGACCTCGACATCACCGGCGACCTCACCATCGACGCGAGCATCGGCCTCAAGCGCGCGGAGCAGCTGTACGACCGCGTGTTCCTCGAATACGGCGACGACTCGGTCGCGCAGCTCGGTGGCGTCCACCTCGCGTGCGAGCAGGCGTCGAACCTGCTGACCAAGGTCCTCGAGTGGGGCCGGCTCATGGCGTACCTCGAGCAGTCGACGCGCTACATCGAGTACGACTCGCGGCTCGGCGGCCGCTACCGCTACGCGCGTCCGCCCGAGGTGCTCGAGTCGCCGCTCGGCGCGCGCTACGTCGAGCAGATCGACCAGCTGTTCCAGATCTACTCGGAGCTGCTCCCGAAGCTCACGGAGTGGGCCCGGGCGCGTTACCCCAAGGAGCCGAGCGACTCCGACTTCGTCTACAAGCAGACGATCCGCGCCAAGGCGTGCGACGCGCTGCGCGGGATCCTGCCGGCCGCCACGCTGTCGAACGTCGGCATCTACGGCACGGGCCAGGGCTACGAGGCGTTGCTGCTGCGGATGCGGGCACACCCGCTCCCCGAGGCGCGCCGGTACGCGGAGCTGATGCTCGGCGAGCTGCGCAAGGTCGTGCCGTCGTTCCTCACCCGGGTCGACCGGCCCGAGCGGGGCGGCGCCTGGAGCCAGTACCTCGAGGACACCCGGGACCACACGGCCGACGTCGTGCACCGCGTGTTCGGCCGCGAGGAGCGCGAGCAGCGGCCCGGCGTGACGCTCGTCGACTTCGACCCCGAGGGCGAGGACAAGGTGCTCGCGGCGATCTGCTACCCGCACACCTCACTGCCCGAGGACCAGCTCCTCGACCGGGTCCGGGCCCTCGGCACCGACGAGCGCGTGGCGATCATGCGGGCGTACGTGGGGGAGCGGGCCAACCGCCGGCACAAGCCCGGTCGCGCGTTCGAGCGGACCGGCTACCGGTTCGACGTGCTCTCCGACTACGGCGCCTTCCGCGACCTGCAGCGCCACCGCATGCTGACGATCGAGTGGCAGGCGCTGACCCCCGCGCACGGCTACGACGTACCCGAGCCGGTGCTGGAGGCGGGGGAGGAGGCCGCGTTCACCAAGGCGATGGACGTCTCCGCGGCGCTCTACGGTGCGCTCGCGTTCCGCTTCCCCGAGCAGGCGTCGTACGCGGTCGCGCTCGCGTACCGGCTCCGCTACGTGATGCAGATGAACGCCCGTGAGGCGATGCACCTCATCGAGCTCCGGACGACGCCCCAAGGTCATCCGTCATATCGCGTCGTCGCGCAGGAGATGCACCGGCTGATCGGCGAGGGCGCGGGGCACCGGGCGATCGCCGCCGCCATGAGCTACGCCGACCACGAGGTCTACGAGCTTGAGCGACTGGCCTCGGAGCGCGCGGCCGAAGCCCGTCGCGCGGCCCGTTCGTAGACGGAGCGCGCGAACGCGCCGACGGCGCGGAAAATTTCTGCGGGGCGCTGACCAGCACCGACGCGCAGCACCGCAGGTCAGCGCCTCGCGCGGCCCTGCACCTCGCCTTGACATGCCCCCTCCCGCGCTGACGAGACTCTGCGGCGTTCGGCGATCACCGGTCGTGGTTCTTCCCGCTCGGCGGGAAGGGGGTGGACGTCGACAGGCGGAGTTCAGGAGTCCTAGTAGAGAACGCTGCACCTCCGCGGGCGGGTCTACCCGGACGCGGACCGCAGTGGCCCCAACGGACCCCTGGACTCCGCCACTTTTCTCCCCCTCGTAATGCGCGGTCGCGCGCGGGGCCCGGCGATATAGTGCGCGCCCCCGAGGGCAGGAACAGCTGCGAGAGACTGCGCGATGGCAGACGATTTCGACGAAGAGAACGAGCTCGAGAACGACGTCGAGAGCGAGGACGAGGACCTCGAACTCGACGACGATGACGACGACCTCGCGGTCGACGCGGACGAGGACGCGGACCTCGAGGTGCTCGACGGCGCCGACGCGGTCGCCGCGCCGGCCCGGAAGCGGGGCGCCTCCGGCGAGGACGGCGGCGACTCCGAGGACGAGGACGACGAGAACCTCGACCTCGAGGAGGAGCTCCACCCCGACGACGTCGAGGAGCCCCTCGACGCGATCCTGGCCGAGCGCACCGCCGCCGAGCGGATCGACGAGGACGAGGCGGAGCTCGAGGACGAGGAGCTCGAGCCCGACGACCGCGCCGAGGGTGGCGGTCGTATCGTTCCCCGGCGTGACGACGAGTTCCTGTGCCGCTCGTGCTTCCTCGTGAAACCGCTCAGCCAGCTGGCGAAGGGCGAGAAGGACCTCTGCCGGGACTGCGAGTGACCGACGGGCCGCGCGGCCCCCGCCGGTCGCGTGCGGTCCTCGTCGCCCTCGCCTCGGGTCTGCTGACGGCGTTCGCGTTCCCGGGTCCGGACCTCGGGCTCCTCGCGCTCGTCTCGCTCGTCCCGCTGCTCTGGCTCTGGCGCGAGTGCCGGCCCGGCGACGCCACGCTGTACGGCTTCACGGCGGGGCTCGCGTTCTTCGGCTTCCACCTGTCGTGGACCTGGTACTTCGGCGCGGTCGCGATCGTCCCGCTGGTCGCGTCGCAGGCGGCGTACTGGGCCGCGGTCGGCGCGCTGGTCGCGTTCCTCGCCCGGCGCGGCGTCCGGTCGCCGTTCGTCGTCGCCGCGGTGTGGGTGCTCGGGGAGGCGGTGCGGACGCGTTGGCCGCTCGGCGGGCTCGCGTGGGGACAGATCGGGGTGGCGCTGCACGACTTCCCGTTCGCACGCGCACTCGCGTCGTGGGGCGGGGTGCCGCTCGCCACGTACCTCGTCGTCGCGTTCGGCGGCGCGCTCGTGGTGCTGCTCCAGCGGCTGCGGGCCGGCCGCTACGAGTGGCGCGGCTTCGTCCCCCTCGTGGTCGTCGTCGCCGCCACCGTGGTGCTCACCGTCGGTCGCTTCGACCCGCACCCGACGGGCAGCCTCCGGTTCGCGCTGCTGCAGGGCAACGACAAGAACCGGTACCTGACGCGGGCCGAGTTCGACTCCGAGTACCTGACCCGCTCCCACCTCGCGCTCGCCGCGGGACTGCGCGGCCGGTACGACCTCATCGTGTTCCCCGAGTCGGCCCTGATGTCCGATCCCGAGACCGACCCCGGGCTGAAGGCGCGTCTCGCCCGCCTCGCCCGGGAGCACGGCAGCTGGGTCATGGCCAACGTCGTCGACGACACCACCGAGCCGGGCAAGGAGTTCAACGCCAACCGGCTCTACGACCCGGACGGCCGGCTCGTGGGCACCTACGCCAAACGGCACCTGGTGCCGTTCGGCGAGTACGTGCCGTGGCGGGACTCGCTGAAGTTCATCAGCGCGCTCCAGCAGATCCCGCACGACTTCACACCCGGGCACCGGACCGGCATCGAGACCGTCGCCGGGCACCGGATCGGGTCGGTGATCTGCTTCGAGAGCGCGTTCGGACCGCTGATGCGGGCGAATGCCGCCGCCGGCGCCGAGGCGATCGTCGTCACGACCAACAACCGCTCGTACCGGCGGTCCGCGAACGCCGCCCAGCACGTCGCCCTGAGCCAGATGAGCGCGGCGGCGATCGGCCGCCCCGTGTTGCACTCGTCGATCTCGGGCATCACCGCGGTGATCGACGCGGACGGGGTGGTGCACGACACGACCGATCTCTTCCGCAACACCGTCGTCACCGGCCGGGTGACGACCATGAACGGGCGGACGCCCTACGTGCGTTGGGGGGACTGGGTGGAATGGGGGAGCGCGGTGATCGTCGTCGGCGCGCTGGGGCTCTCGTTCCGTCCACGTCGTAAGCTCCCGGACCCGGTGGACCAGGGGAGCGACGCGTGAGCGAGAACGACACTCCGATCGAGCGGGCCGTGGAGCTGCTGGTCTACGCGCCCATCGGCCTGGCGATGTTCGCCAAGGACACGATGCCGACGTTCCTCAAGATGTTCGTGTCGCGCGGCCAGACCGAGGTCACGAAGCACCGCAAGACCGCGGAGCAGCAGGCCGGCCAGTACCGGACGATCGGCCACTTCGCGGTGAAGTACGGCGGCCCCGAGGTCCAGCGCCGGGCCGGCGGCGCCGTCGACACGTTCCGGCGCGTCGCCGAGGACACGCTCGGCACCATCGCCGCGGCCGCGGCCACGAAGCCGGTACCGGCGCGCCGGTCGCCCGAGTCCTCGACCACCCCGCCGCCCGCACCCGCGGCTCCTCGGGCCCGTCCGTCGACGACGCCGCCGCCGCCCGCGCCGACGGTGCCCGCGCCCGACCTCGACGCCCTGCCGATCCCGGGCTACGACCTGCTGTCGGCCACCCAGGTCATCGAGCGGCTCGAGGGGCTCACCCCGCCCGAGCTCGTCACCGTCCGGGCGTACGAGATCACCCACCGGGCCCGCACGACGATCCTCGGCAAGATCAGCCAGCTCGCCGGCTGACCCGTGGGTGACGCGACCGGGTCCCGCGCACCGCAGGAGACCGCGCGTCCGGCGATCCCGGCCGACCTCGACGCCGTCGCGGCCCTCGCCACCGAGCTGCGGTCGGCGATGGCCGGCCAGCGCGGCGGCCCGCTCTGGACCGCCCACGAGGCGCTCCCGGTGCCGACCGGGGCGACCCTGGCTGACCGGCTGGCCGACCCGACCCTGACGACCCTGGTGGGCACCCTGGACGACGTCGTGCTCGGCTACGCCCTGGGGCACCTCCGGACCCTGACCGACGGCCGGGTCCTCGCCGTGGTCGACGAGCTGCTCGTGGCCGAGCCCGCCCGGGCCGTGGGCCTCGGCGAGGCCCTCGTGGACGCCCTGACGTCCTGGGCGACCGCGGCGGGCGCCCTGGGCGTCGACGCCTCGGCGCTGCCCGGCGACCGCCAGGCCAAGAACTTCTTCGAGTCCGCCGGCTTCACCGCCCGCCGCCTGATCATGCACAAGTCCCTGGAGCCCGATTCGGACGCCGACGGCGCCTGAGCCGCCCGACCGATCTTGGTGGGCACGACGATGCCTGAGCATCCGTTTGCTCACCAAAGTCGCAACTGGCTCGTCGAGCCCCGACGGTCCCGGCGGTCCGGGGACGGATTCTCGGCGAAGCCGTCCGCACGGCTCGACGGGCGCCAGCCCGTCGGCCCCACACGAGCGCCGACGAGAGTCCAGTCCGGATTATCGGCACCCTGCGAGGTGCCGATAATCCTCGTTATGTCAACTAGCTCAGGGATCCGCAGATCCGGGCCCCTGGGCGTGCTCCCCTGCGCGGGTCGGCCGGGTGCGGGCCGGCTCAGCCGCCGGCGGCGGGTCGGCTCGTGAACCGGGCCTTCAGCTGCGGGTAGTACGCCACGAGGGCCGCGCAGACGAGGAACTTGACCGCCATGATGACGAGCGTGATCTGGACGCCCAGGGGCGTGTCGCCGGCCGTCGGCCCGTGCAGATCGCCGACGACGGCCCAACCGAGGGCCAGCAGTCCGGCGACCACGAGGACCATGGCGATCGTCGTCCGCAGCCAGTCCGGCATGGGCGCCCGGGCCTTCGGCCGCCGCGGCGGCGCCAGGTGGTCGTAGGCGACCGGCCGGCGGACGGGCGGCCGGGTCGGTACCGGCGTCGGCGTGTACAGGCGCCCCTCGGCGACCCGGGCCCGGAAGTCGTCGTAGTCGGCCCGGGACCGGGCGTCCCGCAGGACCGCGTAGGCAGCGTTCACCCGCTTGAACCGCTCGATGACGATCGGATCCGACGTGCGGTCCGGGTGCATCTCCTTGGCCAGGGCCCGGTAGCGGGCGTCGATGACCGTCGCACCCGCGTCGGGCGACACGCCGAGCACGGCGTAGTAGTCGATCGTGGCCCACTCACGGGTCCGGACCCGGCTCACGGCGTCACCCTAGGACTCCGCGTAGGCCTCGATCGGGGCGCAGGAGCAGACGACGTTGCGGTCGCCGTACACGCCGTCGATGCGGCCGACCGGCGGCCAGTACTTCGCCGCCGACCGGACGCCGCCCGGGTAGGCGGCGGTCTCGCGGCTGTAGGCCCGGTCCCAGGTGTCGGCGACGACGTCGGCCGCCGGGTGTGGGGCGGCGGCCAGGGGGCTGGCCTCGTGGGTCCACTCCCCCCGCTCGATCCGGCGGATCTCCTCGCGGATGGCGACCATCGCGTCACAGAACCGGTCGAGCTCGACGAGCGACTCGCTCTCGGTCGGCTCCACCATGAGCGTGCCGGCCACCGGGAAGCTGAGCGTCGGCGCGTGGAAGCCGTGGTCGATGAGCCGCTTGGCGATGTCCTCCGCGGTGACGCCGGTCGCGGCGGTGATCGGACGCACGTCGAGGATGCACTCGTGCGCGACGAGCCCGCCGGGTCCGGTGTAGAGCACCGGGTAGTGCTCGTCGAGGCGCCGGGCGACGTAGTTGGCGGTGAGGATCGCGACCTGCGTCGCGCGCCGGAGACCGTCGGCACCCATCATCGCGATGTACGCCCACGGGATCGGCAGGATCCCCGCCGAGCCGTACGGCGCGGCCGCGACCGCGGGCACGCGGGCGTCGGGGTCGAGCGGGTCCCCGGGCAGGAAGTCGGCGAGGTGGGCGCGTACGGCGACCGGGCCGACGCCGGGCCCGCCCCCGCCGTGCGGGATGCAGAACGTCTTGTGCAGGTTGAGATGCGACACGTCGGCGCCGAACTCCCCCGGCGCCGCGAGCCCGACGAGCGCGTTGAGGTTGGCGCCGTCGAGGTAGACCTGACCGCCGGCGTCGTGCACCTGCTGGCAGATGTCGCCGATCGCGGTCTCGAACACGCCGTGCGTCGACGGGTACGTGACCATGAGCGCGCCGAGCGCGTCGGCGTGCTGGGAGATCCTGGTCTTCAGGTCGTCGAGGTCGACGTTGCCGTCGGCGTCGGTCGCGACCACGACCACCCGCATGCCGGCCATCACCGCGCTCGCCGCGTTGGTGCCGTGCGCCGAGGCCGGGATCAGGCAGACGTCCCGGCCGTCGTCACCGCGTGACCGGTGGTACTCGCGGATCGCGAGGAGCCCGGCGAGCTCGCCCTGAGACCCGGCGTTGGGCTGGAGCGACACCGCGTCGTACCCGGTGACCGCGCCGAGCCAGCGCTCGAGGTCGTCGACCATCGTGCGGTACCCGGCCGCCTGGTCGGCGGGCGCGTACGGGTGGATCGCCCCGAACTCGGGCCAGGTGATCGGCTCCATCTCGGTGGTCGCGTTGAGCTTCATGGTGCACGAGCCCAATGGGATCATCGTGCGGTCGAGCGCGAGGTCGAGATCGGCGAGGCGGCGCAGGTATCGGAGCATCTCGGTCTCGGACCGGTGCGAGTGGAAGACCTCGTGGGTCATGAACTCGTCGACCCGCTCCAGCTCGATCGGCAGCGGGGACTCCCCTCCCCCGGGCGTGAAGGTCGACGGGTCGAGGCCGAACGCGCCGACCAGGTGCTCCACCACCGCGGGTGTCGTGGTCTCGTCGAGCGTGAGACCGACGGTGTCACCGTCGACGCGCCGGAGGTTGATGCCGGCGTCGAGCGCGGCGGCGAGCACCGCATCGGCCCGACCCGGCACGCGCACGGTCAGGGTGTCGAACCAGGTGGCGTTCACCACCTCCACTCCCCCACTCGCCAGCGCGGCGGCGAGATCCGACGTGAGACCGTGGACGCGCGCGGCGATCGCGCGCAGCCCCTCGGGCCCGTGGTACACGCCGTACAGCCCGGCGATGACCGCGAGCAGCACCTGCGCGGTGCAGATGTTGCTCGTGGCCTTCTCGCGTCGGATGTGCTGTTCGCGCGTCTGCAGCGCGAGCCGCAGCGCAGGCCGGCCGCCACTGTCGACCGACACACCGACGAGCCGGCCGGGCAGCGTGCGCTTGTGCGCGTCACGGCACGCGAGGAACGCCGCGTGCGGGCCGCCGTAGCCGAGCGGCACGCCGAAGCGCTGCGCGGAGCCAATGACGATGTCGGCGCCGATCGCGCCGGGCGAGCGCAGCAGCGTCAACGCGAGCGGATCGGTGACGACGGCGACGAGCATCCCCGCGTCGTGCGCGGCGCTCACGATCGCCTCGTGGTCGCGCACCGCGCCGCTCGAACCCGGGTAGCAGAGCAGGGCGCCGAAGCAGCGGGCACCGGGCAGGTCGCGCTCGGGATCGCCGACCACGACCTCGATGCCGAGCGGCTCGGCCCGGCCGTGCACGACGACGAGCGTCTGCGGGTGGCAGTCGGCGTCGACGAAGAACAGGTCGCCGCCCTTCGGCGCGAGCCGCCGGCACATCGCCATGGCCTCGGCCGCCGCGGTCGCCTCGTCGAGCAGCGACGCGTTGGCGAGGTCCATGCCGGTGAGGTCCGCGATCATCGTCTGGAAGTCGAGGAGCGCCTCGAGCCGGCCCTGCGAGATCTCCGGTTGGTACGGCGTGTACGCCGTGTACCAGGCCGGGTTCTCGAGCACGTTCCGGCGGATCACGGCGGGCGTGACCGTGTCGGCGTAGCCCATGCCGATGAGCGAGGTCATCACCCGGTTGCGGTCGGCGAGCTCGCGCAGGGCCGCGATCGCCTCGACCTCGCTGCGGGCCTCGGGCAGGTCCATCGCCTCGGTGCGCCGGATCGACCCGGGCACCGCCGCGTCGGTCAGCGCGTCGAGCGACTCGTAGCCGAGCGCGGCCAGCATGCGTGCCTGCTCGTGGACATCGGGCCCGATGTGCCGATCCTCGAACCGGTCCCGCAACGACTCCGCCATGGTCTCAGATCCTCCGCGCGTCGGTGGCAGCCGCGTGTGCGGCCGCTCCCCCTCTGTCGTGGGACCTGAGAGATTCACCCGGGCAGTCCGGGCTTTCCCCGTCGGTGAGGAGCCGGGGCTCCTGCTCTCCAGAGTTGCCTCACCCGGGCGGTTCGTGAGCCTGAGAGATTCCGGGGAGGGTTGCTCCTTCGGCGTCCCGGTGAAGGGACTCTCCCGCTCGGGGTCGACGGCTTGTCAGCGCGCGAGGTTACCCGCGCCGGGCGACGTCAGTCCGGAACGACGCCGCCCCGCTCACGGATGTGGTCGTGCGCCTCCTGGAAGTGCCACTGGTGGCCCTCGAGGTCGGCCGCCTCGTAAGCGCGGGCCCCGTACCACATGTCCTCGAGCGGTCGCGTGACGTCGGCGCCCTCCGCCACGGCGTGCGCATGGTGGGCGTCGACATCGTCGACCTCCACCATGATCATCGAGGTCGCGCTCCCGACGTCCCGGGGGCTCCGGATGTGGTGCACGTCCTCGTTGACGTGCCCGATCATCACCAGTCCGGCGCCGAACTCCAGCCAGGCGAGCATGTGGTCGCCCATCTCGTAGCCGTCGGGAGTCGTGCCGCCCACCCGCGCCTCCCGCCGCTCCGTGAACCCGAACACGCGCGTCAGGTACTCGAGCGCGGCGTGCTCGTCGCGGTACGCGAGCCGCGGGTACATGCGGGACCGGTGGTCGAGGACTTCGGGATGGGTCTCGCCCGTGATGGAGGCCATGAGCCGCTCCTTGTTCGCAGTGAAGACGTCGGCGTGCACCAGTTGTTCGTCGCTCACGGTCGCGAGTTCACGCAACTTCGTCCGGGCCCGGTGGATGCGCGACCGGACCGTGCCGACCGGGACCCCGAGCGCGGCGGCGACGTCGTCGTACGAGAGCCGCTCCCAGACGTGGAGCAGCAGTGCGTCCCGATCGGCGGCGGGGAGCTGCCGCATCGCCTCGACCACCGCCGGCAGCAGGCGGGCCGCCACGACCGCGTCGACCACGAGCTCGCTGTCGTCCGCGGTGGTCGCGTCCGCGACGTCGAGGCGGGCGACCGCGCGGCGCCGCCGTGCCTCACTCCGGTGGTGCCGCGCGACGAGGTTCGTGGCGATGCCGTACAGCCACGGACGCGCCACCGCGCGGGTCGGGTCGAAGTCGGCGCGGCGCTCGAACGCGATGCGGAACGTCTCGGCCATCAGCGCCTCCGCTTCACCCGGACCCACGCGCCGCGCGAGGTAGCGGTAGATCGTCGTCGCGTAGCGCTCGTAGATCAGTCCGAAGGCGGACGGGTCTCCGAGGGACTGCGCCACGAGATCCGCGTCGGTCGGCTCCATCAGACCGTTGTTGCCCGCGGGCGGGTCCGGGTTCGCCCCCGGACCGGCACCGGCGCCCGGGTCAGACGAACGGGGGCTTGGTGACCACGGCGGCGAGGGGCTTGCCGCGCACGTCGATCTCGACCGTGGCGCCGTCGGCGACGTCGGGCGGCAGGAACGCCAGCGCCACCGACTGGCCGAGCGTCGGCGAGAAGTTGCCGCTCGTGACCTCACCCACGACCGCGCCGCCGATCAGCACCGGGCAGTGCGCCCGCGGCGGACGCCGACCCTCGACGAGCAGACCGCGGAGCCGCCGGGCCACGCCCCGCTCCTTCTCCGCGGCGAGCGGCGTCCGGCCGCGGAAGTCGCCCTTGTCCCAACCGACCACCCAGCCGAGCCCGGCCTGGAGCGTGGTGATCCCCTCCCCCAGCTCGTGGCCGTGCAGTGGCAGCCCGGCCTCGAGCCGGAGCGTGTCACGCGCCCCGAGCCCGGCCGGCGCGCAGCCGGCGGCGAGCAGCGCCCGCCACAGCGCCGGCGCCCGGGCGGCGGGCACGTCGATTTCGATGCCGTCCTCGCCGGTGTAGCCGGTCCCGGCCACCGTGCACTCCGCGCCCTTCCAGTCCACGGTCGCGACCCGGAACCGGCCCACCGCGCCGAACGCCGGGTCGACCGCATTCGCCTTCTGCCGCGCGTTCGGCCCCTGGACCGCGATGACCGCCCGGGTGTCGGTGACGTCGCCCATTTCCAGGTCCGTCGCACCGGTCTCCGATGCGACGGACCGCAGGGCGTCGACGATGCGCGCGGTGTTCGACGCGTTCGGCATCACGAGGAAGTCCTCGGGCGCGAGCCACCACACGATGATGTCGTCCACGACGTGCGCGTCGTCCGGGTCGAGCAGGTGCGTGTACTGGGCGCGGCCCGGCTCGATCTTGCCGAGGTCGTTCGTGAGCGCGCGCTGGAGCACCGCGAGCGCGTCCGCGCCCCGCACCCGCAGCGTGCCGAGGTGCGACACGTCGAAGATCACCGCGTCCGTGCGGCACGCCCGGTGCTCGTCGAGCACGCCGCCGTACTGGATCGGCATCTCCCACCCGCCGAACTCGACGAGCTTGGCGCCGAGCGCGCGGTGCTCGTCGACGAGCGCGGTGTGCCGCAGCGCGGTGGGCGGATCGGTCACGCGTGCGTCAGCGGGCGCGCCGGGCGCGTGCGGGCGCCGGCTCGGCGGGCAGATCGTGGATGCTCGCCTGCAGCGACTCGACGAGGCCACCGAGCGGCACGATGTTGAGGACGCCCTGGCCCTTGCGGACGAGGTCGACGATGTCGTCGCCCGTGCGCGCGAGCACCGAGTTGGTGCCCTCGATCACCAGACTCGCCGAGGCGAGGTCCTCGCCGAGGTGGTCGCGCAGGTAGTCGATCGCGCGCCGCGCGGTCTGCAGCGAGACGCCACCGTCGAGGAGGCTCTTGATCACCTTCAGCGCGACGAGGTCGCGGTACGAGTACCGGCGCTGCGTGCCGCTCCCCTGCGCGTCGGCGAGCGACGGGCGCAGCAGGTCGGTGCGCGCCCAGTAGTCGAGCTGGCGGTACGTGATGCCGACGATCCGGCACACCTCTGGACCGCCGAAGCCGGTCTCGGCCCACTGCTCACCCGCGGCGTCGAGGACGCCCTGCTCCACCTTCGGCGGGAGGCCGACCGTGGGATCGGTCACCTCCACGCGCTGTGCACCGCTCGTCGCCATCACTTCCTCTTTCACCCTTCGAGGCCCCTGCGCCTCGGGAAAGTCACATCCCCGTAGTTACGGGGCTGTCGACCGTACACACCCACCCGCGCGCCGTCAACGGGACCAACGGCTCAAGTGGGAGAAGGCGACGCCGGCGTCCGTCCACCAAACGAGGTCGCCTGCCCCGGAGCGACCGCGATCCGGCGGGAAGGGCAGGCGTTGTCTGAGCGACTGGGCGGATGCCGGCGTCGCCACCCCGTCGAGCGGAGCGCCCGAGGATCAGGCGAAGTCCTCGGGGCTGATGTCCTCGAGGAAGGCCCGGAACTCCTCGATCTGGTCCTCGTCCTGCTCCTCCTCGAAGAGCACGCCGGCCTCCTCGAAGACGTCCTCGTCGACGACGATCGGGACGTCCCCGAGCCGCACGGCCAGCGCGATGGCGTCCGAGGGCCGGGAGGAGATCCGCTCGACGGTCTCACCCCGACGGAGGGTCAGCTCCGCGTAGAACGTCCCCTCCCGCAGGGCGGTGACGGCGACCTGCTCGAGGGTGATGCCGAAGTCGCCCATGACGGTCACGAACAGGTCGTGGGTCATCGGCCGCGGCGTCTGCATGCCCTGGTAGGCGTAGACGATCGCGGTCGCCTCCGGGGAGCCGATGAAGATCGGCAGGTACCGCGCGCCGGTCTCGGCCTCGCGCAGCAGCACGATCGGTTGATTCGAGGGCACCTCGACGCGTACGCCGACGAACTGCACCGGGATCACGCTCCCGACCCTACACGCGGGTCCGGAGCCCGGCTCCGGCGGATCCTCACCGCCGGTGGCCGTCTGGTCAGTCGTGCAGGAGGCCCGACACCGACTCGCGCAGGAACGCGGCCCGGAGCGACCGACCGAGCCGCACGAGGTCGACGAGGTCCTCCCGGGCCCGGGTCCGGGCCTCCGGGTTCTTGCGCAGCAGGCGCGGGGCGATGACCTGGTCGTAGAGGCCGGCCTCGCGCTCGGCGAAGCCCCGGAACATCCGGAGATGGCGCGGGCTGATGCCGTGCTGGGCGAACTCGCCCGCGAGCCGGGCCACCACGAGCGCCTGCTCGTCGAACACCACCTTGTCGCCGCTGCCGGCGGCCGGACCGAGCAGCCCGTACTCCTCGAACTCCGCGAGCTGCGCGGCGGAGATCCCCGCCGCGGTCGCCAGCTCCGCACGGGTCAGGCTCGCACCCGAGGCCGCGGCGTCGAGATCGTCGGGCGCGTCGTCCTCGAGCGGCAGCGTCGGCATCTCGAAGGCGGGCACCTCCGGCGCGGCCGCCGCCTTCGACCGGGTCGACGTCCCGGCGGTGGCCGCCGGCGCGGGCGCGGCCGGTCGCTTCCTCGCCTTCGTGGCGCGTGGCGCCTTGGCGGCCTTCTTCGCCGGGACCGGTTCCGGGTCGGGCGCGGCGGGCTCGGCCTCCGCCGCGCCGCCGTCGGGAACCTCGACCTCACCCTCCGGCAGACCGTCGGGGCCGACCTCGTCGAGGCGGGCCTTGATCACCTTGAGGGGCAGGAAGTTGTCCTTCTGCTGCTGGAGGATCCACCGCAGGCGCGCGACGTCGGCGTCGCGGAACTTGCGGTAGCCCGAGGGGGTGCGCTCGGGGTCGATCAGACCCTGGCTCTCGAGGAAGCGGATCTTCGAGATCGTGATGTCGGGGAACTCGCCCCGCAGCGCGGTGAGCACCTCCCCGATCGACTGGTGGTCGCTCATCAGGCCCCCACGTGGAAGACGAGGTGGAACCGGCCCACCTGGATCTCGTCGCCGTCGTGCAGCGCGGCCACGTCGACGCGCTCCCGGTTGACGTACGTGCCGTTCAGCGAGCCGACGTCCCGCACGACGAACCCGCCCGCCTCCTTCACGATCTCCGAGTGGCGCCGCGAGACCGTGATGTCGTCGAGGAACACCGCGGAGTCGGGATGGCGGCCGATGCTCGTGACGTCGTCGACCAGCTGGTACGTGCTCCCGGCGTTCGGTCCGCGCACCACGTGCACGATCGCCCCGCCCACGGGAACGTCCGGGACCAGGGGGATCTCCGCGGTCGAGTCGCCCCCGCCGAGCTCGTTCGCCTCGAGCGGCGAGCCGCACGACGAGCAGAAGCGCGAGGTGGAGTCGTTGCGGTGCCCGCAGTGGCGACAGACCATGGTGACCAGGATAGGCCGGTCGACCTCAGGTCGAGGTCGAGGGTGGTTCCCGCCCGGTTCGGGCCGCCGGGGGCCGGGAGACGCTCAGCCGGCGAGGAACGCCTCGTACCCCGCTGCGTCCATCAGACCCTCGACCTCGGCCGGGTCGGCCAGGTCGATCGCGAAGATCCAGCCGGCACCGTAGGGATCGGTGTTCAGCGCCTCGGGGGTGTCGTCGAGCCCGGAGTTGACCTCGACCACGGTGCCGGTGACCGGGCAGTAGACCTCCGACACGGACTTGGTCGACTCGATCTCGGCGACCGACGCATGCGCGATCACCTCGAGGCCGACGTCGGGCAGCTCCACGTAGACCACGTCGCCGAGCGCGTCCTGGGCGTAGTCGGTGATCCCGACCACGGCCCGGCCCCCCTCGACCCGCACCCATTCGTGCTCCTGCGAATAGCGGAGATCGGCGGGCGTGTTCATCGTGGAGGGACCTCGACTGACGGGGGCGGGACGGCGGCGGAGGTTATCCGCTCTCGATCCGGCGGGCGTAGTGGTCGGCCAGCGCCTCGGCGGCCCGGGCGTCCGGCCCCTCGGCCAGCACGTGCACGGTCGGGTCGTCGGGGTCGGGCAGGACGAGGGCCCAGCCCTCGTCGCCGTGGTCGACCCGCACGCCGTCGATCAGCGTGACCTCACGACCCTTCGCCCGCTCGACCATCTCGCGCATGACCGCGCCCTTGCGCGACCACCCGACCGCCACGGTCCGCCGCGCCCGGTGCACGGCCGGGAGCGATTCCACGATCGCGCTGAGCGGCTGCTCCGCCCGAGCCAGCAGGTCGAGGGTGTGGACCAGGGTGGCCGTCGCGTCGAAGGCAGGCAGGAAGTCGGGCCAGACCGCGGAGCCGTCCCCACCGATCGCGAAGTCGACGTCGCGCCGGGACGCGGCCTCCATGATCGAGGCCGGCGAGGTCTTGGTGCGCACCAGCTCTCCGCCGCCGTCGACGACGAGGCGCGCCGCGACGCGGCTCGCCGACACCGGCAACGCGATGCGCGCGCCGGGGTGGGCCTGCAGCACGAGCGCGAGGAGCGCACCGATGGTCTGGTCGGCGTCGAGGGCGCGGCCGGTGTCGTCGATGAGCGTGCCCGTCTCACCCGCCGGATCGATCACCATGCCGAGGTCGCTGCCCGACGAGCGCACGAGGGTGCCGACCCGTTCGACGCGTGCGTCCCGCTGGTCGAGCCCGAGCTGGCTCGGCCGGGTGGCCGCGAACGGGTTGACCGCGAGCACGTCGGCGCCGACCTTGGCGAGCACGGCCGGCAATGCGAGCGACGCGGCACCGAAGGAGTAGTCGAGCACGACCTTGAAGCCGCGGGCCGCGAGCCGGTCGGGGTCGACGCAGTCCTCGAGCGCGGCGGTGTAGAACTCGAGCGCGCGGGGCGGGAAGACGATGTCGCCGATGTCTCCTGCGAACGCCCGGCGGAACTCCTCACGGGCGAGCAGCCGCTCGATGCTGCGCTGGTTGGCCTCGGTGATGTCCCGGCCGTTGCTGTCGAAGATGCGGATCTCGACGCGCTCGGAGTCCCCCGACACCAGCCGCACCGTGATGCCACCGGCGTTGCGCGAGTTCCGGACCTGGAAGCGCGTGAGCGGGACGGTGGCGAGCTCGACGTCCTCGACGTTGACGCCGGCGAGGTTCAGACCCCCGATGATCGAGCGCTTGAGGGCCCGGGCGACGCGGCTCGTGTCCCGGCTCGTGGTGACCACGGCGCCCTTCTTGAGCGAGGTGCCGTAGGCCTGCGCGATCCGGGTGGCGACCTCGGCGGTGATCTCGACGTTCGCGATCCCGGACGCGCCTCGCCGGCCGAACAGCGTGCGCGCGCGCCGTGATTCCCAGAGGATCGACGACGTGACCACCGCGTTCGGTTCGACCGACTTGAACGGGTACACCTTCACGTCGGACGTGACGACGGCCCGCTCCCCCACGAAGCAGTCGTTGCCGAGGACCGCCCCCGGCTCGATCGACGCGTGGTTCCGGACGTCGCACCCCCGGGCGACGACCGCGCCGCGCAGGTGGGCGCCGGCACCGAGGTAGGTGTGCTCGTGGATCACCGACCGCACGACCTCGGCATCGCGCTTCACCACCACGTCGCCGCCGAGCACCGTGTGGTCACCGATCAGCGCGCCCGCCTCGATGCGGCAGTTCGGACCGATGATCGCGGGTCCGACGATGCGCGCGTCCGGGTCGACCTCGGCGCCCTCGCCGAGCCACACCCCGTCACGCAGCATGAAGCCGTCGATCTCGACCTCGACCCTGCGGTCGAGGATGTGCTCGTGCGCGTAGAGGTACGAGTCGAGGTTGCCGACGTCCTCCCAGTAGCCGTCGACCACGTGGCCCATGAGCAGCTCGCCCTGGGCCAGGGCGGTGGGGAACACGTCGCTGCTGAAGTCGACCACCTCCCCCTCCGGGATGTAGTCGAAGATCCGTGGCTCGAGCACGTAGATGCCGGTGTTGATCGTGTCGCTGAACACCTGGCCCCAGGTGGGCTTCTCGAGGAACCGGTCGATGCGACCGTCCTCGGCGGTGATCACGATGCCGAACTCGACCGGGTCGGTCACCCGCTTCAGCGCGATCGTGCCGAGCGCGCCCGACGCCTTGTGCGCGGCGACGACCTTGCCGAGATCGACGTCGGTGAGCACGTCCCCGGCGATGACGAGGAACGTGTCGTCGAGCTCCTCGGCGGCGTTGCGGACCGCGCCGGCCGTGCCGAGCGGCGAGTCCTCGGTGGCGTAGCGCATCTCGACCCCGAGCTCCGCGCCGTCGCCGAAGTAGGTGCGGATCTGGTTCGCGAGGAAGGCGACGGTGACCAGGATCTCGTCGAAGCCGTGTTGCGCGAGCAGCGTGACGATGTGCTCCATCATCGGCCGGTTGGCGATGGGCATCATCGGCTTGGGCTGGTTGCTGGTCAGGGGCCGCAGTCGCGTGCCCTCACCCCCGGCGAGGATCACCGCCTTCACGTCGAGGTCGTCCTTCCCGCCCGGCCGTCACGCAGGGCCTCCTTCGCGATGGGGATGTAGCCCGCCGCCGCGTACCAGCTCAGGACCAGCCCGCCGATCGTGAAGCACCACGTGACGATCCAGAGGACGTCGTGGCCGAGACCGGGCTGGGTCTGGTCGAGCCACAGGAACAGCGGCAGGGCGAACATGAGCGCCAACGTGCCCGCCTTGCCGACCCACTGGACGTCGATCCGGCGGGCCCCCTTGGCCGCGAGCCACAGGGTGCCCACGCTGATGAGCAGCTCCCGCAGCAGCACGACGACGAGGACCCACCGGGGGGCGCTGCCGTCGATCAGCAGCGCGACGGCCCCGGCGATCAGCAGGACCCGGTCGGCGACGGGGTCCATGATCTTGCCGAACGTGGAGCCCTGGTCGAAGTGGCGGGCGATGTAGCCGTCCACCCAGTCGCTCGCGCCGAGTGCCGCGAGCAGCAGCCCGGCCTGGATCGGCTCGTCGGCGCCGAGCAGCAGGTAGAGGAAGTACGGGACGAGCGCCAGCCGGATGATCGAGATCAGGTTCGGGATCGTCCACAGCCCGTGGTCGACCGGTTCCGCGGTCTCGACGGGCTGGGGATCGGCGGGCACGGGCGTCAGGGTAACGCCGTCGGCGACACCCCGACCGAGGCGAAGGTCCCGGCCGCTCAGAGCAGGGCCGCGTCGGCGCCGCCGTCGACCGGGATCGCCGCACCGGTCACGTAGTTGGCCGAGTCGGAGCACAGGAAGGCGACGAACCGGCCGAAGTCGGCTGCGTCGCCGATGCGGCCCGCCGGGATGCCGGCGCCCAGCTGCGCGGGCTCGGCGTGGAGCGCGGTGATGCGCTCGGTCGCGTGCAGCCCGGGCAGGAGGCTGTTGACGGTCACGCCGTCGCCCGCGACCTCACGGGCGACGGTCTTCAGGAACCCCGTGACCCCGGCGCGCGCGGTGTTGGAGAGGATCAGCGTCGGGATGGGCTGGCGCACCGCGATCGACGTGATCGCGACGATCCTCCCCCATCCCTGCGCGCGCATGGCCGGGAGGGCGTGCTGGCACATCGCGATCGTCGACAGCGCGTTCAGCTCGAAGGCGGCCGCGTACGGGTCGGTCCCGTCGAAGTCGGCGAACGTCCCGGACGGGGGCCCGCCGGCGTTGGCCACCAGGATGTCGACCCCGCCGAGGCGCTGCCGCGCCGTGTCGACGAAGCCCGAGGCGCCGTCGACCGTGCCCACGTCGGCCACCAGCGGGACCGCGCGCTCGCCGAGCCGCGCCGCAGCGGATTCGATCTCCTCGCGGTTGCGGCTGCACATCGCGACGGTGACGCCCTCCGCGACGAGCGCGGCCGCCGCCGCGAAGCCGAGCCCCTTCGACGCGGCCGCGACCGCCGCCCGCTTCCCCGCGATTCCGAGATCCATGGAGGGAGTCTGCCCGACATCACCGGTGCACGAGCGTCTGCTCAGCCCGTCACGCCGGGCGTGCCGTGGCGCGTCACGCCGGGCGTGCCGTGGCCCGGCGCGCCGGGGACGTCGCCACCCGCCTCGGTGCTCCTCCCCCTCGCCGGGTTCGTTACCGATCGGTCGCTGAGCGACCGCCTTGCAACAAGCCGGCGCAGACGACGGGCGAGGACGTGGTCAGTGGATGGGGCCGGTGCCGGCGCCGAGGCTCGGCGCGCCGGTGCGACCGGTGCGGCGGGCGATGATCTCGGCGCAGATCGAGATGGCCGTCTCCTCCGGCGTCCGCGCGCCGAGGTCGAGGCCGATCGGGGCCATCACCCGGGCGAGCCCGGCGTCGTCGACCCCGGCCTCGCGGAGCCGCTCGACCCGGTGGCCGTGGGTCCGGCGCGAGCCCATGGCACCGAGGTACCCCACGTCGGTCGCGAGCGCGCCCACGATGGCGGGCACGTCGAACTTGGCGTCGTGGGTGAGGACGCAGACCGCGTCACGCGGACCGAGCGTCGGGCCGATCTCGGCGAGGTGGCGGTCGGGCCACTCGTTGACGACGGTGTCGGCCATCGGGAACCGGGCGGGCGTGGCGAACACGGCCCGGGCGTCGCACACCGTCACGTGGTAGCCGAGGACCTTCGCGACGCGCGCGAGGGCGGCGGTGAAGTCGACCGCACCGAAGATCACCATCCGGGGCGGCGCGGCGAAGCTCTCGATGAACACCCCGACCACCCGCTCGCGCGCCTCGCCGTGCGCGCCGTAGTGCCGGGTCGCGCTCAGGCCGGCGGCGAGCTCGGCGATCGCGTCCCGGGTGACCACGCGGTCGAGATCCGCGTCGCCGAGCGTCCCGACCGGCGCGGCGTCGGGCGCGACGAGCAGGTGGCCGCCCGTTCCCGGCCCCTCGACGACGGTGGCGAGCGCGACCGGCCGGTCGGCCGCGAGCGCGGCGGCGAGCGCGTCGAAGACGGGCGTACCGGACCCGGTCACCAGTCGAGCGGCTCGACGTAGACGTGCACCGTGCCTCCGCACGTGAGACCGACGGCGAACGCCTCGTCGTCGGAGTACCCGAACGTCACGACGCCGCGCTCCTTCTCCCCCGCCAGGACCGCGAGGGCCTCGGTGACGACTGCGCCCTCGACGCAGCCGCCCGAGACCGAGCCGGCCACGCGGCCCGACTCGCTGACGGCCATCGTGGCGCCGGGGTCGCGCGGCCCCGAGCCGTCGATGCCGACCACCCGGGCGACCGCGACCCGCTCCCCGGCCGTACGCCACCGTGCGATGTCGGCGAGGACCTCCTTCACGCGGTCGCCCCCTCGAGCAGGCGCGCCAGGTCGTCGAGCGAGGCCAGCGAATGTCCCTCGACGAACTCGTCGACGTACGGCAGCGCGGCCGCCATCCCGCCGGCGATCGGCGCGTAGCCGGGCGACGCCTTCAGCGGGTTGACCCACACGATGCGGTGCGCCACACGCGCGAGGCGCGCCATCTGCTCGGTCAGCACCGCGGGGTCGCCCCGGTCCCAGCCGTCGGAGACGATCACGACGTCGGCGCCGCGGGCCATCCCCCGGAGTCCCCAGGTGTCGTTGAAGGCGCGCAGCGTCGCACCGAGCCGCGTGCCGCCGGACCAGTCGGTGACGCGCCGGGTCGCGGCGGCGATCGCCGCGTCCGGGTCCCGGTTGCCGAGCTCGCGCGTGATGCGCGTGAGCCGGGTGCCGAGCACGAACGCCTCGACCACACCGCGGCCGCTCACCGCGGTGTGCAGGAATCGGACGAGCACGCGCGCGTACGGCTCCATCGATCCGCTGACGTCGCACAGGACCACGATCCGGCGCGGTCGGCGCACGGGCACCCGTCCCGGCCGGGCGACGGTCTCGCCGCCGGTGCGGAGCGCGGACCGCACGGTGCGCCGCACGTCGGGCCGGTGCGCGGTGCGCCGCGCGGGGCGCAGCCGTCGCGAGCGCCGGTGCGAACCCGCGAACCGGGCGTCGGCGAGCATCCGGCGGGCCTCGGCGTGCTCCGCCGCGGTGTAGGTCGCGAAGTCCCGCTCCCGCAGGGTCTCGACCGCCGACCACCGCACCGTCAGGACCGGGGCGGCGTCGGGCCCGTCGGCCGCGGTGGGGCCGTCCTCGTGCCCGACCGCGTCGAGGGCGAGGATCACCTCGGCGGGCGGCGCCTCGACCGCGACGGGCGTGCCGGGGCGCGCCCCGAAGTAGGCGGTGAATGCCGCGTCGAAGATCGGCACCGCCTCGGGCCGGACGCCGAGGGTCGCGCGCGCGGTCCAGTAGACCGACGGGGCGTCGCTCCAGCCGACGACCCCGAGGCCGGCGACGAGCAGCTGCGAATGGTGCACGGTGACGGGCAGCCCCGCGGCGCGCAGCACGCGCACGAAGCCGACCGCGGTGTCGGGCCCCGGGGCGGCCGGCTCAGCCACCGCGGGCCCCGGCGGCGGCGAGCACGGTGTCCAGGTCGTGGTCGACGAGGCGGGACTGGTCCTCGCGGTACTTGAGCACCACGCCGAGCGTGGCGCGGACCACGCCGTCGTCGAGTCGCGTGACGCCGAGGCGTGCGAGTGCGCTCGCCCAGTCGATGGTCTCCGCGACCCCCGGCGGCTTGTAGAGGTCGAGGGTGCGCATGGCCCCGGCCGCCCCGGCCACCTGCCGCGCGAGCGCGCGGTCGACGCCGGCGACCCGCCGCTCGACGATCGCGACCTCGCGGTCGAAGTCGGGGTGGTCGATCCAGTGGTAGAGACACCGCCGCTTCAGCGCGTCGTGCACGTCGCGCGTGCGGTTCGAGGTGAGGACGACGATCGGCGGGACCGTCGCCCGCACCACGCCCAGCTCGGGAATGGTCACGGAGAAGTCGGCGAGCAACTCGAGCAGGAACGCCTCGAACTCGTCGTCGGCGCGGTCGATCTCGTCGATCAGCAGGACGGGGGCCGGGCCCGCGTGGTCGATCGCCTGCAGCAGCGGCCGGCGCACGAGGAACCGCGGTGAGTACAGCTCGTCCTCGTCGACCGGGCCGCCCGCGGCCTCCGCGGCGCGCAGATGCAGCAGCTGGCGGGCGTAATCCCACTCGTAGAGCGCCTGGGCGGCGTCGATGCCCTCGTAGCACTGGAGGCGGATCAGCTCGGTGCCCCGCCACCGTGCGAGCACCTTGGCGACCTCGGTCTTGCCGACCCCCGCCTCACCCTCGAGGAACAGCGGCCGCGCCAGCTCCAGCGCGAGGTGGACGGCGGTGGCGAGCCCCTCGTCGGCGAGGTAGTCGTTCGCCTCGAGCGCGGCCGCGACCGCTGCGACGCCTTCGACCATGGGCGCCGAGGCTACAAGCCGACCGCGGCCCCCTCGGCCCGGGGATCGGTCGCGACCCCGTAGCCGGGACGGTGGGGTGCGATCGCGTGCGCGTGCCCCATCCCGGTGTCGCGGGCGATCACCTCGACGAGGTCGTGGCCCCGCGCCGCGAGCCCGGCGACGAGGTCGGGATCGGCGTCGGCCTCGATGCGCACCTTCCAGTCCCACGGCTCGACCCGCCAACGCGGCCGGTCGATCGCGACCTGCGGGTCGCAGCCCTCGTCGACGACCGCGACGAGCAGCTGCGCGTGGACCTGCGCCTGGGCGTCGCCGCCCATCGAGCCGAACACGAGGTCGGGCAGGCCGTCGCGCATGACCATCGCCGGGATCAGGGTGTGCATGGGCAGCTTGCCCGGCGCGAGCGCGTTCGCGCGGGACGGGTCGAGCGCGAACGACGAGCCCCGGTTGTTGAGGTTGATCCCCCACTCGGGCACGTGCACCCCGGAACCGAAGGCGAGGAAGTTCGACTGGATGAGGCTGATCATCAGCCCGTCGCCGTCGGCCGCGCAGAGGTAGGCGGTCCCGCCCCGCTGGGGGAACCCGGGCGCGGGGACCGATGCGCGGTCCGGGTCGATGCCGTCGCGCCGGACCGCGACCCAGTCGTCGGCGTACAGGTCCTCGGGCGCGACCGCCATCGCGTCGGGATCCGTCACGTGGTCGTCGCGGTCGCGCAGCGCGACCTTGACCGCCTCGACGACGAGGTGGGTCCGCGTCACCGCGTCGAGCGCGGCGAGGTCGTAGCCGTCGAGGATGCGCATCGCCTCGAGCACGGCGACGCCCTGGGTCGGCGGCGGCAGCTCGACGATCTCGACGTCGCGGTACGCGGCGCGCAACGGTTCGGTCCAGACACCCGCGTGCCCGGCGAGGTCGGCCGGCGCCATCGAGCCGCCGTAGCGCTGGACCGCCTCTGCCACCGCGTCGGCGACCGGACCGCGGTAGTAGGCGTCCGGGCCCTCGGCCGCGAGCAGCTCGATCAGGCGCGCCAGCGGCTCCTGCACCAGCCGCTCCCCCGCCGTGCGGTCCGCGTACACCGCCTGCCACTCGGCGAACTCCCGGTAGAAGCGCTGGTAGCCCTGCGCGGCCGCGGCGCCGAGCGGCGTGAGCTCGAACCCGTCGCGTGCGTACCGGATCGCGTCCTGCGCGAGGTCGCCGAAGCTCATGGTCCCCCACCGCGCCAGCAGGTCGAACCACCCGGCGATCGCGCCCGGCACGGTGACCGAGTGCGGGCCGATGAGCAGCGGGGTCGCACCGAGCGCGTCGCGCACCCCGTCGATGGTCGCCGACTGTGGCGAGCGGCCCGATCCGAGGTAGCCGTGCAGCGCACCGTCCCACACGATCGCGAAGAGGTCGCCGCCGTAGCCGCAGTAGTACGGGGCGACGACCCCGAGCGCGAGGTTGGCGCCGACGATCGCGTCGACGGCGTTGCCACCGCGCGCGAGCACGGCGGCGCCGGCGGCCGAGGCGAGGTAGTGCGGCGTGGCGAGACCGGATCGAGGGAAGGGCGCCGCGACGCCCGGCACCATCACCGGGGCCCGTCAGGCGCGTTCGTCGCCGGCGACGGCGGCGTCGGTCGCCTCACCGTCGCCCGCGGCGAGGTCGACGTCGACCTCGGACGCACCGAGCCTCGCGAGGGTCGCGTCGTCGCCCACCGCGATCCCGTGCCGGACCGGGTCCTCGACGCACTTGAGCATGTGGCGCAGGCCGTAACCCGCATACAGGCCGTCCTCGATGCGCTCGTCGAAGCTCCACTTGATGTGGGCGAGGCGCTTCTTCTCGAACTTTCCCGTGTTGGGATCGCCCACGAGCTCGGTGCGGGCGCGGCCGAGCGCGCCGAAGATCGAGATCGTCCCGTACTCGTAGAGGTGGTGGAAGGCCGGATCCATCCCGAGCGACCCGAGGTCGGTGAGGAACAGCGAGCCGTACAGCGGGTCGTTCTCGATGAACGCCCGCGGGAACGCGCCGAGCGCCTCGAGCAGGCGGTACGCCGCGAAGATGAGCCGGCGCACCAGTCCCGGGAACGCGAGGACGATGCCGAGCTCGCCGTCGACCGTCGACTTGCCGCCGCCGAACTTGGCGCTCGACAGCTGCGTGCGCATCTCGCCGACCATCGACGCGAAGGACTCGTCGGCGTCGAACTGCCGTTTCAGCACGATAAGCGGCGCACCCTTCTTCATGCGCTGCTTCGCGCTGTAGGAGATCCAGATCCCCTTGCGCTGGTACAGACGGCCGCCCGAGACGAACCGGTTCAGGCCGGGGAACTCGGCGAGCCCCTGGCGGGCCGCCCAGAGGACGACGTGGAACAGCGTGGCGCGGCTCTCGGGGTGCGCCTCGTTGAACGCCCGCACGTAGCGCTCCGCGTTCCGGACGTCGATCGTCTGCTCGAAGTAGACCACCGACTCGTTGCGCGTCCGCATGACGTACGGCATGACCCGCCGCAGGTCGGTTCCGTCCTTGACGAGATCGCCGTCCGCCCGGCGCCACCAGAGCACGGGGGCACGCTACTCCTATGTCCGGGCCGGCCCGGGGAGCAGGCCCGTCAGCCCAGCTCCTGGGCCAGGGACACGATGATCCCCGCCGGACCACGCACGTAGGCCAGCCGGTAGACGTCCTCGTACCGGGCCACCTCGCCGACGAGCTCCGCGCCGTGCGGACGCAGGGCCGCGACCGTCACGTCGACGTCGTCGACCTGGAACATCACGCTGCGGAGGCCGAGCAGGTTGGGTGCGTTCTCGACCTCGCCGCGGACCGCCGCCGGGTGCTCGAACCTCGTCAGCTCCAGCCGGCCGTGGCCGTCCGGCGCCCGCATCATCGCGATCCGCGCCCGGACGCCCTCGATGCCGTTCAGCCGGTCGACGGCCGCACCCTCGACCGATGCCTCGCCCTCGAGCTCCATCCCGAGCTCGGCGAAGAAGGCGATCGCGGCGTCGAGGTCCTCGACGACGACGCTCACGTGGTGCAGCTGGCGGATGGTCATGGTGACTCCCGTTCCGTCGGGCGGTCGTCGCGACCGCCGGTGTACCCCGGGGGACGGAGCCGACGCGCCGTTCTCGACACCGCGCGATCACGGGGGCATCCAGGCGTTCGGCACGGTCTCCCGAACGAGCGTCCGGGCGCTGACCCTCGCAAGGCGACGGCGATTGCCCGGACCGGCTCCCGCCGGTCGGACCGCCTCCCTGCGTCAGGGCTCCGACCGTCGGAATTCGACGGTGACGTCCCGGACGCTGCTCCGCCGGCCCACCCGAGGCGTCCGGCGATGTCTCCAGCGCCGACCGCGCGACCGAGCAGCATTCGGATCGAACGCCGTGCAGCGCGAGGCGCGTGAGCTGCGCCATGCTCCTGGTCGCAAGTCAGCGCTGGAGGACCGCTGATGACGGCAGGAGCCGATGCACTACCGGATCCGACACCGGCTGAAGCGCGCGCGCTGATTCTCGGCACCGCAGGATTCTGGGCCTGCTGGGGTCTCTTTGCCATCGGCGCACTCGCCGATCTCCAGGCGCTGATCTGGGCGGGAGTCGCCGCCTTGGCATTCGGCGTCTGGCTGTACCTCGGCGGCGTGTTCCGAGTCGACGCACGCGCGTCGGGTCGAGAGGGATCCCGGTGGCCATGGTTCGTGTCCGGCATCAGTTGGATGCGGGTCATCAGGCCGTCGAACTACGCGAGGAGCGCCCGCGCACTCGGGTGGTCCACCGCAGTCGCCTTGAGCACGCTCGCAGCCCTGTTGATGATCGACATGGTGCTCTCGGTGCGCCCCCGAGTGATGCAGTGACGTCATAGCCGGCCATCCAGGCGTTTCGGAATGTCTCCTGAACAGCACCATCCCTTGCGCCGGCCTGTTGCGATCCGGTCGCCCAGCGACCGATCTGCAACAAACCCGGGCCCGATGGGCAACGAGATCCGCGGCCCCTGACCGGAAGCTCCACCCCGCCGCACCATCCGTTCACGGACGGCCCGACGCCGTCGTCCCGCTGCGCTGCGCGCCGTCCGTGCGCTGAACGCGCGCTGAACGTCGTTAGCCTTCGGGCATGCGGATTCTCGTGGTCGGGTCGGGCGGGGTCGGGTCGGCCGCGGTGGCCATCGCGACCCGGCGGCAGTTCTTCGAGCATCTCACGGTGGCGGACCTCGATCTCGGCCGCGCCGAGCGGGCCGTGGCCGGTCACGACGACGCCCGCCTCGCCGCCGCGACCGTCGACGCGAGCAGCGCCGAGTCGGTCGCGGCGCTGGCCCGGGAGACGCGCGCCGACGTCGTGCTCAACGCCTGCGACCCCCGCCTGAACCCGCCGATCTTCGACGGGGCCTACGCCGCGGGCTCGACGTACCTCGACATGGCCATGCACCTCTCGCACCCCCACCCGGAGCGGCCCCACGAGGAGACCGGCGAGAAGCTCGGCGACGCGCAGTTCGCGGTGGCGGGCGACTGGGAGGCGAAGGGCCAGCTCGCCCTGGTGGGGATCGGGGTCGAGCCGGGACTCTCCGACGTCTTCGCCCGGTACGCGGCCGACCACCTCTTCTCGAGCATCGACGAGGTCGGCGTGCGGGACGGCGCCAACCTCGTGATCGACGGCTACGACTTCGCCCCAACGTTCTCGATCTGGACGACGATCGAGGAGTGCCTCAACCCGCCGGTCGTCTGGGAGCGGGAGCGCGGCTGGTTCACCACTCCGCCGTTCTCCGAGCCGGAGACGTTCGTCTTCCCCGAGGGCATCGGCCCGGTGGAGTGCGTGAACGTGGAGCACGAGGAGGTGCTCCTCATCCCCCGGTGGGTCGACTGCAACCGCGTCACGTTCAAGTACGGCCTCGGCGACGAGTTCATCGCGGTGCTCGAGGCCCTGCACAAGACCGGCCTCGACCGCACCGACCCGATCTCGGTCCGGGGCGTGGAGGTCGCGCCGCGAGACGTCGTCGCCGCCGCGCTCCCCGACCCGGCCGCGCTCGGCCACCTCATGCACGGCAAGACCTGCGCCGGGACCTGGGTCACCGGAACGGGCACCGACGGCAACCCGCGCGAGGTGTACCTCCACCACGTCGTCGACAACCAGTGGTGCATGCAGGAGTACGGCCACCAGGCGGTCGTCTGGCAGACGGCGGTGAACCCCGTCGTCGCGATGGAGCTGCTGGCCGCGGGCACGTGGTCCGGTGCGGGCGTGTTGGGTCCCGAGGCATTCGACGCGGTGCCGTTCCTCGACCTGCTGAACGACTACGGCTCCCCCTGGGGCCTCGAGGAGCGCACGCCCCGCTGAGCCCGGCGGTCGGCCGGCGCCGGTCAGTCGGCGGCGGCCGTCTCCCAGCGGGCGAGCTCGGTCCGCAGCCAGCCGTGCTCCCAGAAGCTCTCGTCGCCGCCGTGGTCGAGCAGGTACCGATGGGCGTCGGCCATCAACCGGGCCGCCCGCCGGTCCCCGGGCATCGCGTCCGTCACCGCCTCCCCCAACCGGATCGCGAGGACCGCGTCGCCGCGTGCGAGTGCGGCCTCGGCCCGGTCCAGCGTGGGCGCGGCCCCGGCGACGTCGACCAGCTCGGCGAGCGCCGCGCCCGAGGAGTCCGGGTAGAGCTCGGTGGTCGACTGCAGGCGGAACCACCCGACGTAGGTCTCCCACAGCGTGCGGACCGCCCAGCTGACCTTGCCGTACCCCTGCCCCACCCGCAGCTCGGGTGGGAGCTCGATCTCGCGCATGAGGGTCCAGACGTCGACCCCGTCGTTGAAGCCGGCGAGCGTCCGGTCGTGCACGTAGGTGACCGCGTCGTGCAGGCGCTCGAGCGACGCCTCGATGAGGTCGGCACCGACGATCGGCTCGTGCCGGCCGGTGACGAGGACCTCGGGTCGCAGCTCCCGCACCATACGGTTGGTGGCCAGCTGCGGCTCGACGAACCGGTACCTGTCGCCGCGGATCGTGTTCAGGTTCGGGAAGTGCGGGAAGAGCGGGCCGAACAGGTTGCTGACCAGGGCGACCCGGTGCTCCGGCAGCCACACCACGCAGCAGTCGGTCGTCTCCCCCGTCGCCGCGAGCAGCTCGACCCGCAGCCCGTCGACGGTCATCCCGAGGCGCGTGTCGAACACGACGTCGGGGGTGGGCTCGGCCTGCGCCATCGACACGCCGGGGTTCTGCCGGTGGATGCGGCGGGCGTCGGTGCCGAGCATGTCGAACCAGATGCCGGCGGTGCGCATGCGCAGACCCTGGATGCGCTTGTCGTCGCGCTGGCACGCGGGGTTGTTCGCCTGGGCGACGTAGCGTGTGCCCGGCTCTCTGAACAGGTCGACCCCGCCCACGTGGTCGACGTGCGCCTGCGTGCTGACGACGAGGTGCGTCGGACCGGGGCGCACGTCGTCGAACAGGCGCTTGTGGTGTGGCGCCTCGAACCCCATCCCGGTGTTCACGATGATGCGGCCCGAGTCGGTGAGGACCAGATAGGCGGCGGTCGTCCCGCCGGAGCGGTACACGAGCCCGTCGACGACGGGGTACGCGACCTCGTCGTACGTGGGGGTCAGCAGCTCCCGCCCCGGGCGGGTGTCGATCAGGTGGTCGACCTGTTCGGAGATGTTCACGTGACCTCGATCCGGACGGTGTCGAAGCGGTCGAGGTACGCGCCGAACCGGGCGCGCACCTCCTCGGGGGTGGTGTCGAAGTCGCCGCGCAGGTCGTACACGACCTGGCCGCCGCGACCGCGCGGGTGCGCGTCCTGGTACGCGGCCACCTCGGCGCGGGCGCGTTCGGTGAACGGCATCCCGGCGAGCTCGTAGACGCGTGCGAGCGTGCCGATCTCGTCGGCCATGTACTCGTGGAACACGACGTCGGTGGCGCGGCCGGCGGGCAGGAGGTGCCGGTCCCGCAGCGACGTGTCGAGCAGACGACCGATGCGGTCGGTCCAGTAGTCCCGGTACCAGTCGGGCCTCGGACTCCGGTACGCGGTGCGCGCGCCGTAGGTGAGCATGGTGATCGTCGACTGCACGACCGCGACCGGGTCCCGGTGCGTGACGACGATCGTCGCGTCCGGGAAGGTGGCGAGCAGCGGCCCGATCTGCTCGAGGTGCTGGGGCGATTTGAGCACCCAGCGCTCGCAGCCGTCGTCACCTCGCTCCCACTGCAGGATCTGGAGCACCTGCCTCATGTACGCGTAGTGCGGCGTCTGGTCGTGGGCGAGGTAGTGGTCGCGCCACCGCGGCGCCCGGGCGATCCACTCGTGGTTGTAGCTCGAGAAGTCCGACGTCTGGAGCTCGATCTCCTCGTGGACGTGGTCGGGCTCCATCGGGTGCATGGCGGCGACGAAGGGCGCGCCCGTCTGCATCGCCTCCCACTGCTGCTGGCAGCGCGTCCAGCGCGGGTCCACCCCGGCGACGGGCGCCTCGCGCGGATCCGGGACGGGCTCGTAGCTCTCCCACAGAGGCATCGAGCGGAACCGGGTGTCGGCCGCGAGGAGGTTCACGAGGTGGGTCGTCCCCGAGCGCGGAAGGCCGATGACGATCACCGGCGCGGTGATCTCCTCGTCGAGGATCTCGGGGTGCCGGGTCAGCAGGTCGTGGACGCGCAGCCGGTTCGACGCGTACCGGACCGCGTCGTTGAACATGAGCACGCGCCCGAGCCCGGTTCGCTCCGGGTCGGCGTCCATCTCGGTGAGCTGCACCCCGAGGCGGACCCGGAAGTCGTCGGGTCCGAAGTCGGTCAGGCCGGTCCGGTCGACGGCGGCCGTGCAGACGGCGTCGACGGTCAGGTCGGTGTGCTTGCGCTCCCCGTAGTCGAGCCCCATCCGCTGCAGGTCGTTCAGGACCGGCGCGCCGAGGTCGTCGATGCGGATCTCGTCGGTCATCGGGCGCTCACAGGGCGAGGTAGCCGCCGTCGACGACGAGCGCCGATCCGGTGGTGAACGCGGACGACTCGCAGCACAGGAACAGCACCGCGGCCGCGACCTCCTCGGGCGTGCCCATGCGACGGATCACCGCCTTGCCGAGCTCGCCGTCGAGCAGCTCGGGGAACGACTTCATCGGCGCGGTCATGCGCGTGTCGATGACGCCGGGCGCGACGGCGTTGACGCGGATGCCGTCGCCGGCCCAGTGCGCGGCGAGGTTGCGGGTGAGCGCGAGCAGCGCCGCCTTCGCGGCGGAATAGCCCGGGACGATCGTGGTGGAGCGGAACGCCGTCATCGAGACGAGGTTCACCACGCTCGCACCGCCGGTCATGTCGCTCGCGGCGAGCGCGGCCCGGGCCCTCGTGGTCAGGCGCATCGCACCCTGCAGGTTGAGGTCGATCGCGCCGGCGAACCCGTCGGGGTCCCACTCGTCACCCGCCGCGAACGTGGCGCCCGCGTTGTTGACGAGCACGTCGAGGGTCGACAGCGCGGCGGCGAGCGCGTCCACGGAGGCGTGGTCCCGGACGTCGAGCGACCGGTAGGTGAAGGCGGTCAGGTCGTCGTCGTAGTCGGCCGCGTCCGGGCGGGTGCCGGTGATCGTGACCGTCGCCCCGGCGGTGGCGAACGCCCCGGCGACCGCGAGCCCGATGCCGCTCGTCCCGCCGGTGACGAGCACGGTCGTCCCGGTGAAGTCGTACGTGACGGCGTTGGTCACCGCTCCCCTTCCATGGTGATCATCACCTTCCCGCAGTCACGCTCGTTCTCGATCAGCGCCAGCGCGTCGGCGAAGTCCTCGAGCGGACGCGTGTGGGTGATCAGGCCGGAGAGGTCGCGCCGGGCGAGCAGGTCGACGGCGTCCTCGAACCGCTCCGGGTACTCCATCGAGCCGCGGATCGTGAACTCCTTCATGAGCAGGTTCACGAAGCTCGTTGGCACCGGGCGGTAATGGAGGGCGACCACGACCATGCGGCCGCCGACCCGTCCGTGCTGGAGCACGTCGCCGAGGACCGCGTCGGCTCCCGACGCCTCGATGAACACGTCGGTGGCGGCGGTGGGCCCGAACCTGAACGGTGTGGTGCCGTGCGCACGCTTCAGCTCCGACCACACGTCGGTCTCCGCCGGATCGAGCACCTGGGCGGCACCGACGCGCGTCGCGAGGTCGCGCCGCGCCGCCGAGAAGTCGACGGCGACGACGTCAGTGACGCCGCGGTCGGCGAGGGTCGCGATCGCGGTGAGTCCGATCGGTCCGCAGCCGAAGACGCACACGGTCTCGCCGGGCCGCGCCTCGGACTGGTTCACCGCCTGCATCCCGACCGCGGTCGGCTCCGCGAGCGCCGCGGTCGTGAGCGCCATCCCCTCCGGCACCTTCACCAGTCGGCGGGGGTCGGCGGCCGCGGGCACGTGCAGCAGCGGCGTGAGCCCGCCCTGCGCGCCGCCGGTGCCCATCGTGCCGGTGCCGAGATCCGAGGGGCACACGATCACGCGGTCGCCGGCCGCGAACCCGTCGACCTCGTCGCCGACCCACTCGACCGTGCCCGCCATCTCGTGACCGAGCGGGATCGGGTGGCCGGGCGTCATCCCCATGTGGATGTACGAGAGATCGGTGCCGCAGATGCCGCACGCGGCGATGCGCACGAGCGCGTCGCGCCGGCCGGGCTCCGCCGGGGGGATCTCGTCGAGCCGCCAGTCGTTCGCCCCGTGGAGCATGACCTGTCTCACGCGGTCGGACATCCGTCGAGGCGGACGCAGATGCGCAGGCCGGAGCGGACGTGGACGACCGCACCCTGCGCGTCGCGTCCGATGTCGATGACGTCCCCACCGCCGTCGGGCTCGAGCGTCATCCAGCGGTCGGGACCGATCCACGCGATCGGCGTCGGGTCGCCGATCGCGGGCGGGGTCCAGCGCCCCGGATCGGGTGGCCGCTGTTCGAGGCGCAGGAACGCGCGGCCGGGTGCGTCGCCCGGGTCGAGGTGCAGGAGGAAGAACGGATCGTCGTAGGTGCCGACGATCGGTTCGGTCGCATCCGGGGGCGGGTCGGCCGGGACCTCGGGGAGGAGCGGACCGGCGTCCGCGAACCTCGTGAGCAGGTCGCGCGTGATCGACTCGGTCAGCTGCCCGCCCTGCAGCCCGTTCGTGAGCACGACGAACGCCAGGTCGGCGCCGGGAACGATCCGCAGGCGCGAGTGGTAGCCGACGGTCATGCCGTCGTGGCCCAACGTCGCGACTCCGCCCCGGTCCTGGTGCCACCAGGCGAGGCCCATTGCGTCGATGTCGCCACCGCCCGGGGTCCGGCGCTGCTGCATCAGGGTGCGGTGGTCGTCGTCGAGCGGGCCGGGGGCCGCGCCCGTGTGCACCGCCGCCCACTGCAGGAGGCTCGCGGCGTCGGTGAGCACGCCGCCGGCGGGGACGTCGAGCGGCGCGAGCTGCCAGCCGCGTTGCCAGCCCGCGTTGCGCAGCACGTACGACGCGTCGCCGAGCGTGACGTGGGGCGCGGCGACCCGGTGGGTGATGACCTCGTCGGCGGTGGTGAACACGCGGGCCATCCCCGCGGGCTCGAGCACGAGATGCGCCAGCGCGTCGGCGTACGGCTCCCCCGTCACGCGCTCGACGAGCGCGCCTGCCAGGGAGAAGGCGAGGTTGTTGTACGAGAAGTCGGTCCCGGGCGCGAACAGCCGGCGCTGCTCCCCGACGCGGGACGGCACCGAGCCGAGGCTCGTGTCGGATCCCGGCGCGGCGAAGAGCCCGTCGCCGAGCACGCCCGACCGGTGGTTCAGCAGGTGCTCGACGGTGATCGCGTCCCGGTCGACCTCCGGCGGCAGCGTGAGGTCGTCCAGGTAGGTCGCGACCGGCGCGTCGAGCGCGACCCGCCCGGACTGCACGAGCGCGGTCACGGCCGTCGCGGTGAACGTCTTGCTGATCGACGCGATCTGGAAGCACGTGTGCTCGTCGACCGGGAGCGGGTGCTCGACGCTGGTCACCCCGTGGACCGCGAAGTGCTCGTCACCTCCGAGGCGGACCCCGACGACCGCGCCCGGCAGCGCCAGCCGCTCGCACTCCGTTGCGAGGACGTCCTCGACCTGCGTGCGCCACCCCGCGTCCCGCGACATCGGGGAGCAGTCTGGCACCGGACACCCGGTGCCCGGAGCCGGACGGGCTCAGCCCAAGGTCCGCCAGAGCACCGCGTCCTGCTCCAGCGACGTCGTGGGGCGCGCCGCGGTGCCCAGGCTCCACTCCCGCCAGTGCCGGTAAGCGACCGTGTCCAGCACTGGGTCGTCGCGCCCGGCATCGCCGCGCATCACCGGGACGGCGGCGGGGTACCCGACGGGCGACACCACTTCCGAGGAGACCCACCCATGGCCGCAACACTGGAGCACCGCCGTATCGCGTTCGTCGTCGCGAACGAGGGCATCGAACAGGCCGAGCTGACCGAACCCTGGGCTGCGGTCGAGGCGGCCGGGGGCACGCCCGAGCTGATCGCGCCCGAGGCCGGTACGGCCCGGGCCTTCCACCACCTCGACCCCGCCGACACCTTCGCCGTCGACCGCACGACCGCCGAGGCCGAACCCGACGACTACGACGGGCTCGTGCTTCCCGGCGGGGTGGCCAACGCCGACGCCATCCGCACCGACGACGACGCGGTGGCGCTCGTCCGCACGCTCGCGGGCCGCGCGCCCGTCGCGGTGATCTGTCACGGGTCCTGGATCCTGATCGAGGCCGACGCGGTGCGCGGCCGGACGATGACCTCCTGGCCCAGCCTGCGGACCGACCTCACGAACGCCGGTGCCGAGTGGGTGGACGAGACCGTCCACGTCGACGGACCGATCGTGAGCAGCCGCAAGCCCGACGACCTGCCGTCGTTCTGCGTCGAGATGGTGAAGGCGTTCGCCGCCTACGACCGCGACGCGCGGGTGACCGACCTGGTCGCGGAGGCGCGCGAGGAGAACCCCGACCCCACGACGCGTCGCGAGACGTACGAGCTCGACCTCATGGCCGAGGGACTGAGCGACGAGGGTCGCGAGGTCCAGGTCGACCGGCCCGGCGAGGCCGCCGGCGCCTGATCGACGATCCCGGGACGCGACGACGCCGGGCCCCCGGCGCACCCGAAGGTGGCCCGGGACCCGGCGTCGGTCCGGTTCGTGCGACGGCCCGGGACGGCCGCCCGCGTCCTACGGCTCGAGGTCGTAGGTCGCCGAGCCCGCGTTCGCGCCGATCGTCACGGACGCGCTGAGCGAGTCGACGTTGCCGGTCCAGCCGCCGCTCCAGCCACCACCGGCCTTGAGCCACACGCCCCCGCCACCCGGCTCACCGAAGAGCTGGCCGAGCACCGGTCGCACCGACGCGTTCGGGTAGTTGGCCATGAGCGTCGCGAACGAGCACGGGCTGGCCTGCGTGCAGACCTTGGACCCGGAGCTGCCGTTGACGACCGGGGTCCCGGACTGCCACCAGCCCGAGGCCGCCGTCAGCGGGTTCCACGTCTGCCACGTGCCGTTGGCCACGGCGGGGCCGCCCGACAGCTCGGGCTCGAACACCGCCCGACCCTGGAACGCGTTGCTGTTGTCCGTGGCGTCGTAGTCGACGTCGATCTGCAGCGACGGGGCGTGCCCACCGCTCGCCGCGCTGTACGTCTTGTAGGACAGACCGTTGAACGCGCTGAGCGACGTCCCGGCGAACACGCCGGTGCCGAGCGCCTCGCCGCCGGTCGCGTTGACCGTGAGCTGGGCGCTGCCCGTGCCGTCGGCGCCGGCGGGTCCGGTGACGAAGGCACCGGAGCCGGTGCCGGTCTCCTGCGCGAAGCCGAAGCCCAGCGCGAGCGCGGTGGACGCCTTGACCGGGATGGTGCCCGTGCCCGGCTCGAAGTCGATGTTGCCGACCTCCGAGCCGACGCCGATGCGGAAGTGGTCGACCGCCACCGACATGCCGCCGGTGACCGGACCACCGGCCCGGAGCAGCGTGAGCCCCGACGACGGGCGGATCCGGACACGCGGGTACGCGGCCATCACCTGCGACCAGGAGCAGAACGTCGTCTGGTTGCACGGCGGGTTCGCCTGCGTCACGTTGTTGACGATCGGCCGGTACGGCGACGCGTCCGACGCCGACGAGTACCAGCCGGCACCCGTGAGCGCGTCCCAGGTCTGCCAGGTCTTCGGCGTGACGGAGCCGACCATCGACGGCACGAACACGAGCCGGCCCTGGTAGGCCGTCGAGGAGTCGAGGGAGTCGTAGTCGACGTCGAACGCCAGCGTGACCGGCTCCGACGGCGTTCCCGAGAACGCCTGGTAGGTCGAGTACTGGAGGACGTTGACCCCGGAGAGCCCGAGCCCGGCGTAGCCGGCGGTGGCGATGGCCTCGCGGCCGGTGCCGTCGACCGTCAGCAGCGCGCTGCCCCGGCCGGCCGGCGGCGTGCCGGGACCGTAGACGTAGTGCCCGCTGCCGCTGGCTCCCTCGTTCAGGAAGAACCAGCCGTTGCTCGTCGTGGGCGTGACCACGACCGTGCACCCGGCGGCGATGAGCGCGACGAGCGCGCTGGAGACCAACCACTTCCGCATGAATTCCCCCCATGCCCTTCGTGAAACTGCCCCCTGCAGGCACAAGGGGTACACGGTTCCGGGCCGGGACGCAAGTGCCGGACCTGCTCCAAAACGCTCTGGGCGGTCCGAACCGACCCCGGGTCAGCGCAGCCCGATTCCGGCGACAGGAGGAAGGCCGCTCAGCCGGTCGGGGCGGGCGTCACGGTGAAGTCGCCCGAGCCCAGCACGGACGGCACCGACTCCGGACCCACCCGGAACGGCGGGAAGCTGCTCGCGGTCGGCGTCGGGCAGTCGTCGTACGGGGCCGCGAGGTCGCCGAACCCGATGCGGTCACCGGTCGGGCCGTTGTCCTCGACGTAGAGGACGCGATGGACCGGTTGCGGATCGGGCTGACCCAGGTCGACGAAGGACTCGAAGCCGACCGCGGCCCGGTTCCCGACCACGTCGACGCACGAGACGGGCCCGCTGTCCGCGATCTTGAAGTACAGGCTCCCGGGGCTGATGACGGCTGTGCCGGTCGCCGCCTCCCCCGTCCCGGTCGACGCGGCCTGGGCCGAGCCCCCGATCACGTAGCCGAAGCCGAGGTCGGCCACGATGCCACTTCCCGAGACGCTCCCCCGCCCGCTCGTGGCGAAGGTCGCGTCGGCGCCGCACGTCCCGCGACCGTCGACGCCCCGGGCGCAGAGGCGGTAGTGGTACTCGGTGCCGGCCGCGAGGCCGGCGAGGTCGGCGATGACGGGCACCCCCGTGGCCGGCGACGCGACCGCGGCCGACTGGTGCGGGGTCTCGTGGCCGTAGGTGACGGTCGGTCCGTACTCGAACCACCACGCGGTGGTCTCGGCCGTCGTGTTGCGGACATCGCCGTGCAGGCGGGCCGCCGAGAAGGTCACCCCGTCGGCCGGACCCGTCTCGCCGTAACCGCACGCGGCGAGCAGCAGCGTCACGCCGATCGCGAGTCCCGCCATCCGTCGCATCGCCTCGTCCCCGGCTCGCGATCTCCCGACCGGAGGCTAGGGACGCGCCGGGCGGCCGGACAAGGGGTCGCGCCGGACCCGTCGACTCCCGCCGGCGGGGCGACCGCCGCGCCACAATGACCCGGGCGGCTCCGACCGCGGACCCGTCGGTCGGCCCACCCCTCCCGACGGAGCGGCAGCGCAGAGGCGAGACGTGGACGCGAATCCCGGTAGCGACGCAGGACCCGGACCGTCGGAATCCCTCGGGGAACCCGGGGCCGACGTACCCGACCCGCTCGGCGCGCACGACGTCCACGTCTGGCTCGCCCGGCTCCCGGACGATCCGGGCGAGCTCGGCACCGCGCGCCGGCTGCTCGACGGGGAGGAGTCGGCACGGGCGGACCGCCACCGCCGCCCGGCCGACCGCGTGCGGTTCGTGGCGACGCGCGCCCACGTCCGTCGCCTCCTCGGCGCGTACGCCGGGATGTCCCCCGAGACGGTGCGCATCGGAGCCGGCGTCCACGGCAAGCCCGAGACGGCCATCGCAGGCGGGGGCGACCCGCTCCACTTCAGCGTCTCCCACTCCGGCGCCGTCGCCGCGATCGCGCTCGGCCGGCGCGAGGTCGGTGTCGACGTGGAGCGGGTCCCGGCGTCGGTCGAATGGGACCCGATCGCGCGCGAGTTCTTCAGTCCGGCGGAGCTCGCGTCGCTCGACCGTCTCCGCCGGGGCGAGCGGCCCCGGGCGTGCGTCGAGTGCTGGGTCCGCAAGGAGGCGTACCTGAAGGCGCTGGGCGTCGGCCTCCGGCGGCCGACGACGACGTTCACGGTCCCGATCCTCGACGCGACGGGTCGGGTCGACGACCGGGACGCGGGTCGGTCCGACGCGCCGACGCGGGTGTGGACCGTCAGTGGGGTCGACGTCCCGGCCGACTACGCCGCCGCCGTGTGCACCGACGGGGACGCGACGGTCACGACCCGGTGGATCCCGCAGACTCCGTGAGCGCGTCGTCGAGGCACTCGTTCAGCGCACGGGCCAGGAGGCGGATGTGCGGCTCGCGCATGAGGGTCTCGTGCGACACCCCCGGCCCGTCGATGACGTAGCGGTCGTGCGTGCCGTCCCGACGGTCGCGCACCCGCACCGCGCTCGGCTCGTCCGGCGCGCCGGCCCGGAACGAGGTCGGTGCGCAGCGCGTCGACGGCGAGACGTAGGCGGTCAGCGACCGCTGCAACGAGCGCTGCACGGGTTCGACGCGCAACGACTCGACCCGGGCGACGTCGTCCCACCGCCGCCGCAACGGTCGTCCGAAGCGACGGTGCCGCCACTGGTCGACCAGCCACGGGACGCGCCGCGCCTTCACCGCGAGGTTGCGGCCCCGCCGCTGCAGATACCGCGCGACGGACTCGGAGCCGCGGGCCACCGACCGCAGCTGCGTCGCCTCGCGCTGCGCGCGCGACGGCGGTGGCGATTCCCGCGGCTCGGTGTCGAGGAGGGCCAGGAGCGCGACGTCGTGACCACGCGCTTCGAGCTGGTGGGCGATCTCGATCATCAGGATGCCGCCGAAGGAGAAGCCGGCGAGCAGGTACGGACCCGTCGGTCGGATCCGGAGGATGTCGTCGACGTAGCGCCGCGCCAGCTCGGGGATGCGGACCCGTCCGGTGCCGGCGAGGTCGGCGTCCGTCGGGCGGAGCCCGTAGACGGGCTGGGCCGCGTCGAGGAGCCGGACCAGCGGCACGTACCGCAGGAGCTGCCCGCTGACGCCGTGCGCCAGGAAGAGCGGGGGCCTCGTGCCGTCGGCCCGGAGGGCGACCACCGTCGACCCGTCGACGACCTCGTCGTCGAGGGCCGCGGCGACCGCACGGATCGTGGGCGCGGCGAAGAGCGCGGCCAGGGGGATGGTCCGCCCGAGCCGCCGTCGCGTCCGCACGATCAGCGCCGCCGCGAGCAGCGAGTCGCCGCCCGCAGCGAAGAAGTCGTCGTCGAGTCCGACCCGCTCGACGCCGAGGACGGAGGCCCAGACGTCGGCGAGCTCTCGCTCGGTCCCCGTGACCGGCGGGGCGTAGACCGCCTCCGGCTCGGCCACGTCCTCGAGGTCCCGGAGCGCGGTCCGGTCCACCTTGCCGTTCGGCGTCAGCGGCAGGGACCCGAGCGGCACGATGACCGGCGGGACCAGGTACTGCGGCAGTCGGGCGCGCAACGCGCGCCGCACGGCACCGGCCGAGAAGCTCGCCGGATCGGCCACGACGACGAACGCCACGAGCTGGTGGGCACCGCGCGAGTCCGGTCGGGCGACGACGGCACCGGCGGTCACGCCCGGGACGGTGCCGAGCGCCGCCTCGACCTCGCCCGGCTCGACGCGGAACCCCCGGATCTTGACCTGGGCGTCCAGCCGGCCGAGGAACTCGATCTCACCGTCGGCCCGGTAGCGCACGAGGTCCCCGCTCCGGTACCGGCGCCCGTCGGGGCCGAACGGGTCCGGGACGAACTGCTCGGCGGTCAGGTCCGGCCGGCCGAGGTAGCCCCGTGCGAGCCCGGGCCCGGCGATGTGCAGCTCGCCCGGGACCCCGACCGGAACCGGCCGCCCGCGATCGTCGAGCACGTACACCCGGGTGTTCGCGATCGGCCGCCCGATCGGGATGCGTGCCGCTCCGGGATCGACCGGGCCGATCTCGTGCGTCGTCGCGAAGGTCGTCGTCTCGGTCGGGCCGTACCCGTTGACCAGGCGGAGCCCGGGCAGTCGCGCCCGCGCCGTCGCGACGTGCTCGACCGAGAGCGCCTCTCCGCCGATGATCAGCTGGCGGAGCCCGGCGAGGATGCGCCAGTCGGCGTCGACGACGGTGTTGAACAGCGCCGCGGTCAGCCAGGCGGTGTCGACACCGTCGTCGAGCGTCGCCGCCAGGCGATCCAGCTCGAAGCGCCCGTCGGGACAGACGACGCAGCGCGCACCGTGGAGCAGTGCGCCCCAGATCTCGAACGTCGCGGCGTCGAAGGAGAGCGGCGCCATGTGGAGTAGCGCCCGCACCTCGCCGAAGTCGACGGAGCGGACGCCGAAGAGCAGCGCGACGACGGCCCGATGCTCGATCATCACGCCCTTCGGCGCGCCGGTGGAGCCGGACGTGTAGAGGATGTACGCGAGGTGCTCCGGCGTCGGGCGGCCCACCGGCCCGGCGGGGGTCGGCACACCGGTCGGAGGCTCGTCGGTGCCGAGGCCCACGACCATCGCCGGGGTCCCGGCGAGGCGGTCCCGGCCCGTGGGGTCGGTGAGGATCACCCCGATCCCGGCGTCGTCGACCAGGAGGTCGAGCCGCGCACGCGGATGGTCCGGATCGAGCGGAACGTACGCGGCCTGGGCCTTCAGGACTCCGAGCATCGCCACGATCGCCTCCGCCGAACGCGGCAGGCAGATTCCGACCGGCGCCTCGGGCCCCACACCGAGATGACGGAGCCGGTCGGCGACGCGCTCGGCGCGTGCATCGAGCTGCCGGTACGTGAGCGTCGTGCTCGTGGCGCGCTCGACGACCGCGACGGCGTCCGGGTGCTCGGCGCATCGCTGCTCGAAGATCTCGTGGATGCACTGCTCCGGGTACTCGGCGTCGGTGCGGTTCCACTCGACGAGCAGGCGCTGCCGCTCGTCGGCGTCGAGCAGGTCCGCGTCGCCGATCGGTCGGTCCGGCGCCGCCACCACGGCCTCGAGCAGCCGGACGAAGTGGGTGGCGATCCGCTCCGCCGTCGTGCGCTCGAAGAGATCGGTCGCGTACTCGAGGGTGCCCGCGAGCCGGTCGGCGCGCTCGGTGAGGGTGAGCGTGAGATCGAACATCGCCGTCTCCTGCTCGAGGGGGAACGCCTCGGTCCGGACACTGCGCAGCTCGAGGTCGTCGGCCGGCGTGTTCTGGAACACGAACATGTGCTGGAAGAGCGGCGTGGCCCGGAGTGTGCGCTGGGGCCGCAGCTCCTTGACGAGACGCTCGAACGGCAGGTCTTGATGGCGGTAGGCCCCGAGGGCGACGTCACGGACCCGGCCGATCAGCTCCTCGAAGCTCGGGCTCCCGGAGACGTCGGTGCGGAGGACGAGCGTGTTGGCGAAGAAGCCGACGATCGACTCGGTCTCCACGCGGGCCCGGTTGGCGATCGCGGTGCCGACGGGGATGTCGTCGCAACCGCTGTACCGGGCGAGGAGCGCCTGGAACCCGGCGAGCAGGGTCATGAACATCGTCGCCCGCGCCCGGCGCGTGACCGCACGCAGCGCGGCGGTCAGCTCCGGGCCGATCTCGACCGCGACGGCCCCTCCCCGACCCGTGCGCACGGCGGGTCGCGGGTGGTCGGTCGCCAGCTCCAGCGACGGGGCCAGACCGTCGAGCTGCGCCCGCCAGTAGTCGAGTTGGGTCCGCGCGTGCTCGCCGGTCATGCGGTCCCGCTGCCACACCGCGACGTCGGCGTAGTCGATCGGCAGCACCGCGAGTGGCGACGGCCGGTCGCGCACGAACGCGTCGTACAGCGTGCCGAGCTCACGCAGGAGCACAGCCTCCGACCACGCGTCCGTCACGATGTGGTGCATCGAGAGCACCAGCACGTGGTCGTCGACCGCCGACCGGAGCAGCAGTCCCCGGATCATCGGCCCGTGGACGAGGTCGAACCGGCGTCGGGCCTCGGCGCCGGCCCGGCGGGTCAGCTCGGTGCTGTCCGAGGAGTGCCCGGCGAGATCCTCGATCGTGAGCGGGAACCGGGACGGCGCTCCGATCCGCTGCACCGGCTCGCCGTCGACGATCGGATAGGTGGTGCGCAGCGTCGCGTGCCGCACGAGCAGCTCGTCCAGCGCCCGCTGCAGCGCCGCGACGTGCAACTCCCCGTGCAGGCGACGGGCGACCACGACGTTGTAGGCCGTGGGCGTCGACTCGATCTGATCGAGGAACCAGAGTCGCTGCTGCGCGAACGACAGTGGCGGATCGGTACCGGGCGCACGCGGCCGGATGCTCCCCCGGGTCGACCTCATCGTGCGCGCCCGTCAGAACTCGATGTCCAGGGACTCGAGCCCCCGGAACGCGCCGACGTTGCCGCGCCAGCGGATCGGGGCCGCCCCGAGCCGCGGTGCCTCCATCCGCTCGAGCAGCGCCCGGAACGCGAGCTCGCCCTGCAGCCGCGCGAGTGGCGCGCCGAAGCAGTGGTGCGTCGACCAGCCGAACGCCAGGTGGCGGTTGTCCGGGCGGAGCGGGTCGAACTCGTCCGGGTGCGCGAACCGCTCGGGATCACGGTTCGCGGCGGCGAGCACGGCAATGACGGCCTGCCGCGCCCCGATCGCCCGGCCGCCCAGCTCGACGTCGGCCGGTGCGAGCCGGGCCGTGTGCTGGATCGGGCTCTCGAAGCGGAGCATCTCCTCGACGGCCCCGGGGACGAGGTCCGGATCCGCGCGCAGCCGACTCCACCGTTCGGGCCGCTGGAGCAGCGTGAGCATCCCGTTGCCGATCAGGTTGGTCGTCGTCTCGAGGCCGCCGACCAGCGTGATGATGACGCTCGCGATCACCTCCTCCTCGGTGAGGCGGTCCCCGTCGACCGTCGCGGCCACCAGTGCCTGGAGCAGCCCGCCGGTGCCGTCCCCGCCGCGGTTCCTCTCGATCGCGCGGCTGAAGTAGCTCGTCATGTCGTCGACGGTCCGGCGCGCGGCGCCGGCCCGGGTCGGGTTCTGCTGGAAGTTGCCGAGCAGCTCGGCGAACGACCGGGTCCAACTCGTGAGCTGCGGCCAGTCCTCGACCGGGAGACCCAGCATCCCGGACGAGACGATCGCCGGCAGCGGGAGCGCGAAGTCGGCGATCAGGTCGAACCGCCGCCGGGCGTGCGCACGATCGAGCAGGTCGTGGACGATCTGGGTGACGTGCTCCCGCAGCGCCTCGACCCGGCGCGGCGTGAAGCCCTTGGCGGCCAGCGTGCGCACCCGGCCGTGTTCGGGTGGGTCGAGGTACAGCATCTGACGGACCATGACCCGGGCGACGGGAACCAGCGACTCGAGCCCGAGCGCGGCGAGCTGCTCGGGCGTCGGGGTGCGGTCCGCCGAGTAGTGCGCCAGGACGGTCATGACGTCGCGGTAGCGGGTGACGACCCACGCGTGCAGGTACGGGTCCCACAGCACGGGCGCCTCGTCGCGCAGGCTCCGGTACAGCGGGTACGGATCGGCGGCGACCGTCGGGTCCAGCAGCTGATAGAGACCGAGCCGGCGCGGCCGCGGACCCGGTGACGAGCGTGCAGTCATCCCGTGGCGGCCTCCGGGACCTCGTGCGCGCGCTCGCGCTCCTCCGCGACGAGCTCGTCACGGACCACCAGCGCGATGTCGGCGGCGGTCGGGTGGTCGAAGATCGTCATCAGGTCGATCTCGACGTCGAAGTGGATCTCGAGCCGGGCGACGAGCTGTGCCCCCATCAGGGAATGTCCACCCAGCTCGAAGAAGTCGTCGTCGCCGTGGACGTGGTCGAGCTCGAGCAGGTCCTCGAGGATCTCCAGCACCGTCGCCTCGATCGAGGCCACGTCGTGCGGCCGGCCCTCGGCCCGGTGACGCTGGCGTCGCGGTGGTTCGGGCAGCGCGTCGCGGTCGATCTTCCCGTTCGCCGTGACCGGCAGCGCGTCCAGCGCGACGAACGCCGTGGGGATCATGTGCCGAGGGAGCCAGGCGGCCAGGTGGTCTCGGAGCTCGGCGCGCTCGGGCGCGGGCCCACCGTCGGCGACGAGGTACGCGACCAGGCGGGGCTCGTCCTCGCCGTGCTCGTCGGCGATCACCACGCACTGCCCGATCACCGGATGGGTCACGAGCGCCGCCGCGACCTCGTCGAGCTCGACCCGCTGGCCCCGGACCTGGATCTGGTGGTCGAGCCGGCCGAGGAAGTGCACGTCGCCGTCGGGCGCGAGCCGCACGACGTCGCCCGTGCGGTAGAGGCGCGCGCCGGGCTCGGGGTGGAACGGGTCGGCGACGAACCGCTCCGCGGTCGTCACCGGCCGGTTGAGGTACCCGATCGCCACCGAGGCCCCGCCGATGTAGAGCTCGCCGGCCTCGCCGGTGGGCACCGGGTGCCCGCGCTCGTCCAGGACGCGCAGGTAGGTGCCCGTGACGGGGCGCCCGATGCTCGGCGGCCGGCCCGTACCGTCCTCGGGACCGACCGGCCCGGACGTGGAGACGACCGTCGCCTCGGCCACGCCGTAGTTGTTGATCACCGTGAACGGCAGATCACGGGGTGGGCGGCGACGGAGCACGTCCCCGCCGGTGAGCACCGTCCGCAGCGCGCAGTCGCCCGGCCAGTCGACGCCGAGCAGCGTCTCCAGCAGCGGCGTCGAGACGAACGCGATGGTGATGCCCGTCGCGACGAGCCAGTCGCGCAGCGCGCAGGTGGTCGTCGCCACCGCGTGCGGCGGGATGTGCAGGCTCGCACCGGCGGCGAGGTACGGCCACACCTCCCAGACGGACGCGTCGAACGCGGGGCTCGCCAGCACCGACGCGCGATCGCGGGCGGTGACCCGGAACGCGGCGTGGTGCCAGTCGATCAGACTGCCCAGGTTCCGGTGCGCGACCTGCACGCCCTTCGGCTCCCCGGTCGAACCGGAGGTGTAGATGACGTACGCGACGTCGTCCGCGCTCACCCGGTCCACGGGCGGCGCAACCTCGGGGACCGCCCCGATGACGGCGTCGGGATCGATCACCGTGACGCCCGGGAGGTCGAGACGCGCGGTCGCCGAAGGGTCCGCGAGGAGCACCGACACGTCGGCGTCCCGCACCATGTACTCGAGCCGGGCCGGCGGGTAGGCCGGGTCCAGTCCGACGTACGCGGCCCCGGCGTACAGGGTCCCGAGCGCACCCACCACCATGGCGACGGAACGGTCACGGCACAGACCCACCCGGGCCCCGGGTCCGACCCCCAGTCCGCTCAGACACGCCGCGAGCGCGTCGGCGCGCGCGTCGAGCGCGGCGTAGCTCAGCTCGTGGGTCTCGTCGCACACGGCGAGCGCATGGCCACGTTCCGAAGCGAGTTCCCGCACCCGACGATGGACCAGTCCCGCCCGGGCCCGCGCGTCGACGGCCGCCGACTCACCCACAGATCGCACCGATCGGCCCCCCAGCCTCGGTCGGACGCCGGGGTGCCCCGCCCCTTCGCCCGGAGAAGGGCGCAAGTATACGAACTCGCCCATACCCATGGTCGCGGCGACCCTGTACACCGCTCGCCGTCCGGTGTAGACCGACCGAGGCGCCCGGGCCCGGAGGGACTCGGCCCGGCAGCCGTCAGGGGCACGTCACGGGTCGGGTGGACCGAGGAGAGTGTGCGGTGGGCGTCCGTCGTGGGAAGCCAGCCGGGGCCCGTCGGTGCGTCGCCCTGGCGGTCGTCGCGCTGGTGGCGAGCGGTTGCTCGTGGGTGACGCGGGCGGACGTCTCGTCGAAGGGGGCGCAGGCCGAGACCGGCGCCTGGGACCCGGTGCTGAGCAGCGACGGTCGCTACGTGGCGTTCCTCGCCCGGTCGTCGAACCTGGTGCCCGGCGACACGAACGGGAAGGTCGACGCGTTCGTGCGCGACAACCGCACCGGCACGATCGAGCGGGTCGACGTCAGCACGGCCGGCGCGCAGTCGGACGCCGACGTCCAACGCCCCGCGATGACACCCGACGGGCGCTACGTGGCGTTCGCCACGACCGCGACCACCCTCCAGCCCGGCGTCAGCGGCACCAACATCTTCGTGCGCGACCGGGTGGCGGGGACGACGACACGCGTCGCGCAGGCCGGGACGTCGCCGATCGGTGGGCCCGTGCTCAGCGCCGACGGGCGCTTCGTGGCCTACAGCGGTGACCGGGTCTACGTCTACGACCGCACGCTCCGGACGCTCAAGGTGCTGCCCACCCAGTTCGTGCGGGGAAACCCGACCTCGCTCTCGCCCGACGGGCGGTGGCTCGTCGTGGACAACACGGTGTACGACCTCCAGCGCAACTTCTGGAGCGGCGCGCTCCCCGGCGTCGGCGGCCTGATCAGCGCCGACGGGTCGAGGATGGTGTACACCCAGGCCGAGCCGGTGCCGCCGGGCTTCACCGTGACCAACGTCGCGGTCCGTGGCTTCGTCGACGCCCTCCCCACCGGTGAGGACGAGATCGTGAGCCTCGATCAGGACGGCCACCGAATGCTGAACAGCACGGTCGTCAACTGGAGCTCCGACGGCCGGTTCGTGATGTTCAAGAGCGACGCGGCGGGCGTCCCGGACGACACGAACGGCACCGCCGACCTCTACGTCCGGGACCGGCTCCGCCAGCGCACCTTCATGGTCCATCGCGCGGCACTGGGCGCGCCGGCCAACGGCGAAGCGCTCGGTGGCGACCTCTCCGCCGACGGTCGCTACGTCGCGCTCTCCTCCGAGGCCACGAACCTCGTCTCCGGCGACACGAACGGTCTCGGCGACGTGTTCGTCCGTGCCTTCCCGCAGCCCGAGGTGAGCACCGTGACTCCTGGGACGCTGCTCCGCGGCACGACGACCTCGGTCACCATCGCGGGCGACTACCTCGGCGCCGACTCCCAGGTCGTGATCGACGGTGGCGGCGTCACCGTCGACGGCGTCACCCACGTCTCGGACCAGGAGATCGACGTGAGCGTGACGGTCGCCCCTGACGCCCCGACGGGACCCCGGGGGGTGTGGGTGGAGCGGCCCGGCACCGGCCCGGGGACGAATGCGGGCTCGATCGGCAACTGCACCTGCGTCACCGTCGGCTGAGGGCGGACCGGACGCGGGTGCGCCGGCGGCCGCCGAGGCCTCCCGACGACCCCTCGATGTTCTGTGGTCGGGCTGCCGGGACTCGAACCCGGGACCTTCGGTCCCCCAGACCGACGCGCTAACCAAGCTGCGCCACAGCCCGTAAGGGAGGCGAGTCTAGGCAACCCGCGTCACGCGCCCCGAGCCGTGCCCGGCGTCGCTCGGCCCGCGTGGGGCACGCGCACCTCAGCCGGCGAGCCATCCGACGAGCTGGAAGAGGCGGTAGAGCAGGTAGAGCGCGACGGCGAGCGCGAGCAGCTTGAGGTGCCACGGCACCGGCGGCAACGGCTCCTCGTCGTGGCCGTGCGCAGCGACCTCACCGACGTCGACGGGGCGGCCGCAGGTGGGGCAGGTGCCGGCCTCGGTGACCGTCGACGGTGAGAGGAACCGGTCGCAATCGGCGCACCAGGGCACGGGACGACGGACCTCGACTCAGACCGGCGGGACGCCGTGGCGGCGGGAGAAGTCCTCGCGCACCCGGGTACGGGCGAGCGCGTAGCGGGCAATCAGCTCGTCGCGGAGCACGTCGGGCTCGACCACCGCGTCGACCACCAGCTCGGCGGCGAGGTGGACCAGGTCGACGTCCTGCTCGTACTCGGCACGCTTCTCGGCGACGAACGCGGCCCGCTCGTCGGGGTCGTCGATCGCCTGGATCTTGTTGAAGAACACGGCGTTGACCGCGGGCTCGGGACCCATCACCGCGATCTGCGCGCTCGGCAGCGCCAGGCACGCGTCGGGGTCGAAGGCCGGGCCGCACATCGCGTAGAGACCGGCGCCGTAGGCCTTGCGGACGATCACGCTGATCTTGGGCACCGTCGCCTCGGACACCGCGGTGATCATCTTCGCCCCGTGGCGGATGATCCCCTCCTTCTCCACCTTCGAGCCGATCATGAACCCCGGCACGTCGGCGAGGAACAGCAGCGGCACGTTGAACGCGTCGCACAGCCAGATGAACCGCGCGGCCTTGTCGGAGCTGTCCTTGAACAGCACGCCGCCGAGGTGCATCGGGTTGTTGGCGACGACGCCGACGGCCTCCCCGTCGAGGCGGGCGAAGCCGACGACGAGCTCCTTCGCGAACAGCGGCTTCACCTCGAGGAACGAGTCCGCGTCGACGAGCGCCGTGATCACCTTGCGGATGTCGTAGGCGCGCCGCTCCTCGGCCGGGATCACCGACGCGATCGGCTTCGCGGTCTCGACGGGCGCGGCCGCGTCGAGCGCGGGCGGGTCCGACCGCCACGACGTCGGCAGGTACGACAGGAACCGTCGCGCACCGGCGATCGCCTCGGCGTCGTCGGCGCAGAGGTTGTCGCCGCAGCCCGAGACGGTCGCGTGCATCCGCGCGCCGCCCATCTCGTCGAGCGTGACCTGCTCGCCGATCACCTCGGCGGCCATGCGCGGCGACCCGAGATACATCGAGGCGTTGCCCTCGACCATGAACACCACGTCGCAGAACGCCGGGATGTACGCGCCACCCGCGGCCGACGGACCGAAGAGGCAGCACACCTGCGGCACCCGGCCCGAGAGGCGCACCTGGTTGGCGAAGATCCGGCCCGCGCCCCGGCGGCCGGGGAACAGCTCGACCTGGTCGGTGATGCGCGCCCCCGCGGAGTCGACGAGGTAGACGACGGGCAGCTCGTGCTTCAGCGCGGTCTCGGTGAGCCGGACGATCTTCTCGACGGTGCGCGCGCCCCACGAGCCCGCCTTCACCGTCGGGTCGTTGGCCATCACGCAGACGGGCCGGCCGTCGATGCGGCCGATGCCGGTGACCACGCCGTCAGCGGGCAGGTCCGGGCCGAGCGCGTTCGCCAGCAGCGCGTCCTCCACGAACGAGCCCTCGTCGAGCAGCAGCGCGAGCCGGTCGCGCACGAACAGCTTGTTCGCGGCTGCGAGCTTCTCGCGGTCCTTCTCCAGGTTCCCGGCGAGCGCACGCTCGGTGTGCTTGCGGACTTCCTCGGCACTCATGGGGTCTCCAACGGCTCAGGCGTCGACAGTGCGGGTGCGGGGGCCGGAGCGCATCACCTGGCCGGGCAGCTCCCGCCCGACGAGGTCCTGCGCGAGGTGCGCGCAGTCGATCAGGGCGTCGAGGTCGACGCCGGTGGCGATCCCCATGTCCTCGAGCATGTGCACCAGGTCCTCGGTGACGATGTTGCCGGTCGCACCCGGTGCGTAGGGGCAGCCGCCGAGCCCGCCGACGGACGCGTCGAAGCGGGTGACGCCGCGCCCGAGCGCGGTGACGACGTTGGCGAGCCCCGTGCCCCGGGTGTTGTGGAAGTGCAGCCCGACGGTGGTCGGGTCGATCCCCTGCGCCTCGAGCGCGTCGAGCAGCGCATGGACCCGACCGGGGGTCGCCATGCCGGTGGTGTCGCCGAAGCTCAGCCGGTCGGCACCCCCGTCGCGCAGGCGGGCGGCGACATCGGCCACCCGGCCCTCGGGCACGTCACCCTCGTAGGGGCACCCGAACGCGGTCGAGACGATCCCCTCGACGGGGATGCCCGCGCCGTGGGCGAGGGCGGTGAGCTCGGCGGCGCCCGCGACCGACTCGTCGGTCGACCGCCGCACGTTCTTGCGGTTGTGCGTGTCGCTCGCGCTGACGACCACCTCGATCTCGTCGACGGCCGCGGCGACGGCGTGCTCGGCCCCCTTCACGTTGGGGACGAGCGCCCGGTACTCGACCCCGGGCCGTCGGGTGATCCCGGCCATGACCTCGGCCGCGCCCGCCATCGGCGGGATCGCCGCCGGGCTGACGAAGGACACCGCCTCGATCCGGCGCAGGCCGGTCGCGCTCAGCGCGTCGATCAGCCGGACCCGGTCCGCGACGGGCACCGGGTCCTCGTTCTGCAGGCCGTCACGCGGGCCCACCTCGCCGATCTCGACCGCCGCCGGCCACCGGGACATCCGGCGCAGGCTACCGGTCGCCCCGGCGCTCCCCTCCACGGACGGCGCCGGATCCGCGGTCACTCGTTGCGCCGCCGGACGCGGATCTTGATCGGCGTGGGACCGAGGTCGAACGCCTCACGGATCATGCGCTCGAGGTACCGCAGGTAGGTGGGCGGCAGGCTCCGCGTCGCGAACAGCGTGAACGTCGGCGGGTCCGACGCGCCCTGCGTGGCGTACAGGATGCGCGGGCGGTGCTTGCGGTCGAGCGGTGGCGGGTGCCGCTGCTGGGCGTCGCGGAGGACCTTGTTGAGCTGCCCGGTCGGGATGCGCACGTGGTAGGCGTCGCGCGCCTCGACGAGCGCGGGCAGCACGTGGCGCAGGTTGCGACCGGTCAGCGCGGAGATCTGCAGCGTGGGTGCGTAGCCGAGGAAGCCGAGCCGGTCGGCGACGTCGATCCGGATCTGCTCGCGCTCCTCGGTGGGGATCAGGTCCCACTTGTTGAGCACGATCACGATCGCGGTCCCCGCCGCGTCGATGCGCTCGGCGAGGCGCTGGTCCTGGTGCGAGACCCCCTCGGTGGCGTCGATCACCAGGAGCGCGGCGTCGGCGCGGTCGACGGCGTCGAGCGCACGGAGCACCGAGTAGTACTCGGTGGCCTCGTCGACGCGGCTGCGCCGGCGCATCCCGGCGGTGTCGACGAACCGCAGCACGCCGTCGGGCGTCTCGACGATCGTGTCGATCGTGTCGCGCGTGGTGCCCGGCATGTCGTGCACGACCGAGCGCTCGTCGCCGACCATCTGGTTGAACAGCGTCGACTTCCCGACGTTCGGCCTTCCCACGATGGCCACCGAGAACGGCCGCTCCGGGTCGTCGAGATCCTCGACGGCGTCGGGCCGCTCCGGCTCCGGCGGCAGCGCGGCGACGACGGCGTCGAGGAGGTCGCCACTCCCCCGCCCGTGGATGGCCGACACCGGGAACGGGTCGCCGAGGCCGAGCTTCGTGAGCGGCCAGATCTCGTTCTCGCGCCGGTCGTCGTCGGCCTTGTTCGCGACGACGAGCACCGGCTTGTCGGTCTGCTGCAGGATCCGCGCGACCTGGGAGTCCTCCTCGGTCGCGCCGACGGTCACGTCGACGACGAGCACGAGGACGTCGGCCTCGCGGATCGCCCGTTCGGCCTGCCGGCTCACCTGCTTCGCGAGCGGCTCGTCGGTCGCGATCCATCCGCCGGTGTCGACGATCAGGAAGTCGCGCCCGTTCCAGAGGGCGGAGAGCTCCTTGCGGTCCCGCGTGACGCCCGGCTTCTCCTCGACGATCGCCTCCCGCCGACCGACGATCCGGTTCACGAGGGTGCTCTTGCCGACGTTCGGCCGGCCCACGACCGCGACGACCGGCGGGTCGCCGGTCCGGAACTCGACCTCCCCCGCTTCGCTCACCCCGCGACCGCCTCGACGAGCGCGACGCCGTCGGTCGCGACGACCTCCACGGGCCGCGGCAGGTCGCGCAGCCGGGTGCCATCGAGGAAGCGGTCGTTCGAGAGGACGACGTCGGGCAGCAGGACCCGGGCGTCCGCCGGCACCGCGTCGAGCGCCGCGGTCACGTCGGCGCCGGTGAGCAGCCCCGTGACCGCGATGTTGCCGCCGAAGAACCGGTTGGCGACGGGGCGGATCGTCACGTCCTCGCGCGCGGTCTCGGCCAGCGCGTCACGGTGCGGCTCCAGCACCCGGGCCCCGTACTCCCCCGTGAGGATCACGACCGGTCCGGTGCGCCGCTCGTCGCGCAGCGCGAGCCCGGCGGTGGTTCGCGGGGCGCGGTAGCCCTCGGCCGGCGCGCCGTCGACGCTGGCGAAGAATCCCGAGCGCGGCCCGGTCCCGTGGATCGACTCGCCGGCGCGCGCGGCCTCGATCTCCATCGCGAACGTGCGCGCCATGCCGATGCCGTTCTCGTGCTGGGCGAAGCCCTCGTAGGCGTCGGCCCCGGGGAACGGGCGGTCGGTCATGAGGAAGTACTCGTCGGCCGCGAAGATCATCCGGTGGCCCAGCGCGTCGAGGAAGCGCGCCTGCCACGCCTCGATCGTGTCGAGCACCGCCTCGGCCTCGGCGCGCGTGTGCGGTCGCATCGTCGGCTCCGAGTTGTGGGCCGAGACGCCGAGCGGGACCGCGCCCACCGACGCCAGGGCCGGGAACCGGTCGATGACGCCGAGCAGCGTGTCGTCGAGCACCGGGCCGTCGTTGACCCCCGGGCACACGACGATCTGGCCGTGGATCTCCACGCCGGCGTCGAGCAACGCGCCGAGCCAGCGCAGGCTCGTGGCGCCCCGCCGGTTGCGCAGCAGCTCGGTGCGCACGTCGGGGTCGGTGGCGTGGATCGACACGTAGAGCGGACCGAGCCCCTCGGTGACCACCCGCTCGAGGTCGGCCTCGGTGAAGCGCGTGAGCGTGGTGAAGTTCCCGTAGAGGTGCGACAGCCGGTAGTCGTCGTCCTTCAGGTAGAGGCTGCGCCGCATGCCCTTGGGCAGCTGGTGGATGAAGCAGAAGGGGCAGTGGTTGTCGCACGTGCGCACCCGGTCGAAGACCGCGCTGTGCAACTCGACACCGAGCGGCGCGCCGGGCGGCTTGTCGACGGTGACCGGGATCAGGCGCTCGGCCCGGCGCAGTGTGAGCGCGACGGTGGGCTCGTCGACCTGGACCTGGTACCGGATGACGTCCCGGAGCTCCTCGCCGTTGACGTCGACCAGCTCGTCGCCGACCTCGACGCCCGCCGCCGCCGCCGGACTTCCGGGCGCGACGGCAACGACTCGTGCGAGGGGCATGCGACCAGTCTAGGGACGACGGGGTCCGGCGTTAGCCTTGACCCGTGCCCGTCCGCAAGGTCCTCCTCGCCGAACCCCGCGGCTTCTGCGCCGGCGTCGAGATGGCGATCAAGGCGCTCGCGTGGATGGTCCGACTCTTCCCGGCGCCCGTGTACTGCTACCACGAGATCGTCCACAACCGGCTGATCGTCGAGCGGTTCGAGAACCTCGGCGTGGTGTTCGTCGACGACATCGACGAGGTGCCGGACGGGGCCCCGCTCATGCTCTCGGCCCACGGCTCCGCGCCCGAGATCGTCGCCGCGGCGTCCGAGCGGGACCGGTTCGTGGTCAACGCGGTCTGCCCCCTCGTGACCAAGGTCCACCACGAGGCCCGGGTCCGGGCGGAGAAGGGCTACACGATCCTCTACGTCGGCCACGCCGGTCACGACGAGGCCGTCGGCACCCTCGCCGTCGCCCCCGAGGCGATCCGGCTCGTAGAGCACGACGAGGACCTCGCCGGGGCCATGACCACGGTCGACGACCCCGCACGGGTCGCGCTGCTCGCGCAGACCACGCTCGCGGTGCCCGACTGGGAGGGGGTGGCCACCGCGGCGCGGGACCGCTTCCCGGAGCTGTGGACCGCCGCCCGCAACGACCTCTGCTTCGCGACCACCAACCGCCAGTCGGCGCTCTCGGCGATCGCGGCGCGGGCCGACGTCGTGGTGGTGATCGGCAGCGCCAACTCGTCGAACACCATCGCGCTCGCCAAGGTGGCCGAGGGCGCCGGGTGCCCGCACGTCCTGCGCGTCGACGGCCCGGACGAGCTGGACCTGGCGTCGCTCCCGGCGGACGCGGTCGTCGGCGTCACCGCCGGGGCGAGCGCGCCCGAGGACGTCGTCCAGGCGGTGATCGCGGCCCTGGACCCGGTCGAGGGCGTCGAGGCGGTCCACGTCACCGACGAGGACGAGTACTTCCCGCCGCCGCGCGAGCTGCGCGACCTCATCCCCACCGGCGACGACCGGAGCATCTCGGCGGCCGACGTCCTCGCCGATCTCACCCGCGCCTGATGCTGCCGATCACCGCGACGACCGTCCGCCTCTTCCTCCACGTCCTCGCGGCGACGGTGTGGGTCGGCGGCCAGATCACGCTCGGTGCCGTCATCCCCGCGCTGCGGCCCGCGCCCGACGACCCCGATCCCGAGGCGGCCCGGGTGCGGATCCGCGCGGTGGCGCAGCGGTTCCAGGTCGCAGCGTGGATCGCGTTCGCGGTGCTCCTGCTGACCGGCATCTGGAACCTGCAGGCCCTGCACGTCGGCGACCAGAGCGGCGAGTGGCTCGCCACGCTCATGGCCAAGCTGTTCTGCGTCGCGGTCACGGGCATCGCCGCGGCGGTCCACATCCTCGTGGCCGCGCCCCGGGTCCGCGCCGCGACCGACGATGCCGCACGGAAGCAGGCGGCGGCGTTCTCCGGCGCGTGCGAGGGGATCTCGGTGCTGTTCGCCGTCGCCGCGCTCTTCGTCGGCGTCCTGCTCAACGGCTGAGCCGACGAACTGGCGCTCAGAATCCGCACTCCCGTCTCGGTACTGAGTGCCAGTTCGGGGGGAAAACCCCGGGGTCAGTCGCAGCCGGCGGCGAGGCGGGCCTCGTCGAAGAGGGACTGCAGCGACTTCATCAGCTCGTCGGAGAGGGCGACGAGATCACGGCGGTGGCGCGTCGACTCGGCGACGGGGTGGATCACCGGCCCCACCCGTACCGCGACCTTGTGCAGCTTCGGCAGCTTCTTGCCGCTCGCGAGGATCTCCTCGCTCCCACCGACACCGACGGGCACGATCGGCACCTGCAGCTTCGTGGCGAGGTACGCGGTGCCGTCGAACAGTGGTGCGATGGTCGGCCCCTCCGAGCGCGTCCCCTCGGGGAACACGCACGCGGGCTCGCCGGCGCGCAGCGCCGCCTCGACCAGCTTCATGGCGGAGCGGGCGCTCGCCGAGCCCCGCTTCACGGGGATGCCGCCGAGGGCGTGGAAGAACCGGCCGGTGTACTCGTTCGCGAACAGCTCCTCCTTCGCCATGAAGTGGATCTGGCGCTTGGTGATGAAGGAGACGAACGGGGTGTCGAAGTACGACCGGTGACTCGGCGCCACGATGAACGCACCCGACCGCGGCACGTGCTCCTGGCCCTGGATGTCGATGCGGAACGCCGCCTTGCTGATGCCGAAGCAGGCCGCGCGTGCGAAGCCGTAGAACGTCATGTCCCTCCTTCTGCCGCCCGGAATGCTCCCACGATCTCGGCGACGATGTCGGCCGGGGTCCGGCCCGTGGTGTCGATGACCCGGGCGCCGTCCGCGGTGACCAGCGGTGACGCGGCACGGCTCGAGTCCGCCGAGTCCCGCGCCGCCATCGAGGCCTGCAGCTCGGCGACGCTCACCTCGCGCGCCGCCGCGGCCTCGTCGCGCTGGCGGCGCCGGGCCCGCTCCTCGTCGGAGGCGTCGAGGTACACCTTGACCGGCGCGTCGGGGAACACCACCGAGCCGATGTCCCGGCCCTCGACCACCCCACCGCCGTGCTCGGCCACCCACGCCCGCTGCCGGGCGACGAGCTCGGCGCGCACCGGCGGGTGCGCCGCCACCACCGACACCGCGCCCGTGACCTCGGGGCCGCGGATCTCCGCGGAGACGTCGCAGCCGTCGATCGTCGTGACGCCCTGCTCCACCGTGATGGTCACGGTGCGGGCGATCTCGGCGGCGCGCTCCGCGTCGGCCGGGTCGGCCCCGGCGCGCAGGACCGCGCACGTGACCGCCCGGTACATCGCGCCCGTGTCGAGCGTCTCGAGGCCGAGCGCGGCGGCGACGCCGCGCCCGATCGTCGACTTCCCCGACCCCGACGGCCCGTCGATCGCGACGACTCTCCCGCTCACCGGCCCTTCGGGCCGGGCCGCTCGGGCCCCGCCGTATCGCCGGGCGTCACCGCCGGGCGGCGCTTCGGGCGAGCGCGGGCCGATGTGGTCGGAGTCGACGCCTCGCTCACGTCGCGCTTCGGTCATGCGAGCACCGACTCGAGGTCGGCCGCGAAGCCGGGGTACGAGATCGCGGTGATCGAGAACCCGCGCACGGTGGTCTCTCCCTCCGCCGCGAGGCCGGCGACCGCGCCCGCCATCGCGATGCGGTGGTCGCCGTGACTCTTCAACGACGCACCACGCGGGCGGCCGCCGCCGACGATGGTCCAGCCGTCGGACCGGGCCTCGACCCGGACCCCGAGCTGGGTGAGCTCCTGCTCGACGGTCCCGATGCGGTTGCTCTCCTTCACCGCCAGGTCGGGCGCGTCGTGCACGGTGGTGACGCCGTCGGCGAACGCGGCGGCGATCGCCAGGACCGGCAGCTCGTCGATGATCGACTCGTCGCCCGCGATGTCCGCGCCGTGCAGCGGGGCGGCCACGACCCGGAGGTCCCCCACCGGCTCGCCGATCTCGGTGCCGGTCTCGGTCACCTCGATGGTGGCGCCCATCTCGCGCAGGATGTCGACGTATCCGATGCGGCGGGGGTTGAGGGAGACGCCGGTGATCGTGAGATCGGAGCCGGGCACGATGCACGCCGCGACCACGAAGAACGCGGCCGACGACGGATCACCCGGAACCGTCAGCTCGAACGGGCGGGGCTCGCCCGCTCCGACCGCGACCTCGCGGTCGGAGCGGATCTCGAGCGGGACGCCGAGCGCGCCGAGCATCCGCTCGGTGTGGTCCCGGCTCGGCGCCGGCTCCACGACCTCGGTGGTGCCGTCGGCCTGGAGCCCGGCGAGCAGCAGCGCGGTCTTCACCTGACCGCTCGCGGTGACGAGCTCGTGGCGCACCCCGCGCAGCGCGCCCCCGCGCACGACGAGCGGGGCGAGCCGGCCGCCGTCACGGCCGTCGACGTGCGCGCCCATCGCGGCGAGCGGGTCGAGCACGCGGCGCATCGGCCGGGTGGAGAGCGACTCGTCGCCCGCGAGGATCGACAGGAAGTCGCGCCCCGCGAGCAGCCCGGCGAGCATGCGCATCGTCGTCCCGCTGTTGCCACAGTCGAGCACGGTCCCGGCCTCGCGGAGACCGCCGAAGCCGGCGCCGCCGACGACCACCGCCTCGCCCGACTGTTTGACCCGCACCCCCAGCTCGTCGAGGCACGCCGCGGTCGACGCGACGTCGGCACCGTCGGCCAGCCCGCGCAACGTGGACCGCCCGTCGGCCGCCGCGGCGAACAGCAGCGCCCGGTGGGAGATGCCCTTGCAGCCCGGCACCCGCAGGGTCCCGCGCAGTGGCCGACCGCCGACGACGGTCAGCTCGGTGGGCGTGGTCCCGTGACTCACGGCAGGTCGCTCCGGCTCACGTGGTACCCGGCGGCCTCCAGATCGGCCGCGAACGCCTCGGCGCTCACCACCGGCACGACGAGCACGAGCACACCGCTCTCCCCCTCGATCGAGTGCGCGACCTCGATGTCGACGATGTTGACCCCGAGTCCCTGTGCGATGGACGCGACCTCGGCGATGACCCCGGAGCGGTCCGGCACCGGGATGCGCAGCTCGGCGAGCGGACCCTGGGCGCGACCGCCGACCGGCAGGTTGCGCCGGGCGACCCGACCCCGCTCGAGCACGGACAGGATGCCGGCGCCGTCACCGGACGCGACCAGCGCCCGCACGGCGTCGAGCGACGTCCGGTAGTCGTCGAGGGCGTGCAGGATCGCGTCGCGGTTGGCGACGCAGATGTCGGGCCAGATCGCGGGATGGCCCGCCGCGATGCGGGTCATGTCCCGGAACCCGCCCGCGGCGAGGCGCAGCAGCAGCTGGTGCTCCCCCGCGTCGGCGTCCGCCACGTTCATCAGGGTCGTCGCCGCGAGCTGCGGCACGTGGCTCACGACCGCGACGAGCGTGTCGTGCTGCGCGGGCGGGATCTCCACCACCTCGGCGCCGAGGCGGGATGCCATCGCCCGGACGGCGGCGTGGGCGTCGAGGTCCGTGGTCGGCGTCGGCGTCAGCACCCAGGTGGCGCCGGCGAACAGGTCGGCGGACGCGCCGTCGAGCCCGTCCTGCTCCGAGCCCGCCATCGGGTGACCGCCGACGAAGCGCACCGACGCCTCGGGCCGGGCGGCCACCACCGCGTCGATGACGGCGGCCTTGACCGAGCCGACGTCGGTCACCGCGGTCGCACCCGCGTCGAGCGCCTCGACCGCGGCGGCGGCGATCCGGCCGACGGGGACCGCCACGATCACGACGTCGACCCCCGCCACCGCGTCGGCGACCGTCGGCGCGGACGCGTCGATCGCGCCGACCTCGACGGCGCGCGCCAGGACGGCCGGGGTGGCGTCGTACCCCACCACCGTCTCCCCCCGCTGACGCAGGGCGAGGCCGATCGAACCCCCGATGAGGCCGGTCCCGAGCACGGCGACGGTCACGGCTACTCCGGCAGGTCGTCGCGGAGCGAGGTGGCGCCCTCGAGGTACACGTGGTGCAGCTCGGCGCGGGTGCGGTCCGTGTAGAGGTGCATGAGGATCCGGACCGTGCGGGCCATCGAGCCGGTGATGTCGAGCTCGCGGGCGCACAGCAGGGGGACGTCGCCGAGACCGAGGGCCCGCGCCGCGGTGGCCGGGAACTGCGCGTGGAGGTCGTCGGTGGCGGTGAACACGATGCTCACGATGTCGTCGTGGTCGACGGCGTTGCGCTCGAGCATCGCCCGGACGAGGGCCTGCGTCTTGGCGTCGATCTCGGTGACGGTGTCGACCTCGCAGGTGGTCGCACCGCGCAGCGCCCGGACTTTCATCGGCGGGCGAGACTACCGGCTGGCCCCGCCGGCGACGGCCTCATAGAGGCCGCGCACCTCGGCGGTGGTCAGCGTGCGCCAGTCCCCCGGCGCCAGGCGGCGGTCGACGAGCGGACCGATCCGGGTCCGGACCAGGCGCCGCACCGGGTGCCCGACCGCCTCGCACATCCGCCGGACCTGCCGGTTCCGGCCCTCGTGGATGACGATCATCAGTGCCGACGTCCCGCCGGTCCCGGGCGTCGCCGCCACCCGCGCCGGGGCGGTGCGACCGTCGTCGAGGTCCACGCCCTCGCGCAGGGTCCGGAGCGTGCTCCGGGTGGGGACGCCGTCGACCTCGGCCAGGTACTCCTTCTCCACCCCGAAGCTCGGGTGGGTGAGCCGGTGGGTGAGGTCGCCGTCGTTGGTGAGGATCATCAGCCCCTCCGTGTCCCAGTCGAGGCGACCGACGGGGTACACGCGCGGCTCCGCGGGCACGAGCGCCACGACCGTCGGCCGGCCCTCGGGATCGTCGACGGTGCTCACCACCCGCGTGGGCTTGTTGAGCAGGTAGTAGACGAGACCGGCGCGGGTCGGGACCGGCACGCCGTCGACCGCGATCGCGTCGGCCTCCGGGTCCACGCGGCGACCCAGGCGGGCGGGCTCGCCGTTGACCGTGACCCGCCCGGCGGCGATCAGCTCCTCGTTCGCACGGCGCGACCCGATCCCGGCGTCGGCGAGGACCTTCTGGAGCCGGATGCCCTCGTCGGTCACTCGCCGTCGAGGTCGACGACGGGCTCGACCGGGCCGGCGTCGCCGGACGCGGTCGCGAGATCGGCGGCGCCTTCCTCGGCGGCGGTCGCCGCCGCGGCCGCGGCGTCCTCGACCCGCAGGTGCAGCCCGCGTTCGAGCGCCTCGACCACCTCGGGATCGGGCACGAAGTCGGCGAGCGGCGGCAGGTCCCGGAGCGAGTCGAGCCCCATCTGCTCGAGGAACCGGGTGGTGGTGCCGTACAGGATCGCCTGACCCGGCCCGGGGTCGTGACCGATCTCGGCGACGTAGCCCCGCTGCACCAGCGTCGCGATCGTCGACTCGACGTTCACCCCGCGGATCGCGGAGAGCTGGGCCCGCGACACCGGCTGCTTGTAGGCGATGATCGCCAACGTCTCGAGCGACGGGCCCGAGAGGCGTGCGTGCTGACCGTCGAGCACGAACCGCTCGACGTAGGGCGCCAGCTCCGGGTGGGTCTGGAAGCGGTAGCCGCCCGCGACCTTGACCAACGTGAAGCCCCGACCCTCGCGCTCGTACTCGCCGTGCAGCTCGGCGCAGAGCGCCTCGATCTCGTCCACCGAGGTCTCGGTGAGCTGCGCGAGCAGCTGGGGCTCGATCGGCTCGACCGCGGCCATCAGGACGGCCTCGATCGCGCGCTTGGTCTCGGTCATCACGGCCTCGGTCACGGAGCAGTCCTCAGTCGGTGAGCTCGACGGGCACCATCAACGCGTCGAGCTCGGCGGTCTCGGCCGCGTCGGCCTCGGTGAGGTCGACCTCGTCCGGCGCCTCCTCGTCCTCGGCCCGGGCCGTCGCCTCCCAGTCGTCCATCGACGCCAGGTCCAGCAGCGACTCGGCATCCGAGATGCGGGCGACGGTGAGATCGCCGAACGTCTCGACCTGGGCCATGTCGACGATGCCCTGCTTGTACAGCTCGAGCACGGCGAGGAACCGCACGATCACCTCGATGCGGTCGTCGATCCCGGCGACGAGGGTGCGGAAGCTCCGCGGGGTGCGGTCGTGCAGCTGCACGAGCAGCGCGTCGGCGGCGTCGCGCACGGTGTGACGGATCGGGTTGACGTGGTAGAGGTCGAC
>WBZN01000146.1_pt1 | contig 100208 bp, 81 predicted proteins | sample 5204281 | NCBI WGS metagenome assembly WBZN01 (sample SAMN12344347, study PRJNA552823) | activated sludge metagenome | biome: Activated sludge suspended growth; feature: Nitrification reactor; material: Wastewater; isolation source: activated sludge from nitrification reactor of wastewater... | reverse complement strand
ATACAGCGCGGCGCTCCGGTCGCGCAGCAGGACCGCCTCGCTGCGGCCCGCGCTGCTTCGTACCGGTTGCTGTAGCACCAAGCGCCCTTGGGCATCGTAGATCCGCAGCGCGTGCATGCCGTCCGTAAGGCCTAACAAGGTGAGCTCACCTGAGGGAGACCACGCCACTTGCAAGCTGGGAGCCGCAGCAAAGGCATCCTCCACGCCGGAGAAGGTGCAGAGTTCGCCTGTATAGCGTACTAACCCATTCATGCTCTGCGAAGTGCCAAGTGTGGCCCCGTAAAGCGAACCTTCGTAAAAATCGAAGGGCCCAAAGCTGTCAGAGAAGGGCTCGCCCTCGAACAAGCAGTACGCCCAGCCGTCCCAGGTACAGATGCCCGCCGGGGTGGGTTGGTGGTCCACGAACTTGAAGATGCCCCCGATGTACAAGAGGCCTTCACTCACCTTCAAGTCCCCGATGTCCGGCGAGTACTGGTCCGAGTAGTTGATGTTTTGCAGGCCCTCTCCCGGTGGCCGCAGCGAACTCCACTGCTGCCCGTTCCAGCGCATGATGCCCTGGCCTGCGTTGCCCGTGGCGTAGAAGAAGATGCCTCCCACATACAGGTAGCCTTGGTACTCCACCATGGTGGCCACACCGTCCTGGCCGCCCATCAGGCATCCGTTGCACACCGGCACCCAGGCCGTGCCATTGTACTGCAGCATGTCCTTGAGCGTCATATCCTGGGAGGAGAAATTGCCGCTCACCACCAGCTTCCCTTGATACCGGATGATATCCATCAGCCAGGGATCCGCATTGAGCGCCAGGTCGGGCCAGCCTTGTACCGGCTCCCAGTGGCCGCCCACGCGCTTGGCCAGACCCTGGCAGAACTGCCCGTCGGCATATTCGAACTGCCCCACGGCATAGAGCGTGTCATCCACTACGCGCAGGCGTTGTACCAGGCCATGGCCCACTTGGTTGGTGAATGCACCGTACGGGTGCCAGGCCCCATTGGCGTAATAGGCGATGTTCGCTGCCGTGCTGTTCCGCACATAGTCGAAAACACCGCCCACGAACAAGGTATCATGGTACACCACGGCAGTGCGGACATAATGCCCGAACAGGCCCAAGGTGTCCCAGGCCAGGCCGTTGAAGCGCAACATGGACAGATACGCCGAATCATTGATCGTCATCGGCTGGCCCTGCACCGCCACCAGCAGCCAGTCGTGCAGGCTATCGGTGTACACCAGGCTCAAGTTGGTCGGGTTGATGGCCGCACCCTCCCATTGGGAAAAGGCGGGCGGCACGGCGGCCAAAACCAAGGCGGACACGGCGGCACGAAGGATTTTCTTGGCAGTCATGGCTCAGCGCATGGGCACCACCCGCGCGGTGCGTTGGTTGTCCACTACTACCAAGTACAGCGCGGAGGGTTGGCCAGTGAAGAGTATGCCTTCGCTGCGGCCCGCCGCACTGCTTGCCCAACGCTCCAGCACCATGCGCCCTTGGGCATCGTAGATCCGCAGCGCGTGCATGCCGTCCGTAAGGCCCAACAAGGTGAGCTCACCGGAGGGAGACCACACCGTTCGCAGAGCAGTTCCGGAAAGCTGTTCCTCCATGCCATTATTCAGGCTCTTGAAGGTGGGGTTGTCATTGCAGAACTGCACAATGAAACCGTCCGAATAGTCTCCGCTGGTTCCATCGAAGTTGTAGTTCTCATTGAAGAACATGGCACCCCATGTTATGCCTGCGAGCGGTATGGGCGTTTGCACCTGGCCGGTGGGCTGGGAAGTATAGCCTACCGCATACAAGCTGGTGCCCAGGTCGGCCAAGCCGGTCATATTTTCCGGTATGTACAAGCCGCCCCCCTGCCCGCCGAAATAGGTGCACCACTGCACCTGCTGCTGCCCATCGAAACGGATAAGGAAACCATCCTTGTTGTTGAACTGGGCGCTGGCATCGGGAACGAAGTTCGGCTGGTAGTACATGCCGTTCACGGAGGTCAACGGCAGCGTTGCATCATTTGTGTACCCTCCGATGGTCACCTGGGTGCCGTTGTTCTCCAGGGTAGTGATGCACGAAGGGCTGTGCATGAGCTGCTGATTGCCGCCAAGGTCCGTGAACACGGGTCCTTCACCCAGGTAAGTGATCCACTGGGCCACATGGCTGTCCGATCCGAAGCGGGCAATGAACCCGTTGCGGCCGGTTGCGGCGGGCACATTATCGAACCAGCCAGGGCCGTTCACCAAGGTGGGCAAGGTTCCGGACGTGCCCGTGATGAACAGGTCCCGGGGCGCTGCCATGCCTTGTGGGGCCAGGCTTTCATTGCCTGCACCGCCAAAATAAGTGGACCATTCCAGCAGGCCCGTTTCGCTGAACTGGGCAATGAACACGTCCCGGTTACTATGGTAATTCTCCAAAAAACTGCCGACCGGTCCTTGCACGGGCAGGCCGTTGCTCCGGGTATTGCCCGCCAGCACCAGGTCTTTGCCGGTGCACCGCACAATGGCAAAGTCCTCAGCGGCTACGCCACCGTAGTAGGCGCACCAATCCACACTGCAGTCCGGCTCGAAGAAGGCCAGGAAGGCATCCCGTTGGACATGGTTACTGCTGTACTGGTAGTTGCCGAACGGTGGCAGAAAGGCGCCCGGCGGCAATGTGTTGCCTTGCACCACCCCGGAAATGGCGATCCGCCCATTCCAAGGCACCAGGTCGATCGCCTGCACCCATACGTTGCCAGCCCCGATGTAGGTGGACCATTGAATGGCGCCATCCGTGTTTGAATACCGGCAAACAAACCCTTTGGACAGGGTATTGTTGCTGCTTTGGTCGTTGTACGCCCCGGCCAATGGCCAAGTAAGAAAATCTTGTGCATCGGTGTTTCCGGCCAGGTACACCCGGTTGTTGGCGGCATCCACGGCCACCGAAGCGCCGGAGCTTTCACTATTGCCATTGCCGGGGTTGTTTCCACCTTGGTAGTTGGTCCAGATCAATTCGTGGTTGGCATTGAACCTGGTGAGGGTGGCCACGCTCGTACCGATTGATTGTGGGGTTAAGACCCCGCTCAAATGCGGGAAATTGGCCCAAGCAGAGGTGGAGCGCCCGGCCACGTAGATGTTGCCCGCGGCATCGGCCTTCACATCCTTGGGGAAATCGTACAACTCGGCCCCATAGAAGGTGCTCCAGCAGAGGCCGGGGGTATCGTAGGTGCAGCAGGGTATCATGGCCTGCGGGCCGATGACCAGCACCAGCGGAAGGTCATGATCGAAAACGCCGGAAGTAAAGGACACCATGCCAGTGCCATTGTCCACCACGTAATTGGCCGTCCAATTCACGGGGATCACATTGCCGAGGCTGTCCGCCTGGTACACCGTTGCGGCAGGCAACGTGAGACTTCGGCCCGCCAGCAGCAGGATCAAGTTGCCAGCGGTGTCCACGGCCATGCTGTCCTGCCCTTGAACATGCAGTTGAATGTCACTGGGCGAGCCACCGGGCCGGATGCAATAGGCCATTTTCTGCCCATGCTGGCCGCTGTAAAAATGCAGGTCGATGTCGGGGAAGGCCTCCAAGTAGCTCAGCTTTCCGTATGGCTGCACGTTGGCTGCGCCATTGGGTCCGCACTGCGGCAGGTAGAAGTTGGCATGGTGGCTGCACGCAGAACTGGCAACAGGGTCCGGGTGGTTGGCTTTGGTGCCGGCAAAAGCCACATCGAACCGACGAAGGGTATCCAAACCTGCGGTGCTGTCCGGGCTGTTGTACACCAAGGAGAACAGGCCATCTTGGCGGAAATAGGTCTGTACGCCACCTTCCGTGTAATAAGAAATGCCCGGCACGGCATTGCCTTGGTCGTCCACCACCTGCCCTGCATTCGGCCACACGCTGTAATTGGCGTTGTCGCCGTCGCCCCAGGGGTCAGGCGGTATGTAGTACGGCTGGGCCATGGCTGTAGTAGCCGTTAGAAGCCACGCCGCCGTAGAGAGAGAGAGAGAGAGAGAGAGAGAGAGAGAGAGATGGGAGCTGGTGAATGTGGATACATGGGATGGGGGTATTGAGGTTGCCCTAAAGGTAAGCCGCCATAAAGCGTGTGCACATACCCGGAAATGGGTAATTTGTCGGGTGGTCCCGGTCAGGCGCCGGATGCCCCCCGCTGCCCGTCATAAGGTTCGGGCGCCTGCGCGCAGGCGTTGCCGTGCATACATTTCCGGACCGAAGAGCCCATGTACAAGATCACCGCCCTGTTTGCTGCTTTGGCCGTGGTGCCCGCCACGGCCCAAGTGGTCGTCAACGAAGTCAGCGCCTCCAACCTCAACGGCATCACCGACAGCTACGGGGAGCGGGAGGATTGGGTGGAATTGTACAACACCACGGCGGCGCCGGTGGACCTCAGTGGTTGGTACCTGAGCAACAAGGTGAACAACCCGGCCAAGTGGCCCTTCCCCGCCGGCGTGTCCATCCCGGCCAACGGCCGCTTGATGGTGTACTGCAGCAAGCGCAACAGCACCGCCCCCGGCGAGCTGCACACCAACTTCAAGCTCAACCAGAGCGACGACGACCACGTGGTGCTCTCCGACCCCGGGGTGAACATCGTGGACGACGTGCTGCTGGACCCGCCCACCAAACAGGACAACAGCCGGGGCCGCACCACCGATGGCGCCGCCACCTGGTCGCTGTTCCTCACCCCCACGCCCAACGCGGCCAATGCCGGGGCCTCGCCGGAATACGCCGCACGCCCGCAACTGAGCCCGGCAGCAGGCCTGTACACGGCCGCCACCAACGTGTCCATGACCACCTCCGACGGCAGCACCATCCGCTACACTTTGGACGGCAGCGAACCCACGGCGGCATCCACGGCCTATAGTGGCCCCGTGGCCATCAGCGCCACCACGGTGGTGCGCGCGGCCTGCTTCAGCGCCACGCCGGGGGTGCCGCCCAGCTTCATGGAGACCAACACCTACTTCATCAACGCCCCCCACACCATGGCCGTGCTGAGCATCGCCGGCAATGAGGTGGACGACCTGCTGAACGGCAATGGCGGCATTGCTCCCTTGGGTTCCTTTGAATACTTCGGCCCGGACCAGCAACTGCGCGATGAGGCCACCGGCGAGTTCAACGAACACGGCAACGACTCCTGGGCCTACTCCCAACGCGGCTTCGATTACATCACCCGCGACCAGACCGGCTACAACGACGGCATCCACTACCCCATGTTCCATGCCTCGGGCCGCAACAAGTTCCAGCGCTTGATCATCAAGGCCGCCGCCAACGACAACTACCCTTTCGAGACCGGCGGTGCGCACATCCGCGATGCCTACGTGCACAGCCTGGCCATCGCCGGCGGGCTGGACCTCGACGAACGCACCTATGAGCCTTGCGTGCTCTACGTGAACGGCCAGTACTGGGGCGTGTACGAGATCCGCGAGAAGTGCGACGACAACGACTACACCAAGGAATACTACGACCAGGACGAATTCGACCTGCAATACCTGAAGACCTGGGGCGGCACCTGGAGCGAATACGGCGGGCCACAGGCCCAAACGGACTGGGATGCGCTGCGGGCCTACATCATGGGCAACAACATGGGCGACCCCTCCGCCTTTGCTTACGTGGACGGCCAGTTCGACTGGAAGAGCCTGATCGATTACGTGGTGCTGAACAGCTACACCGTATGCACCGACTGGCTGAACTGGAACACCGCCTGGTGGCGCGGCTTCAACCCCGCCGGCACCCACCAGAAATGGGGCTATGTGCTCTGGGACAACGACGCCACCTTCGGACACTACATCAACTACACCAACGTGCCGGACGACACGCCCGACGCGGACCCGTGCAACGCCGAAGCCCTGCCCGACCCTGGCGGCCAGGGCCACGTGCCCATCCTGCAGAAGTTGATGGACGAGAACCCCATGGTGCACGACTACTACGTGAACCGCTACATCGACCTGGGCAACACCTTGTTCAGCTGCGGGGTGATGCTTCCCTACCTGGACAGCCTGATCGCCCTGATCGCCCCGGAGATGCCGGCGCAAATAGCCCGCTGGGGCGGCACCGTGGCCGAGTGGGAAGCCAACGTGCAGGCCATGCGCGACTTCATCGAAACGCGCTGCACGGCCATCCAGCAAGGCATGGTGGACTGCTACGACCTGGACCTTCCGGACAGCGTGGTCTTCAAGGTGGAGCCGCCGCTCAGCGGCAACATCCAGATCAACTCGGTGATCCCGCCCGGATATCCGTTCAGCGGCCTGTACTATGGCGGCATCGCCACCACGCTGAAAGCCTTGGCTGCGCCCGGTTGGACCTTCGACCACTGGGAAACCATCCACGCCAGTCCCACGCCCAACGCCACCGACTCCACCGTGACCATGGATTTCACCAGCACGGACACGGTGATCGCCCACTTCGCCCCGCCGATCAAATACCCGGTGGTGCTGCTCACCGACCCGCCCAACTCGGCCTCCATCCGCTACAACAACGACCTCTACTCCACCTTCCCGGTAACGGTGGAACGCATCCCGGAATCCATTGACACGCTCACCGTATTCCCGGCGATGTACTACACCTTCAAGCACTGGGAATTCAAGTACAACACGCCCAACCAGAACGATTCCACCCTGGTCACCATCCCGGTCACCATCTTCCAGCCGGACACCATCATTGCGCACCTGGAGCCGCAGCAGTACGTGTACTTTGGCGCCAATGCCTTCACCCCCAACAGCGACGGCATCAACGACACCTGGCGCCCTTTCAACAACGTGGTCGCCCTGGACAACTACTCCCTGCGCGTGTTCGACCGCTGGGGCCGGGAGGTCTTCACCAGCACCGACCCCTTCGAGGATTGGGACGGCACGGCCGATGGCAAGCCCGTTCCTTTGGGCGTGTATGCCTACCGGGCGGAGCTGCATGAAGCCATCACAGGCGACCCGCATGACGTGGCGGGTTATGTGACGGTGATCCGGTGATCCAACACGGCACCTGCCGATCCAAGGCGAGGCCTGGCGTATTTTTCGGGAACTTGCTACGTACAGCTCGATCACGGCATGAAGGCGGCATGGTGCACCTTGGTCCTGTTCTGCGCCTGCAGCGCCCCACCGGGCAAGCAGCTGGTGAAAGACCGACAAGGCCGGGTACGGGCCGAAGTGGCCCGTGTCGGCGCCATGAAACACGGACCGGTGCGCCTGTTCAACACCTCGGGGGTGCCGACCACCAGGGGCTTCTACGCCAACGACAGCCGGACCGGGGCCTGGATCACCACGGACGAAAAGGGCGATACGCTCTCGCTGGTAACCTACAACCGGGGCCGCAAGGATGGCCTGCAGGCCTACTGGGCGCCAAGCGGGCAGCTATTGCGCATGGAGCGCTTCCAGGAAGGAAAACCGCACGGCACCTTGTACCGCTTTTTTGCAGACGGCTCCCCGCGCCAGCTCACGCGCTACAACCACGGCACGCCCGAGGGGCCCTACTTGGAATGGTACAAGGTGGACAGCACCTCCATCGCCCTCACTGCCGGCCAATTCCACCATGGTGAACGCACCGGTAGATGGACGTGGTTTTACGGCAACGGGAACCCGCAGCGGCAGGGCCGCTACCAACGCGGCAAGGAGGTGGGCCTTTGGCGGACCTGGGATCCACAGGGCCGCGAGATCCGGCGCGTGGACCACGGAACGCAGTGACCCACAGGACCCGTTCAGGGCAGCACCTTGCCGGGGTTCATAATGCCTTGCGGATCGAACACGCGCTTGATGCCCCGCATCACCTCCAACTGCATCTTGTTGAATGCAATATCCATGTACGGCCGTTGCACCAGGCCGATACCGTGCTCACCGCTCAGGGTGCCGCCCATAGAAACCGTGAATTCGAAGATCTCCCGGATCGCCTTGGGCAACTCCTCCATCCAAACGTTGTCCGGCAGGTCGCCCTTGATGATGTTCACGTGCAGGTTGCCGTCGCCGGCATGGCCGTAGCACACGCTCTTGAAGCCATAGCGGGCGCCCACCTCCTTCACTTTTGCCAGCAGGTCGGGCAGGGCGAAGCGCGGCACCACGGTATCCTCTTCCTTGTACACGCTGTTGCTCTTCACCGCCTCGCCCACGCGGCGGCGCAGCATCCAAAGGGCATCCTTCTCCGCGCTGCTCTCCGCGAAGAGCACCTCCTGGCAATCGAACCGCTCCATCACCCCCAGGATGGTCTCGCAATCGCGCATCAGCACGTCGCCGTGGTTGCCGTCCACCTCGATCAGCAGGTGGGCCGCGGTGTCCGGCGCGATGGCGACGGTCACGCCTTCCACGAAGCGCAGGGTCCAATCAATGGCATCGCGCTCCATGAACTCCAGTGCACTGGGCGTGATGCCCGCGCGGAATACGGCAGCCACGGCTTCGCAGGCCTTTTGCGCGTCGCGGAAGGGCACCAGCATCAGGCGGGTCTCCTTGGGCAAAGGCACCAGGCGAAGCACGGCTTTGGTGATGATGCCCAACGTGCCCTCGCTGCCCACGATCAGGCGGGTAAGGTCGTAGCCCGTGGCATTCTTCAAGGTGTTGGCCCCGGTCCAGATCACTTCGCCGTTGGGCAGCACCACTTGCAGGTTGAGCACGAAGTCGCGGGTAACGCCGTACTTCACCGCCCGGGGCCCGCCGGCATTCTCCGCCAGATTTCCGCCGATGGTGCAACTGCCCCTGCTGCCGGGGTCGGGCGGGTAGTAGAAGCCCTTGGCGGCAACGGTTTCCTGCAGCACTTGGGTGATCACGCCCGGTTCCACGGTTACCTGCAGGTTGCGCTCGTCGATGTCCACGATGGCGTTCATGCGGTCCAACGCCAGGCCTACGCCGCCGTGCACGCACAGGGCCCCGCCGCTGAGGCCGGTGCGGGCGCCGATGGGCGTAACGGGGATGGCATGGCGGGAGCAGAAGCGCACCACGGCGGCCACTTCGGCCGTGGTACCGGGGCGCACTACCACCTGCGGGGGAAACCGAAGGTCCTCCGTTTCATCCTGGCCGTAGCGCATGCGCTTTTCCTCGTCCAGCAGCACGGTGCCCGGGGGCACCAGCCGCTGAAGCTCTTCCAACAGGGCCGGAGGCACCGGCACTTGCTCATATCCATGGTGGGCTGCCATGCGGGCGAAGTTCGGGGGCTTTGGGCATCCTGCAATTCACGATCGAAATTCAACAACTCATCCAGCGGAATGGCACGCGGGGCAGGATATTGATTATCTTGCCTTCCGAGCTCCGGCCCTCCAATTGGTTCTACCCCACCAACACTTGTCCCATGCCGCATTTCCGCAGGTTTGTTCTCGTTTCGGCAATGAGCTGCACCCTTGCTGCACACGCGCAAAACATCGGCATCAATGCCACGGGTGCGGCACCTGCCGCCTCGGCCATGCTGGATATCACGGCCACCGACCGCGGCCTGCTGATCCCGCGCGTGGCCCTTACGGCCACCAACTCCGCGCTCCCGGTGACCACCCCTGCCGATGCGCTGCTGGTTTACAACACGGCCACGGCGGGCACGGCACCGAACAACGTAACGCCGGGCTATTACTATTACTCCACTGCCAGCAGCACCTGGTTGCCCATCCTCAGCGGGGTGAAGGGATGGACCACCACCGGCAACTACGGCACCGTTGCGGGCACGAATTACCTGGGCACGAATGACGCGCAGGCATTGGTGGTGAAGACCGGGGGCACTGCGACTACGAATGAGCGGCTACGGGTACTTTCCACGGGTGAGCTGGTAATGAACAGTACGGCCTATTTCGTGGGTGATGTGTTCTCCGTTTATGGAACGGGCAGAACAAGTGCGATCAGTGCATTGGGTACTTCAGCGGTGAACGGTTATGCAACAGGTGACGGCATCGGGGTGTATGGCGAGTCCTACTCTGCTACAGGCTCGACGAATGGGATCGCCGGGATCTTCATCCACGATTCGCCCAACTCACCGAATAATGACATCAGTGCCGGTCTTTATGCTCTGAACACATCAGCACCGTTGAACGCCGCATCAGGCGCCAATTGTTTCGGCATGTTGGGCAGTGCCACAGGCACGGCTCCGGCCCTTGGGGGAAGTACCATTGGCGTATACGGGGAGGCACTTTCGGCAACCAATTCAGCTACTGGAGTGGTGGGCACAGGTGGGGGTACAGCGGGTGCGTACTACACGATGACCTCCGGTAGCGGCGCCAGCTTTTCAGGCAATGCCATTGGCTCGATCAGCTTTGGCCTGAATTCAAACGGCAATGGGGTCATTGGTGTGAGCAACCCGGCAAACATCATCATCACACCCAATCGCGGTGCCGGTGTGGTCGGCGTTGGTGATCAATATGGTGTGGTGGGTTTCAATCAACAGAACCTGACCAATACCAACCAGTTGAACAGTCAGTCCACCACATTGAACAATAACGCTGGCGGTTACTTTGAATTGGGCAATAATACAGGTGCTGCGCAAACCTGGTCATATGTAGCCACCCGGGTAGGTGGTACACTGTACAAGATCCATGGATCGGGAGTGACCGGCACCATTGTGGAGGACCTCGACGGCAAATACGTCGGCTTGGCCTGCCCTGAATCCCCGGAAGTCCTGTTCCAGGATTACGGTACCGCCCACCTGGTGGAAGGGCGTGCACACGTTGAGATCGATCCGCGCTTCACCAAACACATCACCGTGAACAACGAGCACCCCTTGCGCGTTTTTGTGCAACTGGAGGGCGACTGTGCGGGCGTGTTCGTGACCAACAAAACTGCTAGCGGCTTTGATGTGGTGGAGTTGAATGGTGGGCAGTCCAACGCGGCATTCAGCTATACGGTTATCGCGAACCGCGCGGACGAAGTGATGCCGGACGGAACCATCTCCAAATATGCGGATGTACGCTTCCCTCCTGCACCTGGGCCGGCGGAGAAGACCACGTTTGAAGTCCGTGAGAACCGCGTGATCGACAGGCCACTCAGGCGTTCCAAGGAAAGCACTGCCGGCACCCCACGTCCGTGATCTTACCGGTGCTTATACAGCCATACACGATCATGTGAACGCCATGCCCTAACACGGCGGCATGCACGAACGTCCCGGAACTAACACGAACATCCATGCTCGTGTAAAACCCGCCCGGGCAAGGTGTCCGCAACTCCGAGCGACCATGGGCCAAAAGCCGCCATTGCAGGCCGTCTGGAAGGCACTGGTTACCTTGGCCGTCCCATGAATAAACACCTGACCGCGACCGCCGTGGCCCTGCTGGCCGGCGCCGCCCTGCACGCCCAAAAGCCCCTCACCAACGAGGCCATCTGGTACAGCCGCACCTTCAGCGGCGACTGGTTCTCCGGCGGGGTGAGCATGGCCGACGGCCTGCACTACACGGCCTTGGACGAGGGCGAGGGCGGCTTGGAGTTGAACATCTACGAATACAAAACGGGCAAGCGCACCGGCACGGTGCTGCACGGCAAGGACCTGGTTCCTGGCGGGCAGGGCCAACCCCTGGCCATGGATGATTATGCACTGAGCGGGGATGAGCGCAAGGTGATGGTGCGCACCGCCACCGAACCGCTGTACCGCTACAGCTCCTATGCGTACAACTTCGTTTACGACCTTGCCAGCAAGGCGGTAAAAGCCTTGGCCGACACCACCAAGGGCAAGCAGCGCCTGGCCACCTTCAGCCCGGACGGCTTGCACGCGGCCTTCGTGCGCAACAACAACCTCTACACCGTGGAACTGGCCACCATGCAGGAGACCGCCGTGACCACCGATGGCGAATGGAACAAGGTGATCAACGGCGCTACCGATTGGGTGTACGAGGAGGAATTCACTTTGGTGCAAGGCTATGCATGGAGCCCCGACGGCAAGAGGCTGCTCTACCTGCGCAGCGATGAAAGCGCCGTGCCCGAATTCGACCTCACCACTTATGAAGACCAGCTGTACCCGCGCGAATACCGCTTCAAATACCCCAAGGCCGGCGAGGCCAACAGCACGGTAAGCCTGCATGTGTACGACCTGTCCTCCAAGGCTGCCGCCACTGTTCCGCTGGGCACATCGGAAACGGACATCTACCTGCCGCGCTTCGGCTTCACCAACGCCAACACCGTGTGGTTCATGCGCATGAACCGGTTGCAGAACGAAAAATTGATCTACACCTGCGATGCCACCACGGCCAGTGCGGCCAGCCTGAAACTGATCTACAAGGAAACCAGTCCCACGTACATCGAAGTAACGGACGACCTGTACTTCCTTAAGGACGGGAGCTTCGTGCTCACCAACGAACAAGACGGCTGGAACCACATCGTATGGAACAGCGCGGACGGCAAAGTGCAACGGGTGCTCACCCCCGGCAACTACGATGTACTGGCCGTGAGCGGCGTGGACGAAAAGACCCAGCGGGTATACTTCACCGCCAGCAAGCTGGACCCCACGCAACAGGAAGTGTGGTCGGTGGGCCTCAACGGCAAGGGCCTGAAACAACTGAGCCCGGCAGGCGGGGTGAACGAAGCGGAGTTCAGCACCGGCTTCAAGTACTTCATCAACACGCGCAGCACCGCCAATGATCCCGGCACCATTGCCCTGCATGAAGGCAGCGGCAAGCTGGTGAAGATCCTCAAGGACAACGCGCGCCTGCGGGAAACGCTGAAGGAATACGGCCTACAGCCCAAGGAACTCATCACGGTGGCCACTTCCGGCGGGCAGGTACTGAATGCCTGGATGGTCAAGCCGCCAGGCTTCGATGCCTCGAAGAAGTACCCGGTGTTCATGACCCAGTACAGCGGCCCCAACAGCAACAGCGTGCTGGACCGTTGGGGCGGGCGGGACTATTTGTGGCACCAGCTCCTTGCCCAGAAAGGCTACTTGGTGGTATGCGCCGACGGTCGCGGAACAGGCCACCGGGGCCGGGATTTCCGCCACATCACATACGGGCAACTGGGCAAATACGAAACCGAGGACCAGATCGCCGTCGCCCAATGGCTTGCACGGCAGCCCTACGTGGACGGGTCGCGCATCGGCATCCAGGGCTGGAGCTACGGAGGCTACATGAGCTCGCTGTGCATCACCAAAGGCGCGGACACCTTCAAGGCCGCCATCGCCGTGGCCCCGGTGACCAACTGGCGCTACTACGACAGCATCTACACCGAGCGCTACATGGGCCTGCCGATGGACAATGCGGACGGGTACGACGACAACAGCCCGATCAACCACGTGGACAAGCTCAAAGGCAACTACCTGCTGGTGCATGGCCTTGCGGACGACAATGTGCACTTCCAGAACAGCGCCGAGATGACCACCGCCCTGGTGAAGGCCAACAAGCAGTTCGCCGAAATGATGTACCCGGATAAGAACCACGGCATATACGGCGGCACCACGCGTTTGCACCTGTTCACGCTGATGACCGACTTTTTACTGGAGAAGCTCTGAAGTCCAATTTGCCAATTTGCCAATTGACGGATCCTCTACCTTGCCGCGCCGAAAAAGCCACCGGTAACCACCAGCCAACCACCCATGGAATCAGCCACTGCCGCCACCAAAGGCCACCCCAAAGGACTGTATCTGCTCTTCTTCACCGAGATGTGGGAGCGGTTCAGCTACTACGGCATGCGGGCCATCTTCATTCTGTACATGACCAAGGCGCTGCTGATGGACAGTGCGCGGGCTTCCAACGTCTATGGCAGTTTCACCGGACTGGTTTACCTGACCCCCTTGCTGGGCGGATACATCAGCGACCGGTTCTGGGGCAATCGGCGCAGTATCCTAGTGGGGGGGCTCTTGATGGCCATCGGTCAATTCATGCTCTTCTTCAGCGCCAGCCAGGTTACCGCCGATGTGGCCAGCGCCGCCTCCATCAGCACCATGTGGGCGGGCCTCACCTTGCTGATCATAGGCAATGGCTTCTTCAAGCCCAACATCAGCACCATGGTGGGCCAGCTCTACCCGGCCAACGACCGCCGCATCGACGGGGCCTTCACCATCTTCTACATGGGCATCAACCTGGGGGCCTTTTTTTCCCCGCTGATCTGCGGCGGGCTGGGTGATACCGGCGACATCTTCGATTTCAAATGGGGTTTCCTCACCGCCGGAATCGGCATGGTGCTGGGCACGATCACGTTCGAGCTGCTCAAGGGCAAATACCTGGTGGACGCCCAAGGCGCCGCCATCGGCATGCCCAAACAGAGGATCGACATGAAGACCATACTCTCCATCCTGGGGAGCGTGGCCCTGATCTACGTGCTGCTCAACTTCAGGACCTGGTTCAACTCGGAGATCGACCTCATCGGCTACCTGATCTACGGCGCCATGGTGGCCATGCCCATCATCATCTTCAGCGACAAAAGCTTAGTGAAGGACGAAAAACAAAGGATCAGCGTGATCTTCATCCTCGCCTTCTTCGTGATCTTCTTCTGGTCGTGCTTCGAGCAGGCAGGTGCCTCGCTTACCCTCTTCGCCGACCAGCAGACCGACCGCAACATCATGGGCTGGGAGATGCCCGCCTCCTATTTCCAAAGCGTGAATCCCGTGTTCATCATCGCGCTGGCTCCGCTCTTCAGCATGTTCTGGGGCTTTCTGGGCAAGCGCGGCATCGAACCCTCTTCACCCCTTAAAATGGCCTTGGGCCTGGGCTTGCTGGCGCTCGGCTACGTGGTGATCGCCTTCGGCGTGCATGGCATCGCACCATCGGCCAAGATCAGCATGTGGTGGTTGATCACCCTCTATGCACTGCACACCATGGGTGAGCTTTGCCTCTCGCCCATCGGCCTGAGCATGGTGAGCAAACTGGCCCCGTTGCGCCTGTCTTCCCTGCTGATGGGCACCTGGTTCCTGGCCAATGCCGCAGCCAACAAGTTCGCGGGCACCCTCAGCGCGTTGATACCGCCGGGTGCGGGCGAAGCACCGGCCACGGCTGCCACGGTATTCCCAAAGTTCCTGGGCTTCACCATCGACAACCTCTTCAGCTTCTTCCTGGTGTTCATCGCGCTCAGCGGTGGCGCTGCGATCCTCCTGGTGGCCATCCACAAGTGGCTGCAAAAGCGCATGCACGGGGTGAATTAGAATGCTGAAACGGGAAACGGGAAAGAGGAAACTGGAAACTGGAAACGGGAAACGGGAAACTGGAAACTGGAAACTGGAAACTGGAAACTGGAAACTGGAAACAGGAAACGGGAAACGGGAAACAGGAAACGGGAAACGGGAAACAGGAAACGGGAAACGGGAAACAGGAAACAGGAAACGGGAAAAAATGGAGGGCCAGACGCATCGGGACTTAAAGGAACGCACGATGCAGTTTTCCGCAGCGAGCATTCGGTTCTACCAAAAGTTGCCGATGACAACCGAGGCCCAGGTTTGCGGCAAGCAATTTCTTCGCTCGGCGACTTCAGTGGGAGCGAATACCCGATCCGCCTTCCGGGGTCGAAGTCCTAAGGAATTCAAGGCAAAGCTCGGAGTGGTGATCGAGGAAGCGGATGAATGCGGCTTCTGGCTGGAGCTCATGCAAAACACTGGCATAATTGAGGCCAAACCCGCTAATTCACTATTGCTGGAAGCAAGCGAACTTGTATCCATATTCACCACCATCGTCAAACGCTAACACCAACGTTTCCAGTTTCAGCTTTCAACTTTCAACTTTCAACTTTTTCTTTTCAGCTTTCGGCATAAAACTCCACTATGGCAAAACACCCCAAAGGCCTCTACGTGCTCTTCTTCACCGAAATGTGGGAACGTTTCGGCTACTACCTCATGCTGGGCATCTTCAGCCTGTACATGCTGGACAGCTGGGAAAATGGCGGCATGGGCTTCAGCGCGCTGAAGAAGAGCGACATCTACGGCACCTACCTCGGCCTGGTCTACCTCACCCCCTTCCTCGGCGGCTTGCTGGCGGACCGCATCCTGGGCTTCCGCAAGAGCATCCTCATCGGCGGCCTGCTCATGGCCTCGGGCTACCTCACCTTGGCCGTGCACAGCAGCACCACCTTCTACGTGGGCCTGCTGCTGATCATCCTGGGCAACGGCATGTTCAAGCCCAACATCAGCACCTTGGTGGGCAACCTGTACAACGACGACAAGTACCGCGACAACAAGGACGCCGGGTTCAACATCTTCTACATGGGCATCAACATCGGTGCCTTCGTCTGCAACTTCGTGGCGGCCTACATGCAGATCAACTACGGCTGGGGCCACGCCTTCGCCGCAGCAGGCATCGGCATGCTCATCGGGGTGGTGATCTTCATCAGCGGCGGTCGCTGGGTGAAACATGCCGACGTGATCAAGCCCATGCAGCCGGGCGACATGAGCACGGGCCGGATCCTGCTGAGCACCCTGGTGCCCATGTTCATCTTCGGGGTGTTGGGCTACCTCATCCCGGGCAACCTGCTGGGCACGGACACCAACGACGCCTTCATCTTCGGCTGCATCCCCGTGGTGGCCTTCTTCATCTACTTGTACATCAAGGCCAATGCCGAGGACAAGCGGCCCATCGGCGCACTGCTGGCGGTGTTCGGCTGCTTGGTGATCTTCTGGGCCGTGTTCCACCAGAACGGCGACGCCCTCACCGTATGGGCCAAGGACCACACGGACCGTGAGATGGCCGCAGGCGTGTCCAGCATTGCGGATAAGCTGAACATTGCCGAAACGGTGACCAACAACGGTGCCGCCACCGATGCCAACAGCGCCCACTACCTGGCCACCGTTGCACCCGAGCGCATGCCGGCCGAAGGCCAAAGCATGAAGTTGTACGCCACGCAGCTCTACCAGAGCATCAACCCCTTTTGGGTGGTGCTGCTCACCCCGGTGATCGTGGGTTTCTGGGGGTGGATGCGCAGCCGCAAGAAAGAGCCCGCCACCCCCACCAAGATCGCCATCGGCCTGGTGATCACGGCCCTTTCGGCCTTGGTGATGGTGGGTGCGGTGATGGCCTCCAACAACTTGGAGACCAAGGCCAGCAGCTGGTGGCTGATCGCCAGCTACGGCGTGATCACCGTGGGCGAACTGTGCCTGAGCCCCATGGGCCTCTCCCTGGTGAGCAAGCTCAGCCCGCCGCGCATCACCGCACTGATGATGGGCGGATTCTTCCTGAGCACCTCCGTGGGCAACAAGCTCAGCGGCATGCTCAGCGGCTTGTGGGAAGGCTTTGATGACAAGCGCGGGTTCTTCCTGATGAATTTCGGCCTGGCCCTGGCGGCAGCATTGATGCTCTTCTTCCTGTTGCGCTGGCTCAAGGCAGTGATGCGGGAAAAGAACATACACTGAGCCCGGGTAGCGGTCGGGTGTCGGCTGTTTCTTGGTAGACTTGTCCGCGAGTTGGCCCACCGGCACCTGCCCGTCCCCAAATACCGAACTGCCCCAAGCCCGGCACCCACGATCGCAAATTCCTCCAGCACAGGCCTTGTAACCCGGTGGCCATACTTCCAGCCCATGCAAACACAAGCCGAGATCCAGTCCTTCAGCGGAAAATACCCCAAGCAGCTCTGGCACTTGGCCGGCAGCGAGATGTGGGAGCGCTTCTGCTTCTACGGCATGCGCGGCATGCTCACCGTGTTCATGGTGACGCAATTGGGGCTGGATGACAAGACCGCCAATCTCCAATACGGCGCCATCCAGGCCTTTGTGTATGCGTTCACCTTCATCGGCGGGGTGTTCGCCGACAAGATCCTGGGCTTCCAGAAATCGCTCTTCTGGGGTGCCATACTGATGATCGCCGGCGGGTTGGTGATCGCCTTCTCCCCGGCAAGCCTGTTCTACATCGGCACCTGCTTCTTCATCATCGGCACCGGATTCTTCAAGCCCAACATCAGCACCATGGTGGGCCAGCTTTATGCCGATGATGATGCCCGCCGCGACGCCGGCTTCAGCCTGTTCTACTCGGCCATCAATCTCGGTGCCCTGTTGGGCGGCGTGCTGATGATCTGGGTGGGCAAGTACCACAGCTGGCCGCTGGCCTTCGGCCTGGTGAGCGTGGTGATGACCATCAGCCTGATCAACTTCGCCTTCACGCGCAAGAGCTTGGGCCCGATCGGCCTCTCCCCCTTGCACCCGGGTATCCCCAACAAGAAGCGCCGCATGTACGAAGTGGCCGTGTATATCGGCTCGCTCATCGCCGTGCCCTTCATCCTCAAACTGGTGACCAACACGGAATACACGGACCTGTTCATGTACATCATCGGGCCGGCCACCTTGGTCTATCTGGCCTGGGAGATGCGCAAGTTCAACACCGCCCAGAACAAGCGCTTGCTGGCGGCCATGGTCTTCATCCTCTTCTCCATCATCTTCTGGGCCTTCTTCGAGCAAGCGGGTGGATCGCTGAGCATCTTCGCGCTGAACAACCTCCAGCACGAGCTCTTCGGTTTCATCCCCATGGACCCGAACGTGGTGAACAACAGCTCCAACTCGGTCTTCGTGATCCTGTTCGCCCCCTTGGTGGGCCTGCTGTGGCTGTGGCTGGCCAAGCGCAGAATGGAGCCTAATTCGGTGGTGAAGTTCGGCTTGGGCTTCCTCCTGCTGGCCGGCGCCTTCTTCGCCTTCTACGCCACGGTGTTCTTCGCCGATGCCGATGGCATCACCTCCCTGGACATCTTCACCCTGGGCTATTTCATCATCACCTTCGGTGAGCTGAGCCTCTCGCCCATCGGCCTCTCGTTGATGACCAAGCTCTCGCCCCAGCCCATCCAAGGCCTGATGATGGGCATGTGGTTCCTGGCCAGTGCCTACGGGCAGTACGTGGCGGGCCTGCTTGGGGCCGGCATGAGCACTGCCGATCCCGAAGCCTCCAACCTGGACAAGTTGATCGCCTACACCACCGGATACCAGCAATTGGCCGTTTATGCTCTCATCGCTGGCGTGGTGCTCATCGTCATATCACCGTGGGTACGCCGACTGATGAAGGGCGTGCACTAGCCGGACCGGACCAACTTCGGTCACCTTCGGCACACAATTGGCAATAGCCCCACGCAACACCACAACCATGCGCAGCCTTGCACTCTCCCTGATCGTATTCCCGCTCGCCCTTTTGGCCCAGGAGCCGGCCACCGCCCCATTGGTGAAATGGACAGACCTGGCCACGGCCCAGACTGCGGCCAAAAAGGACGGCAAGCCCCTGCTCATCGATGTGTACACCAGCTGGTGCGGGCCTTGCCGCATGCTGGACGCCAACACCTTCCACGACCCGCAAACCGCAGCTTATATCAATGCCAACTTCCACCCGGTGAAGTTCAATGCCGAAGGTGGCGACCCGGTGGTGTACAACGGCAAGACCTACAGCAACCCCTCGTACAACCCGGCCATGAAGAACAGCCGCAACGGCACCCATGAGCTCACCATGGCCATTGCCCCGGTGAACGGCCGCGTGGCCTACCCCACGCTGGTGTACATGGACAGCCAAGGGCAGGTGCTCACCCCGGTGCAGGGCTATATGACACCCGTGCAGATCGAGCCGATCCTCAACTATTTCGGCTCAGGGGCCTACACCAAACAGGAATTCGCGGAGTTCCAGAAGGCCTTTGTGAGCAAGCGGAAGTGAAGCAACCCGCCTGCTTCAACGCACCACTTTCCACGTGTGCGGGCCATCAGCGGCCACGGCCCTGATCAGCCCCCATCCCTGTGCTGGCAGTTGTATCCGGCCCTGCCCGGCGCCATCAGCCTGCACCTGCCCGAACAGGCGTCCATCGACAGCATAAAGCTCCACAGTGGATCGCGGCAGGGCATGGTGCACCGTGGCCTCCCCGGCAATGGCATCCCACACCAAGGTTGGCGTTGCGGCCAGCCCGGGCACTGCAGTGGTGTTGCCGCAGGGCGGCTCCTCGCCGGGCAACGCGGAAAAACTCCCGGCCACTGCGCTCCAGTTCTCCCAAGCCCCGCCTTGGCCCGTAAGGTGGTCGTTCAGGTCGAACCAATTTGCCCCGGCAGGTGTGCCGGGCACTTTGTAGGCTTTCACGGCCATGCCTTGTTGGTGCCAGGTGAGCGGCACGCCGGCTTGGCACACCTCCGGCCCTACGGGCGGCATACAATTCACCCGAAGGAAATAGGCATGCTCCTCGTAGTCCGGCCATTCACCGTACACATGGGCGATGCCCTGCGGATCCACGCACACGGCCACGTATTCGTTGCAGGCAATACCGTAGGCCGTGCTGTCGCCATTTTGCACCATGCGGGCCAGGAAGGTGAAATGCCTGCCGCGACGGTCGGGGTTGTCATAGTGCGTATCGGTGATGGTATGGGCCATGAAGGGCACGTTCAGAAAGGGGGTGCACTCCACCGCCATGTATGTATTGAAGGGATCGGCCAGTGCTTCGGAAGAAGTGACCGAACCGTATTGTGCACTGAAGTAACAGCCACCCAGGATGGCCATGCCCGCACTGGTGCCGCCAACAGCGGCCTGGCGTTCGGCAATGGCGGTGTTCACCAGGTCCATCACCGGTGTGTTCCGCCAATAGCTCACGTAGTTCCACTGGTCACCGCCGGCAAACCAGATGGCCTCGGCCTTTTGGATGCGCTGGGCCACATAGGGCTCAAAGGCGGCCGAAGCGTTGTTGAACACGATGGTCTCCACGGAGTTCACCCCGCCGAGGTCGTAGTACATGTAGTCGTTGTAGCCATTGGAGCCCGAAGCGCGCAGCACCAGCACATCCCCCCCATTGGCGCGGTCCAGGAACCATTGCATGGCGGGGTCGAACTCGCTGGCGCCGCCCATCAGGCACACGCCTCCCATGGGCGGGGGTGCAACGTCCGTGGGGTTGCCGGTGAAATAACTGGTGTAGTTCTGGGCAAAGCTGGACCAGGGCAGCGCACAGGCCAGGGGCAGCAGGAGGCGTAGCATGGAGCAAAGATGGGCGCCCTACTTTTACCCCATGCGGACCTGGCTGTTTCTTTTCCTGATGGCGGCATCCCCAGTGCGGGCGCAGGTACAGAACTGGGATTCCGGGCCCTATGCGGCCAACGGGGGCATCCGTTTCCACGACGACCTGGACTTTTTCCTCAACGGGTACACCAAAGATGAACTGAAGGCCATGCGCCGTGAGGTGAACCTCTGGCGGATGAACTTCGACAAGATGCTCCGCGCCACCATCAAGGACATCCAAGCGTACAGCGAAGGCGGCAACATGGAGGCCGGCACGCATGATTTCACCTTGCCCGAAGCGCGTACCGGCCTGCCGTACCACCTAGAAGCCCATAGCGGCAAGCTGCGTGCCTTCATGTTCGGCAGCATCAGCAACCCACCGGCACGTGCCCAGCTGCCCTTTTGGGATGTGCTGCTGGCAAAGTACGACACGGCCCAAGTGGAGTTGTTCGTGGTCTACGGCAGGGAACTCCACCCCGGTGACAAGAAGAAATTCAGCAAGTACCCGGCGCCTTCATCACCGGAGGAAAAGCTGGGCTACGCCCGGGAATTCGCCCAGCTCACCCGACTGCCCGTGCTGGTTGACGGGCTGGACGACAAGGTGTTCAGCGCGTACGGGCGGGTGCCCAACGGCGTTTACGTCATCGATGGTGAAGGGCGGCTGATCTTTCGAGGCACTTGGGCGGACAGCCGCAAGATCGAGCACATCCTGGACGCCGTGCTGCAATGGGAGGCGGCAGGCAGGCCGGAACTCAAGGCAAGGCACTAGGGTGGCTCGAAGTACCTCGAACGGATGGCACGCGAAGCCATCGTTCGCTCAGACAAGGCGCAGTGAAGTGAGGATACTGGAACGAAGTATCCGGCTGAGCTGCAACGCTGTATGAGCGAACGAGGGCGAGCATCCAAAAGAACCTTCATGCCCGGTCGTGCCGCCGGAGCGAGGTACTTCGAACCACCCAACAAGGGCTAAACCTTCACCAACTTCCACCGGCCCCTGCGGAAAAGGGCCATACAAAGCACCGCAAGCAGGCTTTCGCTTACGGCCACGGCGATGAACACCCCTTCGGGGGCTTGCATGCGTTGAGCCAAGTACCAGGCCAAAGGGATTTCCACCAGCCAAAAACACACCAGGTTCAGCCACACCGGGGTCATGGCATCACCGGCACCGTTGAACGCTTGGGCGAGCACCATGCCGTAGGCGTAGAAGAGGTAACCTGCGCTGACGATGCGCAAGGCCACCACCCCCACGCGCGCCACAGCCGGCACCTCGGTGAAGAACCCCAGGCCCCACGGGGCCAGCAGCATGAAGATCACGGCCATCACCGCCATGTAACCTGCATTCACATGGCCGCAAAGCCAGGCGCTGCGCTCCGCACGGTCCGCTTGCCCCGCGCCCAAGTTCTGCCCGGTCAGGGTGGAGGCCGCATTGGCGATGCCCCAGGCAGGAAGCAACGCAAAAATGATGATGCGCACGGCTACCGTGTAGCCGGCAACGGCATCATCCCCGAACCCGGCAACAATACGCACCAGGAATACCCAACTGGCCGAGGCAATGAGGAACTGGGCACACGCGGCGCCCGACAACCGCAGGATGTTCCAAAGCACGGCCCAGGCCACACGGAAATGCCGTGCGGCCAGCACCACCTTCCCCTTGCCGTCGAACAAGTGCCAGCACTGGTAAGCCACCCCGCAAGACCTGCCGATCACCGTTGCCACGGCAGCGCCGGTAACTCCCATGGCCGGAACGGGCCCCAGGCCGAAGATGAGCAGCGGGTCCAGCACGATGTTGATGCCATTGGCGATCCAGAGCGCGCGCATGGCCAGCGCCGCATTGCCCGCCCCCCGGAAAATGGCGTTGATGCCGAACAACAGCAGGATCACCACATTGCTGCCCAACATGAGCTGCATGAAGGAACCGCCCATGGCGGCCACTTCGGGGGTTGCCCCCATCATGGCCAGCAACCGCCTCGGCCACAGCAAGCCGGGCACGGCCAAAACAAGCCCCGCAACCACTACGATCACCATGCCTTGCACCGCGGCGCAGTCCGCCCCTTCCCGGTCCTTCTCCCCGATCCGCCTGGCCACCACGGCGGTAATGCCGGCACCCAGGCCCCAAGCCAGGCTGTACACAATGGTCATTACCCCTTCGGTAAGCCCCACCACGGCCACCGCCTCCGTGCCCAAGCGGCTCACAAAAAACACGTCGACCAAGGCAAAGAGCGATTCCATGGCCATCTCCAGCACCATCGGTATGCTCAGCAGCACCACGGCACGCCGCAAGCCGATGGCCGTATAGTCACGGTCTCCGCCTTCCAGTGCCTCCTTCACCAACTGCCACACGCGGAGAACCGCTGCCATGGCACAAAGGTTGCACAGCTGGCCGCAAGGCAGCAACGGCATACCCCCGCCCTGTTAAACTTTGGTTAATCTCCCTCCCGCGCCCCGATGCCGGCCCGACCTTTGAAGCATCAACGCAGAAACACCATTCCAACAGCAGATGAAAAAGCTCTTCGCAACCCTCAGCCTCAGCGCCTTGGTCCTGGGTGCCTTCGCCCAGGAGAACACCCGCACCGTGGGTGGCAGTGGTCCCATGGTCAGCTTGGACAAGGAAGTGCATGACTATGGCACCATTGACCAAGGCGCCAATGGCACGTGCGAGTTCAAGGTGACCAACACCGGTGACCAGCCGTTGATCATCAGCAACTGCAAGGGATCTTGCGGCTGCACCGTGCCCAAGTGCGATACCGCCCCGATCGCACCGGGCGCGTCCACCGTGGTCACCGTGAAATACGACACCAACCGGCCCGGGCCCATCAACAAGTCCGTGACCATCACTTCCAATGCGGTGAATGCACCTACCAAGATCATCCGCATCAAGGGCGAAGTAAAAACCTCGGCCAACGCCGCCCCCACCTCTCCGGTGAAAGCAGGCAGCACCATGGCCCCGGTCTCGAACTGATCGACTAACGCATGTTGCAGTGCAGGGCCGTCTCCTTGGAGGCGGCCCTGTTCATTTGGGGCGGTTCATCGCCGAATGGCCCAAAACCGCATTGCGCCAGGCCGCAATTCCGCCCTGTTGCGGTGGCCGGCCAACCCCGGCCCTGTTGGATGCATACCTGTTCTCGTGGCGAAATTCAGTGAACACCACGGTGCGTTCGTGCCGTGGCCTTAAATTCGCGGCAACTTGGGCCACGGGATACTTTTTCTTTTTACTGAACGCGACACATGAGCGAAACTGCGAAGATCATTTTGGAGGGCAAGACCTACGAATTTCCCGTGGTCACGGGGAGTGAAGGCGAAAAGGCCATCGACATCAGCAAGTTGCGCTCAGATACGGGCTATATCACGCTGGACTTGGGCTACAAGAACACCGGTGCCACCACCAGCGCCATCACCTTCCTGGACGGCGAACAGGGCATCCTGCGCTACCGCGGATATCCCATCGAGCAGCTGGCGGAAAAAGCCACCTTCACCGAGGTGGCCTATCTGATCCTCAACGGCGAGCTGCCCAACGCCAAACAATTGCAGGAGTTCGAGGGCAACATCCGGTATCATTCCTTGGTGCACGAGGACATGAAGCGGTTCTTCCAGTACTACCCGAGCAATGCCCACCCCATGGGCATTCTCTCGGCGATGGTCAATTCGCTCAGTACCTTCTACCCCAAGAGCCAAACCCCCAACCGCCCCAGCAAAGACGTGGAGCGGACGATCTACCGCCTCATCGCCAAGATGCCCACCTTGGCAGCCATCAGCTATAAGAACACCTTGGGGCACCCCACGATGTACCCCAGCAACAAGCTGGGCTACGTGGAGAACTTCCTCCACATGATGTTCGGCCTGCCTACGGAAGAGTACCAAGCCGAACCCGTAACCGTGGATGCCCTGAACAAGTTGCTGATCTTGCATGCGGACCACGAGCAGAACTGCAGCGCCAGCACCGTGCGCATGGTGGGCAGCTCCCAGGCCAACTTGTACAGCGCCATTTCAGCAGGCATTGCGGCCCTGTGGGGACCGCTGCACGGCGGTGCCAACCAAGAGGTCATCGAAATGCTTGAGACCATCCGCAACGACGGCGGGGACATCCACAAATGGGTGAACAAGGCAAAGGACAAGAACGATCCCTTCCGGCTGTTCGGCTTCGGGCACCGTGTGTACAAGAACTTCGACCCGCGCGCGATGATCATCAAGCGCAGCAGCGACGCGATCCTCAAGAAAATGGGCATCAACGATCCCGTGCTGGACATCGCCAAGCAGCTGGAGGAGATCGCGCTGAAGGACGATTTCTTCATCGAACGCAAGCTTTATCCCAACGTGGATTTCTACAGCGGCATCATCTACCGCGCCATCGGCATTCCCACGCGCATGTTCACGGTGATGTTTGCCCTGGGCCGCCTGCCCGGCTGGATCGCCCAATGGAAGGAAATGGTGGCCAACAAGGAACCCATCAGCCGGCCCCGCCAGATCTACACCGGTGCCATATCCCGCGATTTTGTGCCCATGTCCGGCCGCAAGTGAAGCGCAGTCCTCTTCTTCGATCACGGCCGCTCATTAACTTGCCCCGGCTTTAGAACAGCATCATGAACAAACGCAAACTGCTCGGATACGCCGTCTGGCTGGTCGCTTTCCTCATCCCCTTGCAGCCCTCCATATTGGATACCGAGGGCATCAGCAACACCGTGGGCGTGATCAGCTTCGTGGCGCTGGTGGTGCTGGTATTCCTGGGCTACTGGCTGGTGGACGGCGCCGAGGCACCCAAGGCGGAACACGGGCATTGACCCCGGGGCACGCACCGGTGCCGCCTGCACCCTCTTCAGGGCTTCGAGCCAGCCTCCTGCGCCTTGCGCCAAGCTTTGGCCTTGGGGTCGTGCAAGGTGAATACACGGGAGATGTTGAACCCGAAATGGATATCGCCCCGTGCGAAATCCCCCACCGTTTCCGTAATGAAGCCGCGCTCGTACATGGCCGTACTGTTGGTGAAGTGCAGCTGGAACACGTGCCCGCCGGTTTCGATGTCAAATCCTACTGCCACGGAATTGTGATAAGCCGGCCGTGGCCCTTGGTCGGGCAGCACATAGAAATACTCGGCGTTGATGGTTACGCGCTTGCTGAGCTTGGCCCGGCCGCCAATGCCCAGGTTGATCAGGTCATTGCGGTCGGCCGCGGTCTTCACCAAGTTCCTGTGCACCACGCCGGGGGATAGCTGCAGTGTAAGCCCCTCAGTGAATTTGCGGCCTATGACCGCTTGGAAGCTGTACGCCAGGCGGTGAGTAAGATGATCCTCGATGCCCTCGAAATACCAAGGCACCTGGTTCGCCGGCATGGTGGTGGCCGAAGCAGCTGCCACCACGGCAAGCGTAAAGGGCATGGAACAGCCTTGGTCGCACTGGCGCAACAGCTTGTATTTGGCAAAGCCGTCGAGCGTCTTTTCAAAGGAGCTACGGCCGAAGCCGAGCATCAACCGATCGGTTGCACCATAGTCAAACCCCAGGCGGATCGTGGCTTGGTCCAATCCGAAAAGCTCCTGCACCCCATTGCTCAGGAACCCAAAGCGGTGCCCGATCCGGAAATCCAGCACTCCATGGGCGGTGTTCTCCAGGCTATGCCCATTGATGACCCGGGTGGACTTGAAACTGGCCGAGGTGTGGACCACCTCCATACTATCCGACGCCAGCAGCAGCAACAAGTCGTCTTGCGCATGCAGCAGCGGGGTGCCGCACGTGAGCGCCGTGGCAAGGCAGGTGTACCGGGAGATGTGGATGGGCATGGGGCAACGGACTACAACTTGGAATATTCCAGGTTCACCTTCACCCGGATGGATTTGGCGATCTTGTCCCGGACCACACCGGGGATCTTGATGCCGTGGTCCTCGGGCTTCACTTCGAATTCACTGGTGGCTTTCATCGTGCCCGCCGCAGTGGTAACGATCGTGCCCTGTACTGCAACAGGCCGTGCCACCCCGTGGATGGTGAGGTCGCCGGCCACGGTCACGGCATGGGAGCCCGCAGTGCGGAGGTCATCTCCGGAAGTGGCCTTGAGCGTGCCCTTGAACGTGGCCTTCGGGTAAGTGGCGCTCTCCATGTAATTCTCGTTGAAGTGCTCCTGCATCAGCGCCTTCTCGAACTCGAATGCCTTGATCAAGGCGGCGAACTCCACGGCCCCGGTAGTTGGATCCAGGACACTGGTGACTTTGCGGTTCACCGCGGTGATGTCCTCCATGGGGGTACTGGAGAAGAAGGAGATCTCACCGTTGCGCGTGGCGAAATGCGTTTGGGCCGCCAGTACGGCGGGCAGCAGGCCGAGGCCGGCAAGAAGAACGTTGCGTGTCATTGTGGTCGGTAGTGTTTCAAGGTTCCTGTTGCTGCCCCACGACCGTACAGCGCTGGAGCAGCACATCCAAATTGAAGCCGGCGCAATAGCCTTGGATCCGCACCGGATCCCCGGCAACGAAGCCCGCCATGGTGCCGGGTACCAGCTCGCATACCACGCCACCCAGCGGATCGCCGGTTTCAAGGACAACGTTGACCAGCCCATCCGTGGTGGAAACGCTGCGCACAACACCTTCCACGGCCACGAGCTTGTCATTGTACTGCAGGCCGGCAGCCGCTTCATCCATTTGGAATGCCGCGAAAAGCGCTTCGGCCTGCACCAGCACCTCCGCAGTGCGCCCTTCCGCGGTAGCGGGCTTGGCAGAGTACATCCGGTATGCATAGGCGGCAACCGCGGCCAGCACCACGCACACCACGAGGATCACTACGTGCTTTCGTTTCATGGTTCAATTGTTCAAGGCTCCGGCGTTCACCCACAATTCGATCTGTCTGATCTGGCAATCGGGCAACTTTCCGCTCGGGGGCATGGGTTGCACATTTCCTTGGTGCTGGATGGCATTCAACACGCCTCCGTTCTGCACTTGCGCAAGGAACCCGGCATAGGTGGTAAAATCACCCGTGCCGGTACCACCCGGCACGTGACAGCCCAGGATGGCGCAATTCCCTTGCAGTATGGGCTGTACCGAGCCCGAAAAGGTGACACTTGCGGTGTCGCAGAAATTCCGCGGATAGAGGTCGGCCTCCACATCGTAATAGCACCCGCCGGATGCCAGGAGGCTACCGGCAACGACCACGGCCATCAATAGGTACTTGGTGCGCATGGTGCGGTTAGTTGTTGGGGGCTCCCTCGGCGATCCAGATCAGGATCTGTTCAATCTGGCAATCGGGCAACATGGGACCGGTGGGCGGCATTGGGGTGAAAGTGTTCTGGTGCTGGATGGACCCGGCCAGTCGTCCGTCCAACGCCACGGTGTGCAGGTCGTCCCATGAGGTGTAGTCCAAGCCCCCTTCCGGCGTACTGCCGCCATGGCATCCCGTGCAGTATCCATCCACCAAGGGTTGGATCACGCCCGAATAGGTGATGTTCGAAGTATCGCAGGAGCTTGCACAGGAATTGTCGGGGTAGCCCTGCTGGATCCACAGGCCTATCAGAGCGATCTGATCCGGTGTGAGCGGCGCTTGCGGAGGGCGCGGCATGACCTTGTCCGGGTCATCTTCGTTGATGGCCTCCCAAAGATCACCGTTCTGCAGGGTGCCGCTGGCCAGGAGCGATCCGTAGCTGGTGAGCTGGATGCCGTCATTGTCGTTGGTGGCCTGGTCGTGGCAGCCGGATACCGCGCAATTGGAGATCAGCAACGGCAGGATCTGCTGTTCGAAGTACACGCTGTCTGGATCGCACTCCACGATCGGCAGCGGCCCCGGTCCTGAACCTTGGTCTTCCACCCCCTCATCCGGAGAAACCACTGGTTCATGCTTGCAGGAGTACAGACTGAAAAGGAGCATGCCCATCACAGCGGCACAGCGCAAGGTTCCCAGGGGCAGCGGGCTGGCGGAAGGTGCGGGGAGGAACGACATGTTCAATTCGACTGTTATGAGGGTAGACCCCGTTCCGGGGCATGCAGTTGCTTGATCGTTTCAGCGCTTATTGTCCGGCCCGAAGTTGCCGTTTCTTTTGACCTCCTTGATCCAGGCCATGAGCTGGATGGCATCCAACCGGTTGTGGTAGCGTGGTTCGCGGTTCAGGCGCATGATCTGGCCCAACAGCGCCCCTTGATCGGCCCTCAACAACAGGTCCAGATCTTTGGGATCAAGCATGCTCATGGTGTCCATCTGCGTGGGTGGATGCGATCCGTTGCGGCCCTTCATCGTTCCATTGCATCCACAAAACAACGGTGTACGGCCCAGGATGGAAACTCGGACCCGACGAGGCGGGAAGAAAGGACGACGAACCGGCAACTACCCCGCAAGCCAGCGCTTGAACTCCGCTGATCGTTCACTGCTTACAATGGCATCCTCGGCGAACGGCGGTTGGAGCACCACCTTCACCCTGCTCTTGCTGTATGCCAACATCTCCTGAATGCTCCGGAAATTCACGATCAACTGCCGGTTCAACCGAAAGAACCGGTCTGCCGGTAGTTGGTGCTCCAAGCGGTCCAGGCTTTCGTCCAAAGGCAGGTCCTTTCCCTCCAACGTGCGCAAGTAGGTGTCCTTCCGATGGGAATGGAAGTAGGCGATGTCCTGGGGTTCCACCACACGGATCCGGTCGCCAATACGGATCAGAAAGCGTTTGACCGGTACCGTAGGGCGCTCAGCGGCGATGTCTTCCCGTTTGGCCAATCCACCGAGCCCGCGTACGGTGCGCAGGTGGCGCAGGCGGTCCAAGGCAGCGGCCAGCTCCTCTCGTTTCACGGGCTTCAACAAGTAGTCCAACGCGTTCACACGGAAGGCCTTGAGCGCGAACTCGTCGAAGGCGGTGATGAAGACCACCGGGCATGCCACGTCCACGGCACTGAACACCTCGAAGCTGTTGCCATCGGCAAGGCGCACATCGAAGAGGGCCAGGTCCGGTGGTTCATGTTGCTTGAACCAGGCCACGGCCTGTTCCACCGAGGGCAGGTCCGCCACCACCTCCACCCCGGGGTCCAATTCCGCGAGCAGCTTGCGCATGCGCCTTACGGCGGCGGGTTCATCCTCAACGATCGTCACGCGCAGGTTCATGGCCGGATCAAAGGTATCCGTATGATGAAAAGGCCCTCTTCCGGCCCTGCGATCACCGGTGTTGGGCTCAACGCCGCGTAACGCTTGCGGATGCTGTCCAGCCCGAAGCCGGTGGAGCGCACCGGGGAAGACCGCGGCCGCATGAGGTTGGACACCACCAGCAGGCCAGCTTCTGCCCGTACCTGGATCAGCAAGGGCCGGTCCATATCGGAAATGTTGTGCTTGATGGCGTTCTCCACCAATAATTGCAGGGTCAACGGCACCACCTGCATGCGGCGGTTTTCAGCGCCAACGGAAACATCCAAAGCTATGGCCCGGCCAAAGCGGCGTTGTTCCAGGCGGAAATAGGTAGCGACCAGGCTGAGCTCCTCGTCCAAGGAAATGGTGGGCCTGTCACGCACATGGAGGATGTTGCGGAAAAAGGTGCTCAGTTCTTCAACCTGTTCCACGGCCTTGGCCGGTTCCGATTCGATCAATTCCACCAAGGTATTGAAGCTGTTGAAGAGGAAGTGGGGGTCCACCTGGCTGCGCAGGGCTTCCAGCTGAAAGCGGACCTGGTCCTGTTCGAGCTTTTGCCGATAGCGCAGCCGCCGTTCACGCGCACGGAACCAGAGTGCAACCAACAGTACCAACGCCGCCACTGCGCAGGGCGCTGCCCACCACAACCGCCACCACGGAGGAAAAATGACGAAGCTTTGCCGGGTCCATTCGGCCCCGTTCGGCTCCTCGCCCACAAAGGCCCGCACCTCGAACGTGTACGTTCCAGGCGGCAATGCGGGATAGCTGGCCTCGCGTTCGCGGGTGCGCAGGACCTTGTCGCTCAGGCCCGACAGGCGCAGCTCGAAGCGCACCGCTCCGGGATCGGCGTAGTGCGGCGCGGCAAAGCGGAAAGTGACCGCGTTGCGGTCATGGGGGGTCTCCCAGTCCTGTTCCGTCGGCAGGTGCACGTTGTCCACCACCACATCGGTGATCACCGTCCTCAGGTTGGGCGAGAACCATGAAGCGGGCGCTTGCAAGCGGACCAACCCTTTGTTGCAAGCCAGCCACAGCGATCCATCCGGGCCGGTGCCCACTGCGTTCAACTCCGCCTGCAGGCCGCCCAACCCGGCTTGGGCGGTGATATCACTCCACATGCCGTTGGAGGTATCGTACGCCATGGCGGCACCGTCGCTGAACACCAGCACATGGCGGCCAGTGCAGGCCAAGGCGAACAGGTCACCTTGGAATTGCGGCATGGTGCCGTCCGTGCAGAGCAGGGTGTCCTGCCTCAACCGGCACAAACCGCTTTCCGGGCCGATCGCCCAAATGCTGCCCGCACCATCACGCGCCAAGGAATAATAGGTGCGCGGCCCGGACCGGTCCACGGGCTTCAGCCCATCGGGACCTGATCGCACGATCCCGTTGCCATCCGTGGCACCCAGCACGGTTCCATCAGGCAAGGGCAGCAGCGCGTACATGAAGCCCGGTCCCATTGGCGCGTAGCAGGTGGCCTTGCCGTCCATCAACCTGCACATGCCCGAGAGGGTGGCCAGCCAGATCTCCGGGCCACGGGTACGCACGCTGAGCACGTTGGGATCGATGCCATTCTTCTCGCGGGTAAAATGATCGATGCGCCCGTTCGGCCGCACGGCGAAAAGGCCGTTGCCGAAACTTGCGGCCCAGATGGTGCCATCAACGCCAACGTCCAGCGATACGATCGGCGTTTGCGGGTCTGCGGGCACAGGCCCATGCTTCACGAGAGGGCCGGCCAGCTCTCCCAACGGGCAGGAGTACACCCCTTCCACCGTGGCGAACCAAATGCGGTCGCTTCCTACATGCAGTGCATTGATCCGGCTGAGGTCTTTGCCGGCCAGCTCCGGAATGAAGTACGTAGCCGGATCGGCGCGGTAGATGTTCCCTGTTCCATCACACCACCATACCACGCCCTCACGATCACAGAACAAGTCCGTGGCAGGCAGTGCACCCGGCAGCAGCCTATCGGACGGGCTGGATCCCTGCCGGCTCAAGCTGCGGTCAAAGTAGGTGGCTCCCGGCCGGGTACCGGCGATCCAGAGCTGTTCACCATGCGCTGCGATGTTGCGCACTGCTCCCCCGCATGCTTCCGCGGACCAAGTATCGGTGCGACCCCTTCCGCCGGGAGTCCAAAGGAATGCGCCTCCATTGTCCGTGCCTGCCCATACCCCACCTGCCGGAGCCTCCGCAACGGACAAGACCAAGTTATCCGGGGCAGCCTGCCGCTGATCGTACACCTCTAAGACTTGCCGGTTTTTCACCAAGGCAAGACCTTGGTCCGTTGCAGCCACCAAGCTGCCGCTCTTCAGCAGGCACAGGTCGTTCACATGGCTGTCCGGCAGACCTTGCCGTGTTGAAAGCACGCGGATTCCTTGGTTCTCGATGGAGATGATCCCCGCGCCGTAGGTACCCAGGTGGACCGCAGTGTTGGCCTCCACCACGATGGCCTGTACCGGGCATCGGACCAGTACGGTATCGGAATAGAGCGTATCGGCCCGGGGTCCGGCACAATACAGTACCACGCCCGAGCTCAACGCCACAACCATGCCGTTGCCCCGCGCGGCCATGGCCGTTATGGATGCCGTGCCGGTGGATGTCATCACTTCCACCCGGTCCCCGTCCAGCCGCAGCAGGCCATGATCGCTGGCGGCCCAGATCAGCCCGTGCCGGTCCTGGGCCAAATGGGTGATGGCCGTTCGGCGCTGCCCCACGCGGATCTCCTGCACCTCGGTGTGGGGATACTGGGCGGCAACTGGACCGGCCAATAGCACCAACGAAAGGCTGGCCCACGGGAACCTCATGTGCCCCGATCGCGCTTGAACAAAAGGTCCAGTTCCACCTGGATCAACGGGGCGATCTTCTGGTGCACGACCCGCGGAACCCGGATGGCATGATCATCCAGTGCCACTTCAAAGCGTGCCGTAACACGCGCCCCCTCCGGGGAAACCACCACCGTGCATGGAATGATGCGCTCCTTCGCCAAGCCATGGATCGCCAAGGTGCCTTTGGCCCTCACCGTTCGGGTGCCCGGGGTGCTGAAATCCATCTCATCGATGAGCCGCCCGGCAAAGCTGGCGTCGGGCCAGGTGCCCTGCTCCAGGTAGTTCTCATTGAAATGCTCGCGCTGCAGCGGGGAATTGAACCCTTGGAACTCGGCAATCGGCACTTGCACGGCAAAGGTGCGTGCCACGGGATCGAGCAATCCGCTGCACTTGGTATTGGTTGCAGTGATCCGCTCCAGCGGGGCATTGCTCACGAAGGTCACCTCGGAGCGCACCAGCCGCAACAGGACCCGGTCCTGGGCGAGTCCCCGGCTGCACCATACCAAGGCCAAGCATGCAGTGAACAAATGCAGCAAGCCGGGTTTCATGTGGTTCAGCCAGTTCGTGGAGCCGCTCCCGAGGCGGATTGTTGCCGGGACCACAAGGTGCTTTGTATGGCCCGAAATTAGGCTCCTGCATGGAACCCCATGCAGCCCGGCTATATTTGCCGCCCTTCAGCAAGGGCCACGGCACGGCCGCCGCTGAACAGCCTTTCAGGAGAGGTGCCGGAGTGGTCGATCGGGTCTGTCTCGAAAACAGAAGTGCCCGCAAGGGTACCGGGGGTTCGAATCCCTCCCTCTCCGCCAACGCCGCCCGCGCAGCGGGCGATTCCTTCAGCAGCCATGCTGCTGAGCTTGCTCGTAGCAGCAGGGCTGCTGAAGGAATCAAAGAACGCGCAGCGGGATGCGCGTTGAAGCCTCCCCCCTCAGGGATGGCGCGATGCTGAGCTTAAATGAAGTGGCGCTCCGCAAGCCGGTACGGCTGAGGAGCCGAAGCACGCGCAATCCCTCCCTCTCCGCCAACGCCGCCCGCGCAGCGGGCGATTCTTTCAGCAGCCATGCTGCCGAGCTTGCTCGAAGCAGCAGGGATGCTGAAGGAATCAAAGACCGCGCAGCGGGGTGCGCGTTGAAGCCTACCCCCTTTAGGGAAAGCCGTTCCTACGGCAATCCCTCCCTCTCCGCCAACGCCGCCCGCGCAGCGGGCGATTCTTTCAGCAGCCATGCTGCCGAGCTTGCTCGAATCGCGAACAAGCGGGAGCGCCTCAACAGCCTACTGCCTTACGAAGCGCACCGGGGCAACATCCGTTCCGTTCAGCAGGTGCACCGTGTACGCTCCAATGGGCAGCTCCGCAATGCCGAAAGAGACCTCCGGACCTGTGACCGCAACACGCTCTACAGTTCGTCCCATGGCATCATAGACCCTCAATTCCGCCCCCGGGCGAACTGCGGGAAGGTGAACCCGGACCATGTCGCCGCATTGGGCAACCGAGATTGCCGGCCTTGCGGGCTCATCCAGGCCGGTGGTTTGTACCACGCTGCGGAAACTGAATGCCTCCAAAAAGACCCCGCTGTCAAAGACCATATCGCCCGCATCCGCAATGGCCACTTTGAAGTGGTAGGTCTCATCGGGCACAACTTCAGCAAAAGCCGTCAGGTTCACCGTGAATCCATCATAGGCCACCTGCTGGCCCATTACATTGTCGAAGTAAAAGTTGCTATTGGCCATATCGTTCACGTTGTTGATCGCCACCGGGGTACCGTCGGGCAGCTGGGCCGCGTTGTATGGCACCGTGAAGCCCGGCCCACTGAGGTAAATGGCGAAAATGTCATTGAACGAGGAGCCGACGAACTCGGGATACTCCTCACTGCCGAAGGAGAAATTGAAGAGCAGGGTATCCCCGTACGGAATGCAGTCAAACTCCAGCACGCACGCATCGTAGGTCATCACTCCGGCATCCATGGACAAGTCATCATCACCCGCCGTGTTCACAAGGCCGTTCGCAAACATCAACGCATTGCCGGCCAACGCATCGGCACTACCGGTGGTGAGCACCAACCCTTCCAGCATGCCCAGTTCAGAATCTCCGGCAAAATGGCCCATGGCCATGCCCTGGCAGTTCACCTCCACGTTGGAGATGGACAGGTTCATGCCTTCCAGCAGTTGGACAATGTCCGCTTCCGATAGGCTGTCCGTAACGATAAGCTGCGCTGCGACCGGCCGGGGCGTGCAAAGGAAAAAGAGCCCCGAAAAGATGGCGGCTTGGGTAAAGGTTGTTCTCATCGGACTGGTGTTCAGGTTCAAGTTGCGGAATACAGCGTCCAAGCTAATTCAGGCATCGGTTTTTTGTCCTTCACGACCAGATCGGGCCAACCGGAGGGCCGCCCTTGGTTTCCTTTGTGCCTGATGAGCCTGACCGGTGCTGCCATGTTGACGACACTTCTGACCTGCGCGTTGCTTACCGCCTGCAGCGCCCAACAACCTGCCGCCAGCGGCACGGGCAACTATTATTCCTCCCAGGAACTTCGCTACGAAGACCACATTTACAGCCCCACGGTACACACCGTGCAATTGTTCAAGCGGGGCTTTGAGCTTTCACCGGCTATCATCGGCCTGGGGAGCAGCGACGGTCTTGTGCTCCGCTTCGACGACTTCAATACCGAGCTGGAGAACCTGAGCTACACCCTGGTGCACTGCAATGCGGATTGGCAGCCCAGCGACCTCGCTCCCGGCCAATATCTTCAAGGGGTTCCTGCGGATTTTATCCCCTCCCCGCGCCAAAGCTTCAACACCCTTCAGGCCTTCCTGGAATACGAGCTGGAGTTCCCCAACGACATGATGCAGCCCACCGTGGCCGGCAACTACCTGCTGAAAGTGTACCGCGGCACCGACCAGGACGACCTGGTGCTCACCCGCCGCTTCCTGGTGTTCGAGGACCGCCTGCAGATCGATGCGGCGATCGTGCCCACACGCAACGTGGAACGCCGCGACATGGACCAGCAACTGGACCTCACATTGCGCTATCCGGGCATACCGGTGCCGGATCCGTTCAGCGACCTGCACGTGGTAGTGCTTCAAAACAACCGTTGGGATGACGCCCGCACGGGTTTCAGGCCCAAATTCATCCGCGATGCGGAACTGGTCTATGACCATCCCAAAGAAGGACTCTTTCCCGGCGGCAACGAATGGCGCGGGGTGGACCTGAAAAACCTGCGCTATACCACCCTCCGGGTAGGGCGCTACCTCTCCTCAGCGGAAGGCTTGGTGGAGGCAGAACTGCTGCCCGACGAAAAGCGGGAATTCAAAGTATACCTTGATCTGCCCGACATCAACGGGAAGTACCTCGTGAAAAACGACCAGTTTCCGGACGACCCCTTGGGCGCCGACTACGTGTATGTGGACTTCACCCTGCCGCGCACCCATGAACAACCTGGAGGCGAGGTGTACATCTATGGGGAACTCACCGACTTTCAATGCAAAAAGGAATTTCGCTGCACCTGGGATGCCGGGAAAAAGGCCTATACCGCCCGGGTCTTGGTAAAGCAGGGCTACTTCGATCAGGTTTATGCCTTTCTGCCCAACGGCTCCACCACGCCCGATCTCACCTTGTTGGAGGGCTCCCATTTCCAAACGGAGAATGAGTACGTGGTGCTGGTCTACGTCCGCGACTACCAGCTCCGGTGCGACCGTTTACTGGGCTTGCGCTTCGTGAACAGCCGAAGGGGCTGACCATTGGCGAAGAACCGCGCACCATGGAGCCGCACAAGTGTTACACTTGTACCGGTCCGATGCAGCATGCCCGCCGCCGTCACCCATAACATCCGCGTGAGCGTGATCTCGCGCTTCGAACCGGGGCAGGGGTCCCCGGAAGCCGGGCGGTTCGTGTTCAGCTACCGGATAACCATTGCCAACCGCAGCAAGGAAACCGTGCAACTGCTGGCCCGCCACTGGGTGATCACGGACAGTTTGGCGCCGCGCACCGAGGTGCAGGGCCCGGGCGTGGTGGGCGAGCAACCGGTTCTGGCCCCGGGCGAGCAGTACACCTACACCAGCTACTGCGAACTGAACAGCAATGTTGGCAGCATGGAAGGCAGCTACCTGATGCGCAATGTGGCGGACCATTCGGAATTCGAGGTATTGATCCCGTCCTTCACCCTGCAGCTGCCGCATACGGCCAACTGAGCCGTGCTCCGGGAAGGTATCTTTGCGCCGTTCAACACGGCTACCTATTCCCCATCCATCCATGAGCAACGCCATCTTCAATCCGCCCGCCCCGTTCAACGAACCCGTAAAGAGCTATGCGCCCGGATCACCGGAACGCAAAAGCCTGCAAGCCGAATACGACCGGCGGTTGAAGATCACCCTGGAGGCGCCGATGTGGATCGGTGGCGAGGCCGTGGAGAGCAAGGATCGCCGGCGGATGACCATGCCCCATGACCACAAGCACTTGTTGGGCATGAGCCACCATGGCGACGGCAAACACGTGAAAGCAGCCATCAACGCCGCCTTGAAGGCCAAGCGCGATTGGGAGCGCATGCCGTGGGAGGAGCGCGCCGCCATCTATCTGAAGGCTGCCGACCTGGTCAGCGGGCCATACCGTGATGCCATCAATGCGGCCAGCATGATGGGGCAGAGCAAGAACGCCTTCCAAGCGGAGATCGATGCAGCTTGTGAGTTCGCCGATTTCCTGCGCTTCAATGTGGCCTACATGACACAGATCTACCGCGACCAGCCCCAAAGCGCGGCGGGCACGTGGAACCGTCTGGAATACCGCCCGTTGGAAGGCTTCGTCTTTGCGCTCAGCCCGTTCAACTTCACCAGCATCGCGGGCAACCTGCCGAGCGCCCCGGCGTTGATGGGAAACACAGTGGTGTGGAAGTGTGCGAACACCCAGATCTACTCCGCCCAGGTCATCATGGAGATCTTCCGTGCTGCCGGCCTGCCGGACGGGGTGATCAACCTGATCCATGTGGACGGCCAGATCGTGGGCGACACCATCTTCCGGCACCGGGATTTTGCAGGCATCCATTTTACGGGGAGCACCGGCGTGTTCCGCACCGTATGGTCCGAGATCGGGCAAAACATCGCAAACTACCGGAGCTACCCGCGCATAGTGGGCGAAACCGGCGGCAAGGACTTTGTGGTGGCGCACCCCAGTGCCGACCCCTTGGCGGTAGCCACGGCCTTGAGCCGCGGAGCGTTCGAGTTCCAGGGCCAGAAATGCAGTGCGGCCAGCCGGGCCTACATACCGGACAACCTGTGGCCCCAAGTGAAAAAGGCGCTCCTGGAGGACCTGGCCGCCATGAAAATGGGCTCTCCGCGCGATTTCAGCAACTTCATCAATGCCGTGATCGACGAAAAGAGCTTCAACAAGATCAGCGGCTACATCGACCAGGCCAGGAAGGACAAAGCGAACATCAAAGTGATCGCCGGGGGCAAGAGCGACAAAAGCAAGGGTTGGTTCATCGAGCCCACAGTGCTGGAAACCAAGAACCCGGCCAGCACCACCATGTGCGAAGAGATCTTCGGGCCTGTGCTCACCGTGTACGTATACAGCGCGAACCGCTGGATGGACACCCTGAAACTGGTGGATGCCACCGGGGAATATGCCCTTACCGGGGCCATCTTCGCGCAAGACCGTGTGGCGGTGGTCCAAGCCACCGAAGCCCTGCGCCATTCAGCGGGCAACTTCTACATCAACGACAAACCCACCGGAGCGGTGGTGGGGCAACAGCCTTTCGGCGGCGCACGCGGCAGCGGCACCAACGACAAGGCGGGCAGTTACCTCAACCTGGTGCGCTGGACCAGTGCCCGCACCATCAAGGAAAACTTCGTGCCCCCGGTGGACCACCGCTACCCCTTCCTGGGTTGATGCAGGGCCGGGCCCGAACGGACCCGCGCGTTTACGGATGCAGCCCCCGGCTTGTCCACGATCGATCGTTGAGCATGGGCAATACCCGGCCGTCGGCAGGCGTTGGCCCCAATGCAATTTCACGCCGTGAAGGATAGACTGCTTCGATACGTGCCCCGTGCCCTGCGCAACCGCTATGGCGGGGGGCTTCTCGCCATGGCGCTATGGATCTGCCTGTTCGCGGACTACGACCTGTACACCATGCTCAAGTTGCGCCACCAGCTTTCACAGCTGGAGGAACAACGGGACGCCTATGCTGAAAAAATCGCCGTCACCCGCGAACAGCTGCACGAGATCAGCAGCGACCAGGCCCTGCTCGAAAAATTCGCCCGCGAAAAGTACCTGATGAAGCGGGACAACGAGGACATTTTCGTGCTCGTGCCCAAGGACAAGTGAGCCGTTCCGCGTGCCCCGCGGCAGGGCACGCTGGATCAGTGATGATGGCCGCCCGGCCCGTGCACATGCCCGTGCGACACCTCCTCCGGGGTGGCTTGGCGAACCTCGGTCACTTCCACTTCGAAATGCAAGGCCACTCCTGCCAAAGGGTGGTTGGCATTCACCAGCACATCTTGGTCGGTCACTTCCTCCACGGTAACCACGCTGTGGTCGCCTGCTTGAAACTGCATGCCCACCTCCACCTTCTGGCCCCCGAACCGGTCCAAGGGAACCCGCTGCAACAACTCCTTGCTGAACTCGCCGTAGCCCTGCTCCGGCGGCACCATCGCCTTGAACTTATCGCCTTTGCCTTTGCCCTCCATCTGGGCCTCCAGGCCGGGCACGATCATTTGCCCTCCTTGCAGGTAGGTAAAGGCTTCATGCCCCTCGGAACTGTCCAGCAGCTCCCCCGCATCATTGGTCAGTTTGTAGTGGAAGGAAACCACGGAGTGCTTGGCGATCTTCATGAAATCAATTTGTGCTGTGCGTTGTATGGGCCGGCAAAGATACCTGCCACCCCCCCTCACAACCCGGCCGGTTCCCAGTACAGGGTAAAATAAAACGCGGCAAACCCCACAAAGCCGATCAACAACGCCCACACCCAGGCCGGAATGGCTTTGGGCGTTTCCGAGCCGGTGATCATGAAGACATCGTTGCGTTCGCTTCCGTATGCGTTCACGGTGATCGGGATCCGGTCGTCGACCACCTCGCCGGGCTTGAGGCCCAGCACCGTGATGGCAGGCCCGTTGCGCACCTCGAACGGAATGGTGCGCACGCCCTCCACCCCCTTGGTGCTGCGGGCCACAATGCGCAACGTGTGCGGGCCGTCGGGCAATTTGGTGGTATCGAACAGGAATTTCACCGGTGGCGCAAACTCGGCAAAAGGTGCCGGTTCATCATCCAGAAAGAGCTTCACGCTGCGTTCAACGTCCATGTTCTTGGGCTGGTGTTTGGAGGATGATCCGCTTGATGTGGTCCTCATTGCGTTCCCGGGGCCATACCAGGAGCTTCACGGCCAGCACGAGCGTGACCAGCACAATGACCGCCGAAACGGCGATGATCGGCATGTCCCATGCGCTCTGCGGCCCGGTTCCATGGGTGATCCCGCGCAGCACCGCAGGCTGCTGCTTTTCACATGCCTCACAGGCCCAAGCCTGCACCATCACGGCCCAGGCACAAAGGAGCATCCCTGTTCTTTTCATCATTCTGCAATGGTTTCCGGAGCGATTACCGCACGCTGCGACCTGACGGCCTCCTGCGTGGCCGGCGGGGCATTGTTGCCGAAACTGGAACGAACGTGGTTGATCACCGCCGTGATCTCGGCATCCGACAGGTTCGCTGCTTGCGGAGGCATCGGCCCGAATTCAGGCCGCGCATCATAGCCGCCCAGCACAATATCGATCATCTTGGCGGGGCTCTCTTCGTTGACGATGGGGCTTCCGGCCAATGCCGGGAAAGCTCCCGGGAGCCCTTTGGCATCGGGTTGGTGGCACGCGGCGCACACTTGGGAGAAGATCGCACCGCCATCCGGCAAGCCCGCCTCAACAGCCGCTGCGGGCAAGGGTTTTCCGTCGGCGCCGGGCGAAGGCAGGAAGGCATCCGCCTGGACTCCTGAAGGTAGTGGAGCTTGTTTCAAGGAGAGCAGGTAGGCCACAAGGTCCTTGGCCTTTTGTGTGGCCACCACTTTCTTGCCCGGGGCGCCCAACTGTTCGCCTGTAACCGGGAGCACCACGTCACCGGACTGCACTGCGGCGGAATCCACCGTTTGGAACAACCAGCCGTAGCGCGGCATCACAGAGCCTTTCACCACCATGCGCGGATCATACAGATGCAGCATCTGCCATGCCTCGCTGGCTTGCCGCTGGCCCACGTTGGTAAGATCGGGCCCGGTGCGTTCACTGCCCAGCAGCGAAGGCGATTGTTGCCAAACATTCATGCGCTGCTTGCTGTAGTAGTAATCGCTGGGAATGCTGGGCCGCGCCCCCCAGGTCTTGTCCATTTCAATATTGCGCACTTGCTGGGTATGGCAGCCCATGCAGCCCTCCGCCACGTACACGGCAAGCCCTCTGCGCTCCTGGGCGGTCATCTTGGGCATGCCCGGCAACGGCGCATTATTATCCTGCAGGTGCAACGCCGGTGCCACGGCAATGCCGGTGCTCAGCAGGGCGAATACCAGCAGGGAGATGTTCACCAGGTTGGCCTGGTCCTTATGCAGATCGATCATGTCGTTCAGGCCATTTGGGGTTCAAGGGCGGCATGCTGCGTTACGGCCCGCGGCTTGCGCACCATGCAGTAAAAATTCCATGCGAACAGCAGATGGGAGAGGAACATCAGCGAACCGCCGATGGCCCGCCATGCCCAATAGCCGCGCGTGGCGATCACCGTTTCGATGAACGGCACACCTTCCATCCAGGCGAGTCCCTTCACCGTGCCGCCGGCCATGAGCGATACCGTGTAGGCGAACAGGCCGATGAAGGCCAGCCAGAAGTGCGCCCCCACCAGTACTTGGGAAGGTTCGCGCCCGGTCACTTTGGGCAGCAGGGCATACATGCAGGCCCACATGAGAAAGGTGATGATGCCGTACATGGTCATGTGGGAATGGGCCACATTGAAATCCGTGAAATGCCAGATGTGGTTGGTGAAGCGCAACGCTTGGAAGCTGCCTTGGGAACTGCCGACACAGTAATACACCACGCCCACCAGGAAGAAAGGCAGCACATAGCTCTTCCCGATGGCGCTCCAACTTCCCCGCATGGTCATCAGGAAGTTGGTGGTGCCGGCGAACACCGGGATGAACATGCCCACGCTGAACACGATGGCCACCGTTTGCAACCACCACGGCAACGGGGCGAAGATGAAATGGTGCGTGCCGATCAGGGTGTAGAAGAGCATCTGCGTCCAAAATGCCAGTACGCCCAAGGAGTAAGAGTAAATGGGCTTGTTGAGCGCGGATGGCAGGTAGTAGTAGGTCAACCCCAGGCTGAAGGTCATGAACCACATGCCCACGCCCATGTGCATGTAATAGCCTTGGATCACGGTTTCCCCCAAGCCGTCCTGGTACCATGGCAGGTAACCGATGGTGGCCAGTACGATGGTCCAGACCAGGGCGGCCAGGATGTACCAGTTGCTCACGTAGATCTCCGGAATGGTCCGGCGTTTCACCGTGCCGTAGAAATTGCGGAATGTGATCATGAGCCCCAGTGCGAACAGCAGGGCCACGGGCCAGATGTATTCGCGGTATTCGCCGCCACCATTGTTGATGCCCGCCATCAGACAGAGGTTGCCGATAACGACGGAACCGTTGATCAAACCAAACCCCCACCAAGCCAGCCTGTAGCTGAAGATCCGCGTAGCGGAAGTGCGTGCGATCACGAAATAGCCCAACCCGATCATGGCCAAGGAGGCCCACCCCCAAAAAACCGTGTTGGTGTGTACGGGGCGGAGACGCCCAAAGGACAACCACGCTTGCCCGTCGAGGTCCGGCCAAACGAACTTCAGCCCCAGATACTGCCCTACCAAGGTGCCAAACACCAACCAGAACACGGAAGCCGCCAGATACCAAACCACCACCCGCTGCAGTTCCGGGGCCACCTCGAGCCGGGCACGGGAGTAGATCTTTTCTTCCACCAGCGGGTTGTCCGGTTCGCTGGAGGCCTTGGCCACGAGGGCCTTGGCGTCAAATGCCGGAGCGCGGCCCCCCAGCTCATCGCCGCGCAGCTTGTATTGCCGTGCTGCCTTCTTTCGCGCCAGTTCTTCCGCCGAAAGTTCCGCTTCAGCCAAGCGCGCCGCCCGCTTGTCCTTCGTTTCCTTCAGCATTCGGCCTACTTGGGCGGTGATGATGAGTGCCGCAATGAAAAGCACAATGGCCAGGAGCACCATGGTGCCCACGATGCCCGGGCTGCTGAGCCAGCCTTCGGTCCGGGGTGCCTGCGCCTGAACCACCTGCGATACGAACAGCACCATCGCCGACAAACCGGCCCGAAAACCGGACATATTCGGACATGCGCATCCTTTTTCAAGTCGCTCCATCTTCATGCTTGGTTCCTTTCCATTCAACGTTTCAGCAGGGTTTCCCCTTTGGTCAATTCATCCAGCAGGTCATGCACCCGGCGTTGGCCAAGGATCTGTGCGATGGCCTGTTTCACATGGATAAAGTCCTTGTGCATCGGGCAAGGCCGCTCTGCGTCGCATCCGTCCAAGCCCATCACGCAGCTGTTGGTGATGTCATCCGCTCCCACCGCATCCATGATCATGCGCAGGCTCACCTTGCGCGCTTGCAGGGGCGTGAGGTCAAAACCGCCATGGCGGCCCTTCCGCGATTCGAGCACGCCTCCCCGCACCAGGTCCTGCAGCACCTTGGCGGTAAAGGCCTTGGGCATGCCGGCCCGTTCCGCAATGGCACCCAAGGTGAGCCGCTCCCCGTTCCGGGATGCTGCGGCGACCACCATCGTGGCCTTCAAGGCATACTCGCTGGTCTTCGAAAACATCAACAGGTTCTGCCGGCGAATATACACGGCGACCCCATTATTCGGATATCGATATCCGAATAATGGGCAACAAGGGCCTGCGGCAGGCACGGTCGAAACGGGTTGTCAGCCGATACGTCCGCACCTGCAACACATTGCCGAACTTCGCCGCGATGAGCGACAAACCCCTCTTCGCCGCCTTTCCCGATCTCAACCAGGCCGGTTGGGAGCAACTGGTCCTGAAAGAACTCAAGGGCAAGGAGCCTTCGAGCATCGATGTGCTGCTGCCTACTGGCGAAATGCTGAGGCCCATGGGCATGGCCGGGGACCGCGTTGGTTGCGCGGAAAAGGATCACACGCGTGGCGCAAAGCGGAACGGCAACCCGTGGCGGATCACCGCACCCATTGGCTCAGGCGGGACACAGGCAAGCAATAGCGCCGTCTTGAAAGTGCTTTTGGGCGGCGCCGACGCGATCGAGCTTGCTGCCGCAGAGAAAGCATTGAGCGCCGTACTCAACGATGTGCAGCTTGCCGCCATCGACTTGCAGTTGCACGGTGGCACGGAAGAGCAGCTGCTGGAATTGCTTCACCTGGCGGAACACCAGAACGTGGCACCCGAAGAATTGAGCCTCTGCGCAGGCATTACCTACGATGCCGGGGTGGACCATCTACGCGATAGGATCAACGCCTATCCCCTGCTCCGCCTGTTCGAGATTAGCGACCGGCGCAAAGCTGGTGAAGGCCCCATCGAAGCCACGCAAAACGCGATCCGGCAAGGCGAAGCCCTTCTGGAACGCTTGGTACACGGCGGGTGGTCCATCGACGAGGCTTCGGCCCGCATCCAATTCCGCCTGCACCTCGGCGACGACCTCTTCCTGGAGGCCGCGCGCATCCGGGCTTTCCGGGCGGCTTGGGCACAGGTGGTGCAACGCTTTGCGCCGGAACACGCATGCAGCGTGCACACCTTCATTCAGTGTGAAGTGCAGTATGCGCAAGAGGCGAAGTCACCTTACGACCAAGCCCTGCGGGCCACCTTGCAAGGCATCAGCGCGGTGCTGGGCGGTTGTGACGGGCTGAGCATCCCCGATCTGCCCCTGCCGGAAGGGAACGCGTTGGGCCAGCGTATCGCCCGCAACATCAGCTTGCTGCTACGCGATGAAAGCTTTTTGGGCCGCGTGGCCGATCCGCTCGGCGGAGCGTACGTGGTGGAGGAAATGACGGATGCGTTGGTAAAGGAATTGGGTGGTAGTTCGCAGTTCGCAGGGCAAGGTGAACCCGACAACGTACCACGCCCTACGAACTACGAACCAACGACCAACCTCCCCAACAGGGAAGAGATCCCGCTGAAGTCCTGCTACTCGGCGAAAGACACGGCCCAACTTGAACACCTGCGCTTCGGCGCCGGCGCCCCGCCCTACTTGCGCGGCCCGTACGCCAGCATGTACACGGTGCGCCCTTGGACCATCCGGCAGTACGCGGGGTTCAGCACGGCCGAGGAGAGCAACGCCTTCTACCGCCGCAACCTCGCCGCTGGGCAGATGGGCCTGAGCGTGGCCTTCGACCTGGCCACCCACCGCGGGTATGACGCGGACCATCCGCGCGTGAAGGGCGACGTGGGCAAGGCGGGCGTCAGCATCAGCAGCGTGGAGGACATGAAGCTGCTCTTCGACCAGATCCCGCTGGACAAGATGAGCGTGAGCATGACCATGAACGGCGCCGTGCTGCCCATCATGGCCTTCTTCATCGTGGCGGCGGAAGAACAAGGCGTAAGTGCGGAACAGTTGCAGGGCACCATCCAGAACGACATCCTCAAGGAGTTCATGGTGCGCAACACCTACATCTACCCGCCGGGGCCCAGCATGCGCATCGTGGGCGACATCTTCAGCTACTGCGCGAAGAAGATGCCCAAGTTCAACAGCATCAGCATCAGTGGCTACCACATGCACGAGGCCGGTGCGCCCGCCGACCTGGAGCTGGCCTACACGCTGGCCGACGGCATCGAGTACGTGCGCACGGGCATGGCCGCCGGCATGCAGGTGGATGAATTCGCCGGGCGGCTCAGCTTCTTCTGGGGCATCGGCATGGACCTCTTCATGGAGGTGGCCAAAATGCGCGCCGGGCGCCTGCTGTGGGCCAAATTGCTCAACGAGATCGGCGCTAAGGACAAAAAGAGCCTGGCCCTGCGCACCCACTGCCAAACCAGCGGCTGGAGCCTCACCGCGCAGGATCCCTACAACAACATCGCGCGCACCACGGTGGAAGCGCTGGCCGCAGCCCTGGGCGGCACGCAATCGCTCCACACCAACTCGCTCGATGAGGCCATCGCGCTGCCCACCGACTTCAGCGCCAAGATCGCGCGCGACACCCAGTTGTACCTGCAGAAACAAAGCGGCATCACCAAGTGGATCGATCCGCTCGGCGGCAGCTACTACCTGGAAAGCCTCACGCACGAGCTGGCACATAAGGCGTGGGCCCGCATCCAGGAGGTGGAGGAACTGGGCGGCATGGCCAAGGCCATTGAAAGCGGCCTGCCGAAGATGCGCATCGAGGAAGCCGCTGCGAAGCGACAAGCCCGCATCGACACCGGCAAGGACCACATCATCGGCGTGAACAGCTACCTGGCCCAAGAAGAAACCCAGTTGGACCTGCTGGAAGTGGACAATGCGAAGGTGCGCGATCAGCAGGTGGCCCGGCTGAAGCAGTTGAAGCAAGCGCGGGATGAGGAGAAGGTGAAGGAAGCATTGGATGCACTTGTGAAGGCGGCGAGTGGTGCCGGGCTGTCCGATGTCTTATGTCCTATGCCCAATGCTGCTCAGGGCATAGGACATAAGACATCGGACAGGAGCGATGGCCCTGCGCGCGGGAACCTCCTCGAACTCGCCGTCAACGCCGCCCGCGCCCGCGCCACCTTGGGAGAGATCAGCGATGCGCTCGAACAAGCCTTCGGCCGCTACAAGGCCACCACCCGTGCCATCAGCGGGGTTTATGCCGCGGAAGCCATGAACGACACCGACATGCAGGAGGCTATGCGCCTCGCCGATGAATTCGCCGAACAGGAAGGCCGCCGCCCGCGCATCCTCGTGGCCAAGATGGGCCAGGACGGGCACGACCGCGGCGCCAAGGTGATTGCCACCAGCTTCGCCGACATCGGCTTCGACGTGGACATCGGCCCACTGTTCCAAACGCCACAGGAAGTGGCCAAGCAGGCTATCGAGAACGATGTACACGTGCTGGGCATCAGCAGCCTGGCCGGTGGCCACAAGACCCTGGTGCCAGAGGTGATCAAAGAATTGCGCGAGACCTGGAAGCGCGCCGATATCCTCGTGGTGGCCGGTGGCGTGATCCCGCCCAACGACTTCGACTTCCTCAAGCAGGCTGGTTGTTTCGACGTGTTCGGGCCGGGAACCAAGATCCCGAAGGCGGCGGTGGGGATCCTTCAACGACTTGGAGCAAAGGAGCGATGAACAAGAGATCGCACCAACTCAGCATGGTGCTGTGCTTGTGTTCGGTGGGATCAGGTCACGCACAAGCACCGCAGCCGCGACCGGATGGATCTCATCCTGTATCGACGAACTGCCAAGACCTTTCGAGACTCGACATCGTGCTCCCGTCCGGGGACACAAGCACCTGGTATAAAGATCCTTTTGCAAGGTTCGGGTCGAACCTGCTCTTCCTCTGTGAAGGCCAGCCTGTATCCGGGCCAGTGGCGTTGATGCCCGGTCCCGGAACGCCTCCGGTACATGGAATGCTGAAAGATGGGCGCCCACATGGGATCTGGAGTTTTGGCGATAGTGCCGAGAAATTCCTGTTCTGGCGCTATGAATTCAACCACGGGATCGACACGATCCATTGGCTCGAGTATGAGTACTACTACAGCGGACGGAGGAACAGCAAGTGGTCCAGGATCTCCGATTCGCTCGCGATCGATTCGGTTTGGAGGATGCCACCGTACAGCATCGGATTGGCTGCTGTCGGTTGGCGGGATCTGACAAGCAGCAAAGCTCCGCTCTGGGGCGATCAGTTCAAATACCTGAGGTTCGACAGTACTGGATTATTGTCCGAATACTATAAGAAGGATTCGATAGATATAGAGTGGTCCGATGATGAAGAAGATCTCGCCAACAAGGTCAGATACTGCCGTTGTCAAGAGAAGGGGCTCTGTGTAGGTATCTTGCGAGGTCGTCCTTGGAAGTTGGTCGAGTATGGAGGACCACGAGGATCCAAAGTGGAGTACTGGTCATCCAATCAAGAGGGGACGCCATACCCCCGTGGTGTGTTCAAGCATTTCGGGTCCAATGGCGAGGTCCATAGCATCTTTGTTCCCGTTGAACGCTCGCATTATTTGCGTAAGCAGCGATGACCAGTAATTCGTAGTGGTGACCGGTGGCGTGATCCCCCCCAACGACTTCGACTTCCTCAAGAATGCGGGCTGCTTCGATGTGTTCGGGCCGGGGACGAAGATCCCGAAGGCGGCGGTGGGGATCATTACCAGGCTGATGCAGACCTGATCCCGGGCGCGCCGCAAACGCGGTGATCCATGCCGAGGTGGATGCTCCGCATTTTGCCCAATGCCACCTTCCAACCCGTGTAACCGGCCCATGCCGGATGTGCGTCCCATGGGCATGACAATGATCACCGGCACCATCCGTATCCTGGTCACGGCCATCTTGGCCGCGCCGATCCTCGCAATGGCCCAGTCCACCCCGGACCAACAGGCCCTGTTCGATGCCGCCCTGGCCGAACACTTCACCGCCGATGCGCCCGGTGGTGTGGTACTGGTGGCCAAGGGCGATCAGGTGCTGTACGAGCGTGCGATGGGCCTGGCCGACGTGGCCACGAAAAAGCCGTTGACCACGGCAAGCCAACTGCGCATCGGCAGCGTGACCAAGCAGTTCACCGGCGTGGCGATCCTGCAACTCGCGGAACAGGGCAAGTTGAAGGTGACCGACGAGATCCAGAAGTACGTGGACTTCCCGAGGAAAGAGCACCCGATCACGATCGAGCACCTGCTGACGCACACCTCGGGCATACCGAATTTCACGGACCTTCCGCTGTACAATGCGGAGGCTTATGCCAAGGATGCCACGCTGCCCGAGCTGATCTCGTACTTCAAGGACCTGCCGCTGGAATTCGAGCCGGGCACGAAGTGGAGCTACAGCAACAGCGGCTACATCCTGCTCACGGCCATCGTGGAACGGGCTTCCGGCATGTCGTGGACGGACTATGTGGCGGAACACCTGCTGCGCCCGGCGGGCATGGCGGAGAGCAGCGCATCACTGGCCAGTGCCATGCTGCCGAACGAACCGGGCCTTGGCTACCAGCCCGAAGGCGATGGTTGGATACCGGCTTCCCCGGTCAGCCTCACCTGGCCTCGCGGTGCAGGCGCGATCCGCAGCACCGTGGGCGACCTGTGGAAGTGGAACACGGCGGTACACAAGGGCCCTTTGCTTTCACCCGCCATGCGCGAAAAGGCCTTCACGGACCACAGGTTGGCGGATGGCTCGCTTTCCCATTACGGCTACGGCTGGATGTTCATGAACGTGCAGGGAAGTCCCACGCACGAGCACAGTGGCGGCATCGACGGTGCCACGAGCAATGTGGTGTACCTGCCGCAGGAGGAGATCTTCGTGGGGGTGCTGGTGAACCGGGAATCCTCAGATGCTTCGGCGCTGGCACCCAAGCTGGCGGCGATCGCCCTGGGCAAACCGTATGGTGGAGCCGAACAGCCACTACCGGCCGAACTGGCGCAACAATACACCGGGGTGTATGTGAACGCGGACGGTGTGGAGCGCTACATCACGGCCGACGTCCATGGCTTGCATGCACAGCGCCAAGGGGGCGGCCGCTTCGATCTCCGGTATTTGGGTGAGGACCGCTTCATTTACACGCATGATGTGATCAACCTGCATTTCCAACGCGCCGACAGCAAGGTGACCGGAGCCCTGTTCCAAGCACGCGACCGTGAAGAAAAGCTGACCCGGACCGACAAGCCCCTGCCCGTGCGCAAGGCGATCGCACTACAGCACGCCGATCTGCAACCCTACGTGGGCGAATATGAACTGGCACCCGGCTTCACACTGACATTCCGTACTGAGGGCGACCGCTTCTTCGTACGCGCCACCGGCCAGCAGGAGTTCGAGGTATTCGGCTCCGCGCCGCACGAGTTCTTTCTCACCGTGGTGGACGCCAGCATGACCTTCCACCCTGAAGCCGACGGCACGGTGAACAGGCTCACCTTCCGGCAGGGCGGTGAAATGGAGGGAAAGCGGGTGAGATAAAACACCCCGCACTTCGGGCGCAGTGGGATCATTCCGTAGCAGCAAGCTAACGAGAAGTTCAAGACCAGCCGCGAGAAGGGCGAACGCGAAGCGTTGCTGGAGGTACAGGGCCGCGCGCATTTCCTCACGCAGCGCTTCGACCGGCATGGTAGGACCTGCGAGGCAGTGCGCCTGCACATGGCCACGCTTTGAACGGTGGCCCACATGGACTTCAATGATCCGCTGCGGTACGGTGATGAGGAAGCCTTCGCGGTGATGCGTTTGCCGGGCCTGCCCAACCCCGATGCCGTGGTGTTCTTCTGCCGCAAGTGCTTCACGTCAACGCCCGCAATGGCGACGGCCACACCAAGAACATCTCCATGCTGATGGACCCGCAGGGCAAACAGCATCTCACGCCCCGCCTACAACATCACCTTTGCTTGAACCCAGGACAGCCCCCCCTGGCAGTGCCGGCACCCGAGGAGCATCAAGATGGAAAGCGCGATCATGGAGGAAGATCCGGCATCCGGGAAAAAATGAAAGTGGTTCGCACAATTCCCGGCCTTGCCCACAGGCCATTGGGAGGCGCTGTTGAGCGCTTTCAAATAAGGCCCTAGAGGGCGTTCACCGCTTTCCCGGCTGTTAATTCGCAGTGATGACCTGCTGCGATCTACGGCGTTCCTGGTTCGGAAGGCTGTTGCGGACCTGCCTGATGCTTTCCGGTGGTGTTGCCCTGTTGTTGACGGTCCTGGCCTTCACCCGCATTCCATTTGATGCCCACCGCTGGCTGGGCACCGCAGGCGGGCTGGCAGGCCCGCAGGTGGAAGCCATTCTGGTTCTTTCCGGCAGTGGCATGCCTTCCGGTCCGGAGCTTATGCGCTGCCAGGAGGCTGCCAAACGCGCGGCCCAAGCACCGGCAGCCGGGCTGCTCTTGGCGCTTCCCTACGACACGGCCTTGGCCCGGGCCATGGTGCAGGAACTGGGCCTGCGCGGTGTGGCGCCGGAGCGCATCACCCTGGTCATGCACGGCCGGAACACACGCGAACAGGCGTTGGACGTGGCCACCACCCGGCCTGCATGGAAAGCACGATCGATCGCGGTGGTGACCGCCCCGGAACACATGTACCGCAGCCTGTGCACCTTTCGCAAACTGGGCTTCGCGCGTGTGGCCGGTGCGCCCGCGTTCGAACATGCGCTGTTCAGCAACCTTGCCTTCAACCACACCGGGGCCGGTGGTAAGGCATTCACCCCCGATATCTCCGCCAGCACTGACCTGCGGTACAACTTCTGGAACTATCTGAAGCTGGAGATCACCTGCCTCCGGGAGTATGCCGCCCTCCTGTACTACCAGCTCAACGGTTGGATCTGACCGAACCAACTTTACCTCAAAGATGTTTGGAATATCAGCGGTCGATCATTACCTTCGGCCAATTCCCTCGTGAACCCCTCAAGCTGCAAAACTCCCAAAAACCAAACCACATGAAGAAAACAATACTCGCGTGCTCCATGGCACTGATCGGATGGGCTGCCCAAGGGCAGATCACCACCTATGTGCTCCAACCCACCGACCTGGCCGGGCCATTGGTGTTCACCTATGCCGATGATAGTTGGGGCACCCAAATGCCGGACCTGAACGACCCTGCCAACCGGGTACAGGAATTCACGGAGATCGGGAGGGACGGCACCGCAGGCGACACCTTGGGCTGCAATGCCTTGACCAACGGCGCTGATGTGGCCGGCAAGATCGCCATCGTGTACCGCGGCGCCTGTGAATTCGGCCTCAAGGCGCTCAACGCCCAGAATGCAGGCGCTCTCGCCTGCGTGATCATCAACAACGGCGGAGCCCCGGTGGGCATGGGCGGCGGTGCCAACGGCGGCTCGGTCACCATCCCGGTGGTCATGATCAGCACCAGCGATGGCGCGATGATCCATGATGAAGTGGAAGCAGGCAACGTGGAAATGCTCATCGGCTCCGTGCTGAACATGTTCCCCAACAACTTGTCGATCACGGGCGGCAACATGCTCTTGCCGATCCAAGCGGCTCGTCCTTCCATGGTATCCACCACGGACAGTGAATTCAGCGTGGAACTGGGCAGCTGGGTGCACAACTACGGCAGCGCAGCCCAAGCCAACGCCACGTTGAAAGCCACGGTGACCCACGATGGCAACGTGGTCTACGAGGAAACCTCCACCCCCGCCAGCATTAACTCCGGGGACAGCACCTTCTTCAACCTGCCCACCTTCAGCCAAAACGGCTATACGGGCCGCTATGAGCTCACCTACACCACCGAGCTGGGTGCCGAAGATGACTTCCCCGGTGACAACACCTTCACCACTACCACGGCGTTCGACACGCTGCTCTCCTTTGCGCCCGAAGATGTTGACGGCCTGCCCGAGCAGATCGCCTTCTTCAAGCCCAGTACAGCGTCCCAGAAATTCGAGATCTGCGGGTACTTCAAGGATGCCAACGCCCACCGCTTGCGCGTGGACGGGATGTATGCGGCCGGTACATTGAGCGGTAACGCCAGCATGGTCGGGCAGCAATTGAACATCCGCCTGCTTGAATGGAACGACGATTTCACCGGCCTGAGCGATGCCTTCTTCACGGACATCTCCGAGGTGATGAACGGCGAATTCCAGTACACCGATTCCCTGCAAGGCGGTGAGGTGATGTACATTCCCTTCTTTGAACCCACCGTGCTCGTGGACAACCAGAAGTATCTCTTCTGCGTGTCCACCAGCGACATGAACGTGTTCCTGGGCCACAGCAACACGGTGAACTACGATGAAACCGGCTTGGTCATCGATGCCATCACCACCCTGCTGAACATTGATGACCAATGGAGCGGCGGCTGGAATACCGGTGAAGTACCGGCCATGGGCGTGAAAATGGTGAGCGCCACCGTGGGCATTGACGAGAACAACCGGGTTGAATTGACCCCCTACCCCAACCCCACGGCCACGCGGATCAGCATCCCCATGAAGGGGCAAACCGGCAAAGCCACGGTACAAGTGTTCGACAGCAAAGGAACCTTGGTGGCCGACCAACAAGTTTCCGTGGGTGGCAACAACATCCTCTCCATGGACCTGAGCGGTTTGGACAACGGCTTGTACACCTTCCACGTTGCCTTTGAGCGTGGTGCCACCTCCAGCTTCCGCGTTGCGGTGAGCAAGTAACACCAGGTCAACTCTCTGCCCGAAGGGGCCGCTTCTTTACTGAGGCGGCCCCTTTTTTTACCAAGAAGATGAACTTGCTTCCCCCGGCCGGCCCGAACCGCCTTCACTTTCCCTGGGACCCGGCTCCAAGCGCAACGTCATTGCCCAAACTGCAACATCATTCGGGTAGAGCCCTGGTTTCGGTGCCAGACAGGATTCTGTGGCTGATAGCGGATATGGATCAGGCTGTGCGACAAATTGCCAGCTTTCTGATCGACACAATGCCATTTTGTTAGAACTCCTTAAGGTTTACCCGTCAACTCCCGTTTGGCATGTTATTGCGGGTGGTTACGAAAAACTGGACAATGCCACGTAAAAAGAAAGAAACCATTTTGACCCAACCGGTTCGCTCCGGCCTGAAAGCCATTAAGGTCCGCTTGGACAGCCGCACGGTGATCACCCTGTCCGACTTGAAGAAATTGGCCTTTTGGAAGCAGCGCTTCCCCCATGCGGAGGTGATCGGCTAAGGGCTTGTCCGAGGCCTGCGGCCCGGGCAGGCAACACCGCGGACGGCCGCTCCGTACCTGCGCGGTGCACGGCCTTGCCTTAAGCGAAAGGCAGGTGTAATGTAACCTTGTGAAATAACCGGTGTACCATGCCAAGCTTTGATGTGCTCTCCAAGGTTGATCCGCAAATGCTGGACAACACGATAAATACCGTAAAGCGCGAGCTGGATACGCGCTATGATCTGCGCGGAACCAACAGCCAAGTGGAATTTGACAAAAAAGCCCTGACCGTGAAGCTCTCCACCGAGGACCACCTGAAGTTGGACGCCATCCTCAGCGTGCTGCTCGAACGCAGTGCCAAACAAAAGGTGGATGTAAAGAGCTACGACCTGTCCGAAGAACCCGTGCCCAGTGGCAAACTACTGTACCGCACGATCAAGGTGAAACAAGGAATAGACCGGGAGACGGCCAAGAAGATCGTGAAATCGATCAAGGACACGGGATTGAAGGTGCAAGCCCAGATCATGGACGACATGGTGCGGGTTACGGGAAAAAAGATCGACGACCTGCAGGCGGTCATGGGCCATTTGCGTGGCGCCGACTTTGAGCTGCCCCTGCAATTTGACAATATGAAGAGCTGATCGGTGCCAAAGCCCAAGCGATGGCTCCAGGCACACCAGCAGCAGGGCAAGGGCATGGCACAGCGGCATTCCCTGCCCCTTCCATTCCCGTAAAGATCATTGACGCCACGTTCCTGACCCATAACGTGAAGCAATTCAAGCTCGAAAAGCCTAAAAACTACAGCTTCACACCCGGTCAAGCGGCAATGGTGGCCCTGAACAGGGAAGGCTGGAGCGGGCGTTCAGCGCCATTCACATTTACTTCTTTGACCAGCTCCCGGACATTGGAGCTGGTGATCAAGATCTATGATGAACGCAAGGGCCTGACCCACCAGCTTGGCCTGGCCCGAAAGGGAGATGAACTGCTGATCGGGGAACCTTTCGGCGCGATCAGCTACCGCGGGCCCGGGTTCTTTTTTGCCGGAGGCGCCGGCGTCACACCCTTTATCGCCATACTGCGCGACCTGCACAAGCAGAAGGCACTAGCGGGCAACACCTTGGTGTGCTCCAACCAAACTTCGGACGATATCATTCTAGGGGAGGAGCTCAGCCGGATGCTGGGCAAACAGTTCCTCAACATTTTCACCCGCCAACATGTGATCGGCTTTCTTGAACGGCGCATCGACCGCAACATCCTGATCACGCTGGTGCAAAACTTCGACCAGCACTTTTACATCTGCGGGCCGGCAAGTTTTGTGGAAAACCTCAGTAGGCTGTTGCAAGATCTTGGGGCCACGGCGGAATCGATCGTCATTGACCACTAGCTGGCCGGCTTTCGGAACCCGGGAGGCTTACAACTTCAGGAGCCGCACCAAGCAAGGCATGCGCCCGACCGGGCGCAAAGCACGGAACGCGCCTTACGGGGCGCGTTCCGATGATCCCGGCTTCGTGGCTTACGGGCTCCGAGGAAGTACTTGCCTTCCATGGCCAGGGTGCATCAAGCTTTGCAATGCTTGTTACGCCCAAGCTCCAATAAAAGTTGCACGCGTGACCTGCCCGACCCGATACCGGCGCAATTGCCTAGAGGATCCTGCCTTCCGGAAGGAACATCACAAAAATGAAGGTCATCAGGAAATGGTGCATAAAGATCAACAAGGTGCCCATCACCAGCAGCTGTTGCAACGATCGGTCAAGCGCTGGAAACAGGCGCCGATTGTTCACGGCAATGATGGGCAAGGGAACAGTGGCCGCCAAAAAGCTCACGGCCAAGGCCTTGAACAACCATGCATTACCCACCATGCCCAGGAAGAGATGGGCATAATAGAACGCCAATCCCACTACGGAAACGAGCCCGAAGCGGATGAATGCACGAGGTGTTGCTACCATTTCACGTATGAAATCAGTTGTTTGCGCACGTTTGAACGATCACTTCCCCCGCCAAGTTGTATGCCCGGCATGCAAAGGCGGCCTTCGATGCCCTCATGTCCGCATCTCCCATCGCCGCGTTCGGCCATACCCTGCTTGCCGAGGCGGCCAATGCCGGCTTGGCTTGGGGAGGAAGGCCGCACACACGCCATGAGGCAAACATGGCATCCAAAAGCCCCGCATCAACGATGCGTGCCGATCGTTCATCAACAAATTCCGGTTGATGAATACCTGCGTCGCCTGCATACAGTAACCAGCGCCTGCCATGGCCAGCACCCCATCGATCCGGCGTGGCGCAGCCACGGTGCCTCAATGACCGGTCAGTATGGCCAACACCGCCCCCAACACCACCGTGGCAAACCGCTTGGCATTGAAGCGGTGATCGGGAGTGGTCTCAAAAATGATGGTGGTGCTGATGTGCAGCAGCATGCCAATGGCCACGGCCAAGGCAGCTGTCAGGAATTCCTCCCCCATGTCCATGCCAAAGAAGCGACCGAACAAAATGCCCATTGGCGCTGCCATGGCAAAAGCCGCAATGGTTGCCCATGACCGCCCGGGCCCAACGCCCGATCGCTGAAGCACCGTGGCCAAAGCAATGGCCATGGGCAATTTGTGCAAGAGCACGCCGGCTACAAATGCCATGTCGCCACCAACCCGTGGATCGGCAAAAGGCATTCCCTCGGTAAACGAGTGGATGAACAAACTGGTGAAGGTGAGCATGGGCAAGGTGCGGCCCGCGCTGTGTCCATGGTGGTGCACATGCACGTGGCCGTGCTCGATACCTTGGCTGAAGAACTCCAGGACCACCTGCAGCATGAATCCGGCCAGGACCCACAGCCCTACATGGTGGAACTGCCGTTCATAGAGTTCAGGCAGCATGTGCAACACCGTTACCCCGAGCAAAAAGGCTCCGCTGAACGCCAAGAGCAACTTGATCTGGTTCGGATCGGTGGTCTTGAACCTGACCCATGCCCCTGCGGCCAAGGGCAGCACTAGGAAGAGAATGATAAGCAGTGGCAGGCCCATGTTCACTTTCTTGCCCACAACACGATCCGTTCCGACTGCTGCACATCAAAGGGCCTATGGCAGGATCCGTCCGTCACATCCTCCACCTGCAAGCCGGCTTTCCGGACGAGCTCCCGTACCGTTGGCAACGACCAAGCGTGGACCCGCTCTTGGTACTCCTCTACTCCCCCGCCGTGTTCCACCATGATCTGTTTTACGATATCCCCCCCGTCCATGCTTCTGCGAATATGGAACCGAACTCCCTGAATGATCTTGGTTTCGGAACTGGTCAGTTGATCGGCCACAACATCCCCGTTCAACAGGTCCAGTACGAACAGCCCATCGGGCTTCAATGCCTGCGCGGCGGCAGCCACGGCCCGGAGATCACCGGCACGGTCGTCCGAATAGCCCAGGCTGGTGAACAGGCACACGGCAGCATCAAAGCGGCTTGTGGCGAACGGCTCACGGATGTCGTGCACCACAAAATGCGCATTGGGCACGGCCTGCCTAGCTTGGTGGATGCTGGCCTCCGACAGGTCCAAACCGGTTACCTGCAAACCCTCCCGCGCAAAAACCGCCGCATGGCGCCCCCGCCCACAGGCCATGTCCAGCACCGTTTGGCCGCGCCGCAGCCCGCCTTTTTCGATCAAAGGCAATACCAGCCTGGCCGCATCCGCCTCATCCCGGTGGGCATACAACAGGGTATACCACCGCGTACCGAACCATCCGTTGAAGCAGCCCATTCCCGATCTCCGAGCGTGCGAATTTAGCCCCGCTTTGCCCCTGCCGGAGGCTTAGGGTGCCCGCGTATGTGCCAAGGTTCACAATTCCGTGGATAACTTCCACACGGCAAGGGAAGTGGCTTGCAGGCGGAGCCAGTTTATTTGCCTTGGTCCATTTCTTCCCCTCAGGCACCATGATCGAGCGCATATTCGACCTTTATGACGACTTGGAGAAACAGCGATTCATGGTTGCTTTCAAGGGAGGGATGTCGCCGGAATTGATCAGTGCCCTGTTGGACCTGGTGGAACAACGGCTGATGGCATCGGAACCGGATCCGCGGATACGCAAACGGGTGTTCAACGTGGTGATGGAATGCTTGCAGAACCTGTACCACCACCGCCATTCGGCTGCCCCGAAAGACCTCGATGCACAGACTGAAGAACGGCAAGGAGTGGTGTTGATCGCCCATGAGCAGGCGGGCTACTCCATACTCACGGGCAACTCCATGGCCCAAGACCAGGTGAGCGACCTGAAAAGCCGGTTGGACCGGGTGAACGGCTGCGCACCGGAACAGTTGCACGAGCTGTACAAGAGCACCTTGAGCAACGGCACCTTCACCAAAACCGGAGGAGGCGGGCTCGGGCTGATCGACATCGCCCGGAAAAGCGGCCAGAAACTTGAGTACGGTTTTGTTCCCATGGATGAGAACAGTACCTTTTTCAGCTTGAACGTGAACATCGCATCGCGAATCGAACCCAAATGACGGATATCCAACTGGAGGGCACCCCCAAGACGCCAACGGTCCATTTCGATGGCGGTTCGGGCCTGTTGCAATTGCGCGGCCGCTCCATTCCAGAGAACTCCATCGAATTCTACAAGCCGTTGATCGAATGGATCGATCAGTATGCCCGGAGCCCGAAGGCCACCACTCAATTGCGCGTGCAATTGGAATACTTCAACACCAGCAGCAGCAAGTGCATTCTGGACCTCTTCAAGAAGTTGGAGCAATTGCGCAATGCCGGCAATGATGTGCAGGTGCTGTGGCACTACGAGGTGGATGACGAGGACATGCTGGAGGCCGGTGAAGACTACCAAGCGATCATCAACCTGCCCTTTACGATGATCCAGGTGGAGGAAGTGGACGAAAATTGAGCACCCGCCCGGGAGCCGGTCAGCGTGCAAATTCCGACCTCCCCAAACGCCCGATCAGCCGCGGGAAGAAGTTCCACTTGAGCGCAAGGCCCAAGGCGATGGTCATGGCCCAAAGCAGCAGCACATTCGCCCAGAGGGTGGGCACGGGCTTGCCGAACACCAGCTTCACCGGGGCATAGAATTGCGCGTCGAAGAATCCGCCTTCCACTGGCCGCAAATACACGGGATCCACCTTCTGGACCAGCTCCCCGTTGGATTCCGTGATCAGGTTCACGTCATTGCGGTTGGTGACGATATCGGCCAGGCTTTCGTTCCTGTACGTGTCCAGCAGCCCGAAATAGGCCTGCTTCTTTGCCGGGGTATCGGTCATTTGGCCGATCAGCGCCTCCTTCTTCTTTTCTGCTTCACGGTACTGGATGCGGTAATGTTGGGCAAGCATGTCCAACGCGCTGTCCAGCTCATCCAGCACTTGGCCGTTCACCATGCCGGGTTGCAATTGCTCGATCCCGTGGAAACGCAAGCCTTTGAGGGCACGTAGTTCCTTGCCCATTTCAAGGCGCAGCACAGCCAGGTCCTGCACCCCTTGTGCTTGCAGGGTTTGCCCGTTTGCCAGGGTCCTGCGGAGCGAAGCGACCCGTTCCGAGAGGTCGCGCAACCATAGGTCCTTCTTCCAGTTGGCGGTTTTCATGCGCCGATCCATTTCGTAGAACCGGCGCTCATAGGCGTTGTCCGTGAATTGCGCCACCGCCAATCCTTCGTAGGCCCACCGGCTCGCCATGATGTTGCCCACCCAAGGCACGCTCCTTTCCGAAGCAAACCACGGGTGCAGCTTATCGAACCGCACGATGATCCCGCTGAACATCAACTGTGGAATGATCAACACCGGGATCATCATGTAGATCACCTTGGCACTGTTGAAACTGGCGCTGACATTGAGGCCCAGGACATTTGCAAAGCAGGCTGCGGAGAACAACACGGCCCAGTGGGCCAAGCCCATATCCTCAATGCCCAACACGCTGTTGCCCACAAGTACAAAGAGGCCGGTTTGGAATGCCGAAATGAGGAAGAGCAGGGTGGTTTTGCCCAAGAGGTAGCTGGCGCGGCTCAAGGCAAGGAATTTTTCGCGCTGCAGGATCCTGCGGTCGCGGATGATCTCCTCCGCGGCCAAGGAGAGGCCAAGGAACAAGGAGACGATCACGGCAATGAACAGGTACTGGGGAATGTTGTCGTTGTGGCGGTACACGTAGCTTGCCCCGCTGCCCAGGCTGATGTCGCGGTAGCGCAGGAAAAAGGCCATGAAGAAGGCCAGCACGGGTGCTTCGAGCACATTCACCAGCACATACTGGCGGTTGGCCATTTTGGCCAGCACATCCCGCTTGAAGAAGACGGCCATCTGGCGCAACCTGCCGGGTGCCTTGAAGGTGCTTTTCGGGATTCGGGTTTCCGGGGGTACTTGTGCCACGCGCATTTCCATCTGCGCCCGGAACACCTCGTTCCAAGCATCGGGGCTGATGCGCCGCTGGTCTGTTTCCTTGCCGTATTCATCCACAATACGCGCCTCGAGGATGTTGAAGATCTGCTCGGGGTTCACGTTGCCGCAGGAATCACATTGCCCGCTTTCGCTGTCGGCCAGGCCGGTCACTTTGCGGAAATAGACCACGGCGTCCACCGGATCCCCGTAATAGACCGGGTTTCCTTCCTGGTCCATCAAGAGCAGGCGGTCGAAGAGCTTGAAGATGTCCGAGGAGGGCTGATGGATCACCGTGAAGATGATCCGCCCTTTGAGGGCGAGCTCCTTGAGCAGGTCCATGATGTTCTCCGAATCGCGGGAACTGAGGCCGCTGGTGGGCTCGTCCACGAACAGCACGCTGGGCTCCCGGATGAGCTCCAAGGCAATGTTCAAGCGCTTGCGCTGACCGCCGCTGATGGTTTTGTCCAGGGCGCTGCCCACCTTGAGGTCCTTGACCTCATAGAGGCCCAAAGCCTGTAGCATGGACAACACGCGCCTGGCGATCTCCGGCTTGGACCGATCGCCAAAGCACAGTTCAGCATTGATGTACAAATTCTGGTACACGGTAAGCTCCTCGATCAGCAGGTCATCCTGACTGATGTAGCCGATCACCCCGCGAATGCGGTCGGCATCACCATGTACATCAATGCCATTGATGGTCACCCGGCCTTGGGACGGCTTGAGATTGCCGTTGAGCACGTTCAGCAGGGTGCTTTTTCCGCTGCCGCTCCCCCCCATGATGCCGATGAGCTTTCCACTGGTTTCGGCAAGGTGGAGCTCATGCAGGCCGATCCGGCCATTGGGAAACTGGTACGCGATGCCATCGGCGCGGAACACGATGCGGTCGGCGGCCCCGTTCTGGAAAAAACGGGAAAGGATCTCGCTGTAATAGATGGGTTGGCCTTGTGCGGTGCGCATGGAAGCACCGTGGCCCAGGATATGCACCTGCCCCGGTTCCACGGGCTTGCCGTTCAACCGGAGGTCTCCCGAGCCGAGGTAGCGCATCAGGTAGATGTTGGCCCCTTCCACTTGCAACACCCTGGCCTGCCCTTTCATGCCATGTGCGTGCAGGTGCTTGGCCGTGCTTCCCGGTGAAGCGTGGCAGGCATCGATGTAGAGCAGATCGGCCTGGTCTTCGTTGTGCGCACCGGTTGCACACATGAACGCGCTGCACCGCTCAAAAGCTGATCGGTGGACGTTGAAGGCGTCGGCCACGGTGCACACGAACTCCTCTTCCTGGGGCAGCAGCATCCCCCGGGCATGGACCAACTCCAACAGGTGCACCAATACCACGAGTTTTTGGCGCTGGTTGAGTTCTTCATTGACCTCGGCGCAGATCTTCAGCACTTTCACCGAGTTCATGCTGGTGCGCTTGCGGCTGCGTTCACTGCGGCCGCCGCTGCTGTGGAACGCGGCCACATAGGTCTCGAACATGGCCATGTGCTCACGCACCACCAATGGGCTGAACTGCCGGGCCAGGAAGCGCATTACCGCATCATGGCCGCTGAGATCACCTTCAGGGCGTTCCGTCTTCGCGATGATGGCGAAGAGCTGGAGCAGGGCCTTGAGCAGTTTTTCGGTCATTCCTTCCCTTCACGCATTGAAACACCAACGGCCCGCTTCTACGTGCGGGCCGCGGCAATGTTCCGGGGGGGAGGAACGGCTACTTCTTGAAGCCGATCAGCAGTACGGCACAACCGCTGTTGGCCTTGGCCGGATCGAGTTCCGCGTTGATCACCACATCCACGGTATTGGCCACCACAAAATCCCAGTACGGCTCGTTGTTGAACTCCTTGTTGGAGAACAGGAGGTTGCGCTCCTTGTCGTAAACACTGAAAATGAGGTTGCCCCCGCTGAGGCCGCTGCAAGCAGCCACCCGGTAGGTGATGCCGCCGAACAGGGTGAGGTCGAATTCGGCGACCTCATCCTCGCGCAGCAGCGCCCGGTAGAATTGGCCATCCGGGATGTACTCGGCAGTGATGTTCCGCTCACAGAGCGTTGCAATGGTGTCGCACTGTGCATTTACCTCCAAGGCGCCGAACAAACTTGCGCCCAGGATGCTCGCCAGAATGGTCCTTCTCATGATCATGCGATGATGGCGGACCGGATGGCCCGCACTTTCTCAATAATGGTTTGTGCCGCAGCCGGGGTGATCTGGGCCGAGGTTTTGCTGTTGATGTAGGTGGTTTTCCGGTCGGCATCCACGGTAGGCTCAACAAAGGTGTACGTGCTGACCACTTCGCGGTACGGAACCGTAAGCTCCTTCAGCGAAGCCAACAGTTGCGGTGCACCGCCTGTTTTTTCCAGCAATAGCACCAAGTTGTCCAAGGTATGCCGTTGCTCGGCCAACCGCGCGGCCACACGGGGATCCACCTGTTCGCCGGTGGCACCCAAGGTCAAGTACAGACTTTCGATCCATCCACCGGCCAGCACCCAGGTGGAAACATCTTCTTGCTGGTCGCTCTTCAGGTAGGTATCGGCAGCGCGGAATGCTTGGCCCGTGTACCGCAGCAGGCTGTCCCGGTTGTTGAGGTGTTGCTTGAAGCCGCCCAACAGGTTCTTTCCCAAGGCATTGGTCATATTCAACTGACCGCTCAACCCTTCGATCACCTTCAAGACCTTCAAGGCCTGCTGCGCATCCTGGTAGGAAGCCGTATAGGCCAGGTCTGCCCCGTACATGCCCAATGCCATGGCTTGCTGCTCTTTGGTAACAAACCGTGCGGTGCCCTCGGTAGGGAGTGTCAATTCCTTCGCGTAGGGTGTATTCAGGTCGCTGGCCAGCATGATGGTCTGCACCGGGGAAGGAATGCTGAACAACTTGTTGCCGAGCTTCACCACACCATCCGGATCAACGGCCGTACGGAGGCTATCGGCTCCTTCGGCCACCGGTTCCGAGTTGTTTCCGCCGCCACAAGCGGCCATCGCCGAGCCGAGGGCCAACAAGGCTGCGAATTTGTACGAACTGCGTAATGCCATTGAATGATGTTCGATTGATGAGTGCTCCGGGCACGAAAGTAGCTTCATGCCCCAGCCTGGTGGCCCGGCAATCCCATAGTTTTCAACAGCATTGCCTCAAAGCCTTCCTTTGCTTCGGCAAGGCGGGCCATGCGAGCTGGCCCCATGGCGGGCTTCTGCCGCAATGACCGCGACGGCCGCTGCTGCCCTGGCATGGCCGCCTCGGGGCGAAGGCCCCGTAAACTTGCGCTTTCCCACGATCGTTGCCTACCTACGCCGATATCATCCTGCCGTTGGCCGTACCGGGCACCTTCACCTATGAAGTGCCCGAACCCGCATGCGGGCGGGTACAGCCCGGCATGCGGGTGGTGGTAGCCTTTGGCAAAGGCCGGAAGCTGTACAGCGGCATGGTTTTGTGCAAACACGACCAACCTCCCGCCGGTCGATCCCCCCAACCCGTACTGGAGGTACTGGATGAGCACCCGGTGGCAACCCCTGCCCAGCTGCAGCTATGGCAGACCATCAGCGAGCATTACCTGTGCACCTTGGGGGAAGTAATGGTTGCTGCGCTGCCCTCAGCGTTGGTGCTCAGCAGCAACACAAGGCTGGTGGCCGCCCCTGGCAGCTCACCGGCATGGACGGGCGACAACCGCCGCGACATCCTGCTGGATGCACTTGAACAACGGCATGAGCTGAGCTTGCAGGAAGCAGGCCAGTTGATCGGGTTGAAGAACCCCATGCCGGTGATCAAACAATTGATGAATGCGGGGGCCCTGCAGATGGCCGAGGAGCTGGAACCGGCATGGAAGCCCAGATTGCAGCAGTATGTAGTGCTGGGACCGGAAGCCCAAGGGGAAACCGCGCTGCACGGGTGGTTTGATTCGCTGGAGCGCGCCCCCAAACAGCTGCACCTGTTGATGCGCTACATTGAACTGAGCCGGTGCCTGACCGACGACCCGCGCGAGGTGCGCCGGGAGGAACTCTTGAAGCGCAGCGGGGCAACCGCTGCCGAGCTGAAGCGACTGTGCGAAAGAAAGGTGTTCGCCTTGGAAGAGCGTGCCGCCGGAGTGCCCGCAGAGGGCCGTGTGGGCAAGCCCGCAGTGCTATCGCAAGCACAGCGCCAGGCCCTGACCGATATCCAAGCAGCCTTTACCAGCAGACCAACCGTACTGCTTCATGGCGTTACCGCCTCGGGGAAAACGGAAGTGTACATGGAACTGGTCCAAGAGGTGTTGGACCAAGGGCGCCAGGTGCTCTACTTGCTGCCGGAAATTGCGCTGACCACGCAGATCATCGGCCGGTTGCGGGCCCGGTTCGGCGGGCGGGTGGCCGTGTTCCATTCGCGCCTGTCGCAGCGTGAGCGCACTGAGCTGTGGATGCAGCTCTTGCACGACCCCGGCTCCCATCCGGTGGTAGTGGGAGCCCGCTCGGCCCTGTTCCTGCCGTTCCAACGGCTTGGGCTGGTGATCGTGGATGAGGAGCATGACCCGAGCTACAAACAACACGACCCCTCCCCCCGGTACAACGCACGCGACATGGCCGTGGTGCTGGCCGGCCTCCATGGTGCCAAAACCCTGCTTGGCAGTGCCACGCCCTGCATGGAAAGCCTCTACAATGCGCGCCACGGCAAGTATGGCTTCGCTTCCTTGCGGGTCCGGTACGGCGACGCCGTGCTTCCGGCCATTGTGAAGGTGGACCTGGCAGAAATGCACAAGAAGCGCAAAATGCGGGGCAGTTTCTCGGAGCCCTTGGCAACAGCCTTGGAGCTGGCCCTGAGCCGCAAGGAACAGGCCATCATCTTCCGCAACCGCCGCGGCTATGCCCCGGCCTGGCAGTGCGACACCTGTGGCTGGATCCCCGAATGCGCCCATTGCGATGTGAGCCTCACCTACCACAAGAGCGACCACGGCCTGCGCTGCCACTACTGCGGTCGAGGCTATGCACCACCCGAATGCTGCGCGGCATGCGGCAGCACCCGATTGCGCATGGTTGGCCTGGGCACCGAGAAGGTGGAGGAGGAACTGGCCCTATTGCTGCCCGAAGCGCGAATTGCGCGCATGGATCAGGACACGACCCGCGGGAAGCACGGGCTCCAACGCTTGTTGGACCGATTCGGCCAAGGAGACATCGATATCCTGGTGGGCACGCAGATGGTCACCAAAGGGTTGGACTTCCACCAAGTCACTCTTGTGGGCATCCTCAATGCCGATAGCCTGATGCGGTTCCCGGACCTGCGATCGCATGAACGCGCATTTCAGCTCATGGCCCAGGTGGCCGGGCGCAGCGGCCGTAAGCATGATCCCGGCACGGTATTTATCCAAGGGCGCGACATCCACCACCCCATCATTGACCTGGTGGCCAGGCATGATGTGGATGGCATGTATGCCCGCGAGCTTCCATTGCGGGAAGCACACTTCTACCCGCCGTTCAGCCGCATGGTACGCATGGTGCTCAAGCACCGGGATGCAACGCGGGTGCAAGCCAGTGCCCAAGCCTTGGCCGAGGCGCTCAAACCGGCATTGGGCGATCGGGTACTGGGGCCGGAACCACCGCCTGTGGCACGCGTGCGGGACAAGCACCTGCGCGTGGTGCTGCTCAAGCTGTCGAGAACGGCCTACCGTTCCGAAAAGCAGCACTTGGCGGATACGCTGGACAGGCTCTTTGCCGAACCGCCGCATCGGGCCGTACAGGTGCAGGTGGATGTGGACCCCTTGTGATCGGGGCGCAAGACCAAAGGGGCGGGCTCCCCGGCCCGGTAAAGATCATCGGGCGGCTTGCAGCGCCATCCATATGCCGTTGGCGGGAACGGGGGCCTCCAAACACAGCTGGTCACCGGTGGCCGGATGGCGGAATTGCAGGCGCCATGCATGCAGTGCGATGCTTCGGTCCTTTTCCCCGCGGCGCGCACCGTACTTCACATCACCCTTGATCGGGAGACCGGCAGCGGCCAGTTGCGCCCGGATCTGGTGGTAAGCCCCGCCCTGCGGCTCCACCTCGAGCAGCGTGTAACGTTCGCCTGCCTTCACCATGCGGTAGTGCAGTTGCACCTGCTTCCCTTGGCCCGGGCCGGTAACTGCGGCTTTGCGCGAACCTCCGGCATGCGCCAGCCGATGCACCAAGGAACCCTGCTCACCCGGCCGTCCCTCAACTACCGCCAGATACTTCTTCATCACCTGCTGCTCACGGAACAGGCTGTCCATATCCCGCAGTGCAGCAGCATCCAACGTGAACACTACCAAGCCGCTCACAGGCCGGTCGATCCGGTGGGGGCTGCCCATGGCGTATTCCGGAAAGTCGTTCTGGACCGGCTGCAGCAAGCAGGCATCCCCGGTCCGATCGGGCTGCACCGGAATTCCCGGCGGCTTGTTCACCACCAGCAAGTGCTCATCCCTGAAAACCAGATGCCATGGGCCGCGCTCAGTACTGCTCATCCGGCCGTGGAAAATCCTTGGTGCGAACGTCCTTTACATAGTGTTGCACGGCGTCGGTGATCACCGTGTGCAAGTCCGCATACCGGCGCAAGAACCGCGGATTGAACTCCTTGGTGATGCCCAGCATGTCGTGCATCACCAGCACTTGGCCGTCCACCCCGCCGCCCGCGCCGATACCGATCACGGGGATGGAGATGTGCGCGGCCACTTCCTGGGCCAGTTTGGCCGGGATCTTCTCCAGCACCAAGGCAAAACAGCCCGCTTCCTCCAACAGCTTGGCATCGCGGCGCAGCCGCTCGGCTTCGGCCTCTTCCTTGGCCCTCACCACGTATGTGCCGAACTTATAGATGCTTTGGGGAGTAAGGCCCAAATGCCCCATCACGGGAATGCCGGCCGTAAGGATACGTTCCACGCTGTCAAGCACCTCGGCACCACCTTCCAATTTGACGGCATGCGCCCCGCTCTCCTTCATGATGCGGATCGCAGAATTCAGGGCGCCCTTGGAATTGCCTTGGTAGGTGCCGAAAGGCATATCTACCACCACCAACGAACGGGCGCAACCACGCACCACGCTCCCGGCGTGATAGATCATTTGGTCCAAGGTGATCGGCAGGGTGGTTTCGTGGCCGGCCATCACGTTGCTGGCACTGTCGCCCACCAGGATCACATCCACTCCTGCCGCATCCAGCAGGCGTGCCATGGAAAAATCATAGGCGGTGATCATGGCGATCGGCACGCCTTTTTGTTTCATTTCATGCAGGGTGTTGGTGGTCACCCGTTTGGTATCCTTGCTGGCACTGCTCATGGTGCGGCGGTTTGGGCAGGCAAAGCTATGCGTATGGACCAAGGCCTGTTCGCACGTCAACAGGCAAGCACCCGGTTGCAACCAGGCGGAGTGAAAAAAGGATCAGGATGCGCCAGTATGTCCTCCCTGCGGTGCGGACCATTTATCTGCCATTGTGCCGCCGATTACCATACGGGGCGCGAGAGGGAAAGCCCCCCAGCGGGGTGTGCTCACAAACGCAGCCTGCAGCCGCCCCTTGGCAAGGCCGTGCCCGTACCGGCTTGGTGCAATACCTAACTTGACGCGCCCCGGCCCGCCGAACACGGCCCCTGGCCTACCGCAGCCCGCTCCATCGGTCACGGTCCCCAAAACAGCGCCGGTAACATAACCCGCGGGCGATCACGCTTCTATCAGCCAGTTATCTTTGGCCCCCTACTGTTCCAACCATGGCCCTACGCCCCAGCCTGTTTGCCGCATTCGGCATTGTTGCTCTCGCTTCGTGCAATCCCGAGTTGGACATTACCGCCCCCTACCAAGAGAACACGATCGTGTATGCGTTCCTGGACAAGGACAGCATCACGCAATACGTAAAGATCAACAAGGCCTTTTTAGGACCAGACAACGGGCTTGTCTATGCCCAAGTGGCTGATTCCTTTGAATACCGGCCGGACCAGTTGCAAGCCGTGGTGAAGGAGATCAAGAATGGCACCGTGGTGAACACCTATGCCTTGCAGGATACATTGTGGCCGCACGACCCGGGCATTTTTGCGGGACCGATGCACAAGCTGTACTACTTCCAAGCCCAGTTGGACTCCTCGGCCACCTACCGGTTGGAAGCCACGGCCAAGGGGAACGAGATCTGGGCCGAAACGCCGATCGTTGCCAGGGTGCAGCCGGCCAGCAACATCCTGAGCCAACCCCTGCGCCTGATCGGGATCGGCGGTGGCTACGCCTTCCAAACAATAAAATGGACGTCGTCCATCAATGGCAAACGCTACGACGTCAGCTACCGGTTCAATTGGGATGATGTAGTGGGCACGGACACTATCCCGCGCAGCTTCACCCAAAACTTGGGCAGCGCCGTGGCCATTGATCTTGACGGCGGTGAAAACCTGGAAGTCGTATTTGACGGTGAGTCCTTCTTCCAAACCATCGGTCTGCGCGCGGGCGACAATCCCCAAGCCACCAAACGCATCTTCCGCGGGGTGGACATTCTGTGGGCCGTTGCAGGCCCGGACCTGTATAATTACCTGCAGTTGAACAGCCCCATATCGGGCTTGGTGGAAGAGCGCCCCAGCTACACCAATGTCAATAACGGGCTTGGCCTTTTCTCCACCCGCCGGTTCCGGGAGATCAAGGGAAAATCCCTGGATTCGAACACGGCACCGGAGCTGGCACAAGGCCCCTACACGGCTGGGTTGAACTTCTGCATTCCAGGCAGCGACTTCGGCTGCAATTAGGCAGGCCTGACCTTTTGGCAGGACTTCAACCGTCACATAGACGCCAGTTGCTGCCAATCGGCACTGCCGGCCCCCAATGGCACAGTGGTTGAGGGGGCGCGCGTGAACAACAGGAAACAACCTATACGGAGCCACCTTGGTGGGCTCCACAACGAACGACAGATGAGCAAGATCATTGGCATCGACCTGGGTACCACCAACAGTTGCGTGGCCGTTATGGAAGGCAGCGAACCGGTGGTGATCACCAACAGCGAAGGCAAGCGTACCACGCCCAGCGTGGTTGCCTTTGTGGACAATGGCGAACGCAAGGTGGGCGACCCCGCCAAACGGCAAGCCATCACCAACCCGAAGAACACCATATACTCCATCAAGCGCTTCATGGGCAACACCTATGAAGAGGACGCCATGGAGATTTCCCGAGTGCCCTACCAGGTGGTGCGTGGCGATAACAGCATGCCCCGGGTAATGGTGGGCGACCGCCAGTACACCCCGCAGGAGATCAGCGCCATGATCCTGCAAAAGATGAAGAAAACAGCCGAGGACTACCTGGGCACCACGGTCACCGAAGCGGTGATCACCGTACCGGCCTACTTCAACGATGCCCAGCGCCAAGCCACCAAAGAGGCCGGGGAAATTGCCGGCCTGAAGGTGCGCCGCATCATCAACGAGCCCACCGCAGCGGCCTTGGCCTACGGGTTGGACAAGAAGCACAAGGACCAAAAGGTGGTCGTATTCGACTGCGGTGGCGGCACGCACGACGTGAGCGTACTGGAACTGGGCGACGGCGTGTTCGAGGTGAAGAGCACCGATGGCGACACCCACTTGGGCGGTGACGACTTCGACCAAGTACTGATCGACTGGCTGGCCGAAGAATTCAAGAAGGACGAGAACATTGACCTGCGCAAGGACCCCATGGCCCTGCAGCGCCTGAAGGATGCGGCGGAAAAAGCCAAGATCGAACTGAGCAGCACCACCAGCTCGGAGATCAACCTGCCCTACATCATGCCGGTGGACGGCATCCCCAAACACTTGGTGCGCACGTTGACCCGCGCCAAGTTCGAGCAATTGGTGGACCCCTTGGTGAAGCGCACCATTGCCCCGTGCGAAAGTGCGTTGAAGAATGCCGGATACAAGCCCAGCGATATTGACGAGATCATTCTCGTGGGTGGCAGCACCCGCATCCCGGCGATCCAGGAAGCCGTGAAGAAATTCTTCGGCAAAGAGCCCAGCAAGGGCGTGAACCCCGATGAGGTGGTGGCCGTAGGCGCCGCCATCCAAGGTGGTGTGCTCACCGGCGAAGTAAAAGACGTGCTGCTGCTGGACGTAACGCCGCTGAGCCTCGGCATCGAGACCATGGGCGGTGTGATGACCAAGCTGATCGAGGCCAACACCACCATTCCCACCAAGAAGAGCGAAACCTTCAGCACCGCCAGCGACAACCAGCCCAGCGTGGAGATCCATGTGCTGCAAGGCGAACGCCCCATGGCCAGCGGTAACCGCACCATCGGCCGCTTCCACCTGGACGGTATCCCGCCGGCGCGCCGGGGCACCCCGCAGATCGAGGTCACCTTCGACATCGATGCCAACGGCATCCTGCACGTGGGCGCCAAGGACAAGGCCACCGGCAAGGAGCAGAGCATCCGCATCGAGGCCAGCAGCGGCCTGAGCAAGGAGGAGATCGAGAAGATGAAGAAGGAAGCCGAAGCCAACGCGGATGCCGACAAGCATGCCCGCGAAAAGGCAGACAAGCTGAACCAGGCTGACAGCCTGATCTTCCAGACGGAAAAACAGCTGGCCGAATTCGGCGACAAGCTGCCTGCCGACAAGAAGCAGCCCATTGAAGATGCCGTGGCCAAGCTGAAGAAAGCGCACGAAGCCCAAGACATCGCCGCCATTGACACGGCCATGGCTGAGCTGAACTCGATCTTCGCCAGTGCCAGCGAGGAGATGTACAAGGCCGCCCAGCAAGGCCAAGCTAACGGCGCCCCGAACGCTGATGGCGGCCAAAGCCAATCCGCCGACCAGGAGGTCACCGATGTGGACTTCGAGGAGGTGAAGGACGAGAAGAAGTAGGTCAACGGAATCAGCCGGTAAAGGGGCCGTTTCCTGCACCGCATTTCCTTCCGGAATGCGTTGCAAGGGCGGCCCCTTCGCTATTCATGCTACGTTCAAGGAAAGAGGCCAGCGCCATGCCGGGCGCATCCTTATTTGCCATGGACCGATCGGCACAACACGTAGTTGCACGATTGAAGAATGTGCTTACATTAGGCAGCATAATTTACGCAGTAAGCTACCCAGGTGAATGCGTGGATCGATCCTTTCCCTTGTATTCGGTTTGGCCTGTATATGCACCACCACGGCGCAAGTTTCGCCGCCGGAATACACCTGCTACGTACGGTACGACCATGATGCGGCCGGCAACCGCACCGCCAAGTACTGGTATTGCTGCTGTGGAGCGGAAACGAGCGGAACGGACCCGGATACCACGGGTGGGCAAAAGATGGCCCAAGTGGATGCCTTGCTCGATGGGATTGACCTTCAATTGCAGCCCAATCCCGCTACTGACCGGCTTATCATGTCGTTGAACACCCCGTTGGATGCCGCCACGGTTGAAGTGTACGGGCTGCACGGGCAAAAGGTAAGCACCACCACCCTGCACGGCGACCATGCCGAATTGGACTTGCGCGGCTATCCTGCAGGGCCATACCTGCTCCGCTTGATCCATGGCCGCGAAATGATCGTGAAGCAATTCATAGTGCAATGAACATGTCGATGAACTGAACCAAACATCCATTCAGAGACGGTTGAATACTCGTAACAACCATTATCCGGTACCATGCAGCACCCCAAACCCCTTTTGGCAGCCCTATTGTCAGGTATTGCGGGAATGATGCAAGCGCAAGTGGCGTATGTGCCGGAAATAACCGATGCCGCCATAAGCAACCGCACCATAGACTTGGGCAAGCCAGTTGGGGCAACGACTGGATCGGCCGGAGTATCGCCAACGGGAGGCGCCACTTACTCAATTCCCATATACGTTCCGCCGGGCACCAATGGCATGCAGCCCACACTTGCCCTGTCGTACAATTCGCAGGGTGGTGACGGAGTATTGGGTTGGGGCTGGTCGCTCAGCGGTGTTTCAGCTATTACCCGCACAGGGGCCAACTGGCATTACGAGAGCAGGGCGAACGGGGTGACCCATTCAGAAAAGGACAGATTCGTTCTGGACGGGAAGCGTTTGGTGCAACTCACCGGCTCCACTTATGGTGCCGCAAACAGCACCTATGACACGGAATACGGTGACCAGAGCGTGGTCACCGCCGTTGGAAGCACGGGCGGCAACACGGGGCCTTCCTCTTTCACGGTGCTCACCAAGGAAGGGATGTACATGGAATTCGGCAATACGCCGGATTCACGGATCACCGGAACGAACAGCACTGTAAATGCATGGCTGCTGAACAAAGTGATCGACCCCTTTGGTAACTACATGACCTACGCGTATGTAAGCAGCGATGGCCAAACGATCCTGACAGCAATTGACTATACCGGCAATAGCGGCGCCGGCATCGGCCCGTACAACAGGGTGGAGTTCAACTATGCCGGGCGGGTGGACAAAAATGAACTGTTCGTCAGAGGGCTGGGCGGCCAAAAGACCAGCAATTTGCTCACGGACATCGTAGTGAAGGCCGAAGGGGCTGAAATGAAGCGCTACCTGCTGGGATACACACTGCGGGACATTGACAAAAGCTATCTTCAAGAAGTCATTGAACAAGGTTCAGATGGAACCAGCTTGAATTCCATGCTGTTCACCTATGGTGAGCCCGCGCCTGACCGACTGAGCTACGAACTAGCCTACTACTTCCAAGGCGAAGCATACGACCATCAACCAGCTGACATCGACGGTGATGGCAAAACGGAATTGCTATCCTTCACTTCGCAATCCACTCCCGATGGATTCCCGTATCATTCGGATTTAAATATCATGAAGCGAACAGGGGCCGGTATCTTTGTGAACAAGAAGAACATTCCCTTGGATCCGAACATCCAGATCGTTAATAATAAGCAGGTCCCCGGGACCAACTATCGAACATCCCGGTCTGATGCCAATGGAGATGGACGTGATGACATTATTTTGGCGAAGGTCGTAAAAAACGGTACGTACTACCGATTGCAGGAGTTGCGCGTATTGTTGAGCTCCACCACTGACGGTTCCGACTTCAATACGATCACTTTCGGTGCACCGAACAACGGCCAGAACGACATCGTCTCCCCTGCGACGTTCAATTATATCACTTGCGGGGACTTTGATGGGGACGGCAAGACAGATGTGCTCGCATGCCTGAGCGATGGTAATTCCTACAGCCTTTTCCTATTATCTCCTGAAGGAGCGAACGCAACGTGGCAAGCGGTCATCCCGGACCAGGACATATACAAGGACACCTTCATCTCCGCGCGCTACTTGGCCAATATGGATTTTGATGGCGACGGCACCGACGAGATCCTCGCCACGCCAGGGAGCAGCTCGATCCAACAAACTGCTCGGATCTTCAGGATCCGAACCAATTCACAACAGCGCTTCTTGGAGACTTCCTATGAGAATGGAGGGTTCCCGTCGAACGGGCACGAGGTGCACATCGGGGATTTCAATGGGGATGGGAAATCCGACTTGTTGACCCGATATAACACGAACAACGATTGGAATATAGCCTATTCCAATGGAATTGATTTCCACAGTATTCCCATTTCGCTTGGCACGTATGTTTCGAATAGTGATCCGCTTGTCATCGGCGATTATAATGGAGACGGAAGGAGTGATATTTGCATCGGGTATTCCGATATCTATATGAATCCGTATATTAAAGTACTTTATTCAAGGGGTTCACTCTCGGATTTTCATGTATATCACAATAGTGTGTCCTATTCATGGAATACCTACAAACATCCTGTTGTAGCTGACGTGGATGGTGATGGCAGGTCTGAACTGATCAACTCAACAAGTATTTATGAACCAATGCGTATATATTTCTTGGACCGGAACGGCCACGAACGCAGCCTGCACAAAGCAGCCACCGGCATGGGCGGGATCACCGAGTTCAACTACGGTTACATGACGGAATCCTTCCTGCATGTGCGTGGCACTGCGTTCAATTATCCAACAGGGGATGCACAACTTGCACTTGAACTGGTCAAGGAGATCTATGCGCCCAATGGGAACGGTGGGCAGAACGCACTGTTATATCGGTACGGCAACGCCCAATTGAACCGGACCGGAAGAGGCCTAGCGGGATTCCGCGAATTACGCCGAGAGAGCAGTGCGCAAAACCGGAAATGGATCGATCGGTCCGAACTTCAGACCACCTTTGCCGAGCTTCATCCACAAGCAACGGAAACCTATTTGCTACAAGCACCCGGTACGTTGGTTGCGAAAACGGAATGGGCATACTCTTCTATCGGGTTGGGCGCTGCAGGCCTACGGAGGCACCAAGTGCGGCTGGATTCGGAAACCAGCACCGATATGCTCGCCGGCACCACCAGCTCGACCACGAACACCGCATGGAACAGCGCCGGGGAGGTGACCTCGTCCACCACCACCGTTGCCGGTATTGAAACCGTTGTTTCAACAACCGCATATGGTGCCGCCGGACCATCGAGTGTTCCGTGCAATCCCACCTCGATAACGGTTACCACCACCCGCACCGGCCAACCGCCGGTTACCGTAAACACCACTTTCGACTATTACCCCACCACGGGAGCCTTGAAAAAGAAGATCGAATTCCAGGACCGCCCTGTCCAACTGATTACCGACTTTCTGTATTTCCCGACCGGGAACCTCAAGAGATCAACCACCTCCTACACCGGTCTCTCCCCGATCAATAACCGGGTGGAAACCTGGACCTACGACCCCAATTATCGCTACCCCCTAACGGCCACCAAACGCTGGTACAATACGGCGTTGGTAGATATCACCGAGAGCTTCACCTACGACCCCAAATGGGGCACGCCCCTCACCCACCTCAGCACCGACCAACTGCTCACCGACTACACCTATGACGCATTCGGAAACCGCAGCAGTGTTTCCGCACCTTACATCCCCGGAACTCCCCGGTACATCATCACCGAAGCCCTGGCTTGGGAGGTCTCCGGCAACAAACGGTACAAGAAGACCACCACCCACCCTGGCAAACCCACGGTGAGCACCACCTTCGACCTGCTGGGCCGGGAAGTGGAAAACACTTCCGGCGCTTTTGCCGCAGGGGCCTACAGCACGGCTTCCACCGAATACGACGCGGCAGGCCGGGTGTACCGCACTACCCGGCCACACCTTGACGGGGAAACCACCCAGACCGATACCTGGACCTACGATGACCTGGGCCGGCCCTACACGGTGACCAACAGCCTGAGCGGAACCACTACCTACGGCTATGCCTACGCCAATGGTGAACTGACCACCACCGTGGCCGATCCCGCAAACCACAGCGTAAGCACCACCACCGATGCCACCGGAAAGACCGTTAAGGCCCACGACGACGGCGGCGACCTCAGCTACACCTACGACAGTTGGGGCAACCTGCTCACCGTAAAGCACGGCGTACAAACGCTGGTGACCAATACATACGATGTCTACGGCAGGCAGACCAAAATGGTGGATGCTGATGCCGGCACCACCGAATACCTCTACAACGCCTTCGGGCTGCTCACCTGGCAGAAGAACGCCAACGGGCAGGAAACCACCCTGGCCTATGACAACCTGGGCCGGCTGAAGACCCGCACCACACCGGAAGGGACCAACACCTGGACCTACTACTACCAAGGCGGCAAGTTCAACAACAACGTGGTTTCCGACGGCATCCGCAGCTTTACCTACAACAACCTGGGCCTGATGCAGACCGGCTACGGGCGCACCTACACCTACGACAGCAAGGACCGGCTGCGGAAGGTGACCGTGAGCAGCGCGCCCATGAACCTGCAATTGGATTATTTCTATACCGCCACGGGCTACTTGGACCGCGTGGTATGGGGTTCCACCGACCTCTTCAACGCCCACACCATGAACGGCCAAGGGCGCTACACCAGCTATGAATTGGCCGATGACAATACCACCACCATCACCTACGACCACCAGTACCCCACGCGCCATTATGCCCCTGATGTGCAAGACCTGCGCATGACCTACAACTACTCCACGGGCAACCTCACCTCGCGGTGGGACAAACTGAAACTGCTCAAGGAACTCTTTGAATACGATGACCTCGACCGCCTGGAGCAAGCCCAGGTGTACACCACCAACAGCAGCGGCGGGCTGTTGTTTACCGAAGGGCCGCTTACCTACGGCTACGATGGTTCCGTGGGCAGCAGCACCAGGGGCAACCTGGTGCTGCGCAGCGACATCGGCAAGTACGGCACCAACAGCTTCCACCGCATCACCTCAGCCACCGGGGCCAATTACCCCTTCCCCTACAACGACCCGCCGCTGGCTATCACAGCAGGTCCGCAGGCCATCGCCTATACCAGCTTCCACCAGCCGGCCAGCCTCTCCGAGACCATCGATGGCATGTCCTACTTGCTTGAGTACACCTACGACTCGGACCAGCAGCGCAACTACTCCAAGCTGCGCAACATGACCAACCAAAGCACCGTGGAGGAACGCTGGTACGAACACGGATTGGAGACCCAGCGCCTGAACGGCCAAGCCTCCACGGACCGCAAGATCCTCTACGTGGAGGGCGGCGACGGCCTTTGCGCCATGATCGTGGCCGAACCCGGCGGGGCCCAAACGGCCTACGCCGTTTACAAGGACCACCTGGGCAGCATCGTGGCGGTGACCAAGCACACCTTTTCACCCGAGCTGCTCGGGGGCGACAACAGCGGTATCCCGGAGATCATCGCCGAGCAGAATTTTGATGCCTGGGGCCGCCGCCGCAACCCCAACACCTGTCTCTACACTTCCGTGCCCACCACGCCCACCTGGCTGTACCGTGGCTACACCGGGCATGAGCATCTGGAGCCTTTTGCCCTGATCAACATGAACGGCCGCCTGTACGACCCGCTGAACGGGCGCATGCTCAGCGCGGACAATTACGTGCATGGCGGCCTGGGCACCCAAGGCTACAACCGTTACAGCTATGCGGGGAACAACCCGTTGAAGTATACGGATCCGAGCGGGGAGAACCCGTTAATAATTGCCGCATTCATTGGCGGCACGTTGAACTGGCTGGCCCATGGAGCGGAGTATTCCATGGATGGCTTGGGGTATTTTGGGGTAGGTGCGGCTGCCGGGTTGGTCGGTGCCGGGGTGGGCGCGGGAGTGAGTTCCGCATTGGCTGGCGGAGGCTTTTGGGCGGGTGCCGTAGGCACCTCCGGCGCTTCGGCCATTGGATTTGGGTCCGGGGCATTGGCAGGTGCGGCCGGTGGAGGAGCCGGAGGGTTCTTGCTTGGGTCGGGAAACAGTGCGGTAGCGGGCAATTCAACGAAAGACATTGTGAATGCGGGCTTGCGGGATGGTGCTTACGGCGCACTCTCGGGCGGGCTGCTCGGGGGGATACAAGGGGGAATGGCCGCTAACGGGCAAGGGGCCAATTTTTGGACAGGGAAGGAAGGGCAGGTGGGGAGAGGTGCACTCTCATTCACTCCGAACCGGCCGCGAGAAGCGGATAAACTGTATTGGGTGGTGGATGATCCATACGATCAAGCCCTTCGAATTCAAACCGACGATTTTGGATATGCTGTATGGGATAGGATGGAGCCACGAATGCTCAACGAAATAGGCTTGGATGCATGGAAAGGAGGTAGGCCTCAAACCCGGACACTAACCGCCTTGGCGCAAGCTAGGGGCAAGGTCTCTATTTCCTATCGAGGTACCATCCCAGACGGCGAAACCGTAATAATGAGCAATCAGGGTGGAAGGGTGCTACGGCAAATCGGGGCTGGTGCCCATCGTGGCACCAGTTTCGGCGCATTCAACTTGCAGTCCCTGACCATATCCATGTCTGGCTCACCATCAACCCTTGCCGAATACACGAGCATTGCGGTTCGCAAGCCGTTCCAAACTGTTATCCAGATCTACATACCATGAACTGGGGAAGGGGTGGGTTGATTGCGGTGTGCCTTGTGGCATCGTACGGTGTCAAGGGTCAATCGGTAGTGAATGGGACATTTGACCTACGTGATACCTTGATAACGACCCAAGATGAGGTTCCGGGAGTATTTGCGCAGGATACCCTATTCCCGCCTGCACAAGTTCGAACAACGAGTTTGTATTATCCAATAGCATCGATACCATCCAATGCATGCAGAAGCGCTCCAGGTTGCTTGGGTTTCACGCCGTATTCAATTGTTGGGGCGATCAAGCCGGCCACCTCATGCATCATGCTCGAATTGGACCAGCCTTTGGAAAGAGGGAAGAAGTATACGCTCGGGGTTTATATCAAGCCACTGTGTGCATATAGGAGTTATCCGCCCCATCCTAATTTCGGTATTAAGATCTCCGAAACTTCCATCGCAGAAACTCCATACACCCGGATTTTTGGAAATGGTTGGAGGCCGGCATTGGATTCAGTTCCAGGAACGGTCCACTATTTCAACCCCAAGGCACTTCGATGCGAAGCCAATGGCCCCTTCATGTGTCCGGACTGGGAAGCACATGAATTCGTGATAACCGCCACCGGAGGGGAGCGCTATATCTATCTTAGTATATTTGGAAATATCCCATCGGTCAATCTGTGGGACTTGGAAAAACGGATAAAAAAGCTGGTCCATCAGTATGACAGCAGTCACAATGCACGGCGATCGTCGAAGGCGATGGCCGAACTGAGAACGATCTTCCCATGGTCCTCGGATGAGGTACCCAATGTCGAACTCGCATTCTTTGCATCAACCTGGCGCTACCAGGCCGTAGCGGATGCCACCTACTTGATAGACGATGTCAGTATCAGGATCAAAGAGTAGTGGATGGGAAACTGTCGTAATCCCGCCCTTGGCGATCACAGCAGGACCACAGGCCATCACGTACACATCCTATCACCAGCCCGCCAGCCTCTCCGAAACCATCGACGGAACCTCCTACTTGCTGGGAGCCTGCCCCGAGCGGAGCCGAGGGGCCGACCAGCAGCGCAACTACAGCAAGTTGCGCAACATGACCAACCAGAGCACTGTGGAGGAACGCTGGTACGAACACGGATTGGAGACCCAGCGCCTGAACGGCCAAGCCTCCACGGACCGCAAGATCCTCTACGTGGAGGGCGGCGACGGCCTCTGCGCCATGATCGTGGCTGAAACCGGTAGCCCGCAGAAGGTATACGCGGTGTACAAAGACCACTTGGGTAGCATCGTGGCGGTGACCCGGCGCGCCTTTTCTCCCGAGCTGCTCGGGGGCGGCAACAGCGGAATCCCGGAGATCATCGCCGAGCAGAACTTCGATGCCTGGGGCCGCCGCCGCAACCCCGTCACCTGGTTCTACACCTCGGTGCCCAACCCGCCCGCCTGGCTCTACCGGGGCTATACCGGCCATGAGCATGTGGAACCCTTCGCCCTGATCAACATGAACGGCCGCCTGTACGACCCGCTCAACGGGCGCATGCTCAGCGCGGACAACTACGTGCAGGGCGGCCTGGGCACCCAGGGCTACAACCGGTACAGCTATGCGGGGAATAATCCGTTGAAGTATACGGATCCGGAGGGGGAGAATCCGTTGATCATTGCGGCAGCGATCGGTGGCTTGATGAATTGGGCTATGAACGGTGCGCAATTCACTTGGGAAGGACTGGGATATTTTGCGATCGGGGCCGGGGCAGCTGCTTTGGGTGCAGGAGTGGGTGGTGGTGTATCCAGCGCGTTGGCCGGTGAGTCAATTGTGGCAGGACTGATCGGGACCAGTACCGTTACCACCACGGGATTCGCCGCAGGAGCCTTGGTGGGTGGCACAGGAGGGTTCGCAGGAGGGTTCACCTTGGGTTTCGGCAACTCCTGGCACGGAGGCGATCCATTCAATACCGCAGTGGGGCAAGGCTTGGATGACGGGCTGAGAAGTGCCGCGTACGCTGCCGCCATTAGCGGAGTTGTCGGAGGAATAGATGCGGTCATCAGCAAAAAGGACTTCTTTACCGGCAGCTATAAAACCCACCCACTGCCCGATGGCGCCGTGGCATCCACCGCAGAGTATCCCGTGTACTCCGGCACTCCCGATGGGGCAACGGTGGTGAACACGGATGATGTCCCCACCGTTTATATGGCCGAGGACAAAACCGCAGGTTTGGACGATGTAATCCCTTCAGGCCATTACATCAAGGGTAAGGTGGAAGGCATTGCCACACGCTTGTACGGTGACAAAGTGTACAAGGTCCCCGATTTTGCCACTGTGGTGGTAGAGCGCGGGGGGGACGTGTCTATCAGCAACACTTGGCCGGCCCAAGCTAAACAAGTCTTTGTGCCGAGCTACGATTGGGGTTGGCTGGGCCGCGATTATTTCAGAAGTGTGAACGCCTTGCCGGACTGGGAGCCCTTATTTTATGCAGCCCGGGTGCTTCAATTCATAAAACCATGAACTTTACCCGGGGCCATCGCAACATGTTTTGGTTGCTCATCGTGCTAAATTGGAGTGTTCAACTTGGCGACCAAGCCATTTGGGATTGGATTCGCCGGTTCAATGCCGAGGCCTATTTTAACTTGCCGAACATGGATAATGTGCTACAGAATACATCCAGGAATGACCAGGCCATAGGTTTTGGCGATGCCTATCCTTCGGTATCATATTTTCGGAATTGGTTGCCATTCTTAGCAATTTTATTATTTCTTCTTGCATCTGTTTATTATCTTCGAATACTATGGAGCGAACGTAAACAGTTAGACTACTTCTTCATCGGTTTCGGGCTATTTGCGTTGGTGCTTTCCTATTTTGCGATGGCTCAGGTGGTCCTGCACTCTTGATGCTCCCGTGCATACCAACATTACTGCGTTCCGACATCGGCAAGTACGGCACGAACGCCTACCACCGCATCAGCAAGGCCACCGGACCCGATCACCCCTTCCCTTTTGATGACCCGCCCTTGGCCATCACAGTAGGCCCGCAGACCATCGCCTATACCAGCTTCCACCAGCCGGCCAGCCTCTCCGAGACCATCGGCGGTACTTCCTATCTATTGGAATACACCTACGACGCGGACCAGCAGCGCAACTACAGCAAGTTGCGCAACATGACCACCCAGAGCACCGTGGAGGAACGCTGGTACGAAAACGGCCTGGAGACCCAGCGCCTCAACGGCAACCCTTCCACGGACCGCAAGATCCTCTACGTGGAGGGCGGCGACGGCCTCTGCGCCTTGATCGTGGCCGAACCAGGCGGGGCCCAAACGGCTTACGCGATATACAAGGACCACTTGGGCAGCATTGTGGCGGTGACCAAGCACACCTTCTCACCCGAGCTGCTCGGGGGCGGCAACAGCGGCCCGCCGGAGATCATGGCCGAGCAGAACTTCGATGCCTGGGGCCGCCGCCGCAACCCCGACACCTGGCTCTACACCTCGGTGCCCAACCCGCCCGCCTGGCTGTACCGGGGCTATACCGGGCATGAGCACCTTGAGCCCTTTGCCCTAATCAACATGAACGGCCGCCTGTACGACCCGCTCAACGGGCGCATGCTCAGCGCGGACAACTACGTGCAGGGCGGCTTGGGCACCCAGGGATACAACAGGTACAGCTATGCGGGGAATAACCCGTTGAAGTATACGGATCCGAGCGGGGAGAACCCGGTAGTCGTTGCCGCACTGATCGGCGGAGCGATTTTCGGGTATTTGGGTGGTTCCGGTGCAAATGGTGGCGAATGGAATCCGGGGAAATGGGACTACAACTCGGGAAAGACCTGGGCTGGCATAGGCATTGGAGCCGTCGTCGGCGCCGGTGCAGGAATTGGGGCCATGCATGCGGGAATGGCCTTGTCCGGGACAGGGCTATTCTCCGCATTCACCAACGGATCTGTTGCCGCATTTGGCCTATCCATGGGTACAGCCGGAGCCGTAGCCGGTTATGCCACGGGCTTTGGTGTCGGCCTGATGAATTCAAACTGGGATACACACATTGCCAACCAAGTTGGTGGCTATTACGCTGGCATAGGGGCAGCAATTGGCAGTGTGGCAGGCCTGATCTATGGCAATACCGAGCAGGGCCGAAGCTACATGGTCCATGGGCGTGAACTGCTTCAAGCCTCTTTAGAAGGCGGGGGCATCACTTACACGCACCCCAATGGCATCAATTGGGGGCAAGCCTGGTGGCACTACCAGCATGGCTATGGCGCGCCATTGTCAACTCCCCTTTCAACGATCGACCTGAGCGGCATTGGCTCATCGGATTTCAGCCTCACGCAACCATATACGGAATTCAATCTCTTGGGTGGATACGGTAGCAATTTATCCGATAACATGGTATATGGAACATTAGCACTAAGTCTATCCAATGATAGGAGTTCCGTTCACTCATACTTGGGATTTGAAATGTATGATTTTAATATGCGTCCATGGAAGGGATATTTTTGGCGAAATATCGCCACGGTGATTGGACATGCGATCCATACGCCTGGTGGTACAATAGGAGTGCCATTTCCAATTCTGCTATTCGGAACAGCTCCAATAAACCCATAACGATGATTGGCCGATTAACTATCAAAGTATATGCTTTGGCATTATGCATGTTGGTTGTTTTCATGATATCGTGTGACCAACAACCACCAACTGACCTTAACTACTTCAAGCAATTGACAATTAGAAAGACAGGTATTGATCTCACGGACCCGATTGAACTATTGACTTCTAAAGATGTCGGAATTGATCTACATGGCACCCTCGCAGAAAATTACACGATCGGTATATCCACTTCAGACATGCGGTATGCAATGGACCAAATAACCAAAGATTCCGTAAATGAATGGAAAGAATCCGACCTTAGCTATATGCTCACAATCTATCCCAATAGCATTGAAGATACGTTATTCGCATTTTCGCTCCTAAAAGCCGAGCCGAGACTTCAAATTCAACTATTCAAGTAACACTTAAATGCACAGATCTACGGGGAGCAGAACTTCGATGCCTGGGGCCGCCGCCGCAACCCCGACACCTGGCTCTACACCTCGGTGCCCAACCCGCCCGCCTGGCTCTACCGGGGCTACACCGGGCACGAGCACCTTGAGCCCTTTGCCCTGATCAACATGAACGGCCGCCTGTACGACCCGCTGAACGGGCGCATGCTCAGCGCAGACAATTACGTGCAGGGCGGCTTGGGCACCCAAGGCTACAACCGCTACAGCTATGCGGGGAACAACCCGTTGAAGTATACGGATCCGAGCGGGGAAAGCTTGGTGGGCTCTTTCTTGTTGGAAGTTGTAAAGGGCGTAGCTATTTACGTTGCTGTACTCGTGGTGCCTGCTGTCTTTGTCGTCGGTTTTGGGTTTGCCGGAAGTTTGCTTGGAATCGGCGGCACAGTGGCCGGCGTAATTGTCGGTGCGTCCACTGGGGTGTACGTATATAGCACCTATGTTGCACCGTGGATCAATGGCTGGTAGCAATCATGCAGAACAGTTCCATTCCACGCACTGGTCTATTGGCAGCGCTCATGTGCCTTCTCTGGCCATCAACAAATGCCATTTCCCAGCATCGACCCTTGGGCGAAGAAGCCAAAGTGTGTAAAGGGAACCTGCGGATCGTACACCATGCTCTGCTCGCAAACTTGGTCCGCGGCCGGTTTACCCTTTCCCTGAATGGATTCTCGTTCCACCCCATCCGCCCTGTTTGGCTGTTGGATTCACTGCATATTCCAGCTGACCAGATCGATACGGTAACAACAGGGATGGGGTGCATTCGCATCCAAGTCAAAGGCCCGTTGGCGGAAACGGTTCAGTTGCAATGCCGGCACCCCGCAAAACAGGCTGCTGTCCTGCAAGGATTGATGGCACGCAATACTGTACCGGCATCCAAACCGGAGTACAGGGAACACGCTGGAGATGGCTACGCTGTCGCCATATCCGGCACCACCTTCGGCAGTACGATCCGCACACCCATCTGCTTCAAGGCGAGGATGGAACTCCATTCACACGAAATGGTGCTCGAACCAAGTGAGGTCCCATTTTCATGCATGCATACCCGGTACCGAAAGGAGCAGATCAAACGCATTGCATACAAGCAGGACTGCATAAAGGTGGTCTTGCATGAAGGTGGCCGCTTCACTGTTCGCACAGGGGGCAACATGGCCGCGCAGGAGGCGATCCGCGCATGGTATGGCAAGCAATGATCGTCCCCCGCTCCCGCCAGTGTTCCCGGCCCATAAGTAAGGTGAGTTCAAGAGCGAACAGGCCGGGGTCACTGGTGGGAGTGCCTTCAAGACTCTTTCGCGGCACTGAAGCTTGTGGCGGTCTCCAGACCCCCCCGCTCCCGCCAGTGTTCCCGGCCCATAAGTAAGGTGAGTTCAAGAGCGAACAGGCCGGGGTCACTGGTGGGAGTGCCTTCAAGACTCTTTCGCGGCACTGAAGCTTCTTGCGGTCTCCGGACCGCCCTGAGGGTTTCCGCTCGTGGCTCCATGAAACGCACGCGCGAACTTCGTTCTATCTTGGATCCGTATGCAACGGTTGTTGCGAAGTCCGGAGACTTCGCGGGAGAGTATGCAAGGATGAAAGATAGAAGACCACAAGTCGCCCCCGCTGTGGGTGTTGGAACGCACAGTGTAGTTGGCGGGGAAGACTTGCGGCTGCGGAGGGCTCAACCCAGCAGGTTTCGAAGCAATTCAGCGAGGTCCACAGGTGTGGCCGGCTTGGCCACGATCTTCATTTCCCGATCAACCAAGAAGATCATCGGGGTACCTTTCACCTGGAAGGCCTTTGCAGCGGAAGAACCCCACCCGTTGAACTCACTGAAGCACTTCCACGGGATGGTGTTGTCCCGGATGCTAGCCAGGAACTGGGCGCTATCCACGTCAAGCGCGATGCCGATCACATCGAACCCTTTACCGTGGTACGCTTCGCGCAGGTCCTTCAGCCCGGGCATCTGCGCATGGCAGTGCTCACAGGTGCTGGAATAGAAGAAAAGCGCCGTATACCGCCCCTTGCTGACCAGATCGCCCAACTGCAGGGGCGTGCCATGGTCGTTGAGCACGATGTCCGGGGCGATACGGCCTACGGAAACACGCATCAGATCCTCCACCAGTGCCCGCAATTCCGGGGCCATCCGCAAGGTATCGGGCGCGGCTACCACATAACGGTCCACCAAATGCTGCATGGCCCGATCGGGCCCGTAGGTGGCGAACAGGTCGATGAGGTGCTCAAGCATGTAGGCACGGCATTGGGCATTGCCGGAAGCCAACTCCATCAGGGTATCGGAGGCGTTGAGGAACTGGTCCTCGCTGACCGCGTTGAGGTTTTGGAGGAAGGTCATGACGGCTTTGTCATAGACTTTGGAACGCAAGAGCTCCGGGGAACTGAAGTCGAACGCGTATGCCACGGCCATGGGGCCTTTGCGGCGGGCGTCATCCACGGCGCGTTCAACGGCTACCGTGCGCGCGAGGAAGCTGTTGGCGGCATCCGCCGCCAACTGGTCCAAAAAACGTTGTTGGCCGGAATCCGCACGGGCGACCACCCGGTCCAGCGCATGCAGGTACAGCGTGTCCATGGGGTTCAAGCCCAATTTGTTTTGCCTCGCGGCTTCGCGGATGGCATTTGTTTGGGCCAACATGTACTGCATGGCCCGCAGCTCCTTGTTCTGCCGGGAACTCAACACTTCCATTTCGGCGGCCAATGGCAGGGAAGGAAAAACCAAGTCCACCAAAGGTTCCCTGGGATCGAGCACCAGGTTGACCTGATCGGAGTCGTTGATGGCCAATTGGTAGAAGCCGGCGGCGTGGAACGGTTGATCGAATTGGAAGCGTCCGTTGGGTGCAACCAGCGTGGTATCCAGTGCTTGGAACTGGTCTCCGCAAGCCTGAAAGAGATAGACCGGGCGCCCGGCAGCCTCCGGTTGCAAGATCGCCCCTCGGAGCAGCTGGCCCTTTGCCGCAGCGGCCCCAGCGGCCAGGAGCACAGTGAAAAGAAGAGTACGAAGTGCCGACATGGAATGCGAGGCAAAAGAAAGGAATCGGAGGGTGCAAAAAAAAGAACCCCGCCTTTTGAGGGGCGGGGTTCAGATCGGCGACGACATACTCTCCCAAGGCTACTGCCTTAGTACCATCTGCGCTGGTGAGCTTAACTTCTCTGTTCGGAATGGGAAGAGGTGGACCTCACCGCAATAGTCACCTGAAATCGTAAATACGATCATGTGAAATACTGTCAGACTGAACCAAAACAGACGATCGATCGAAACCACCGTGAAGACCTTTGCAGGTCAAAGTCTACGGGTAATTAGTACTACTCGGCTTTGCCATTGCTGACTTTACACCTGTAGCCTATCAACGTGGTCATCTTCCACGACCCTTAAAAGAAGTCTCATCTTGAGGTGGGCTTCGTGCTTAGATGCTTTCAGCGCTTATCCCGTCCGAACATAGCTACCCAGCTGTGCCACTGGCGTGACAACTGGTACACTAGCGGTTCGTCCACCACGGTCCTCTCGTACTAATGGTAGCACCCCTCAAACTTCTAACGCCCGCAACAGATAGGGACCGAACTGTCTCACGACGTTCTGAACCCAGTTCACGTGCCACTTTAATCGGCGAACAGCCGAACCCTTGGGACCTTCTCCAGCCCCAGGATGTGACGAACCGACATCGAGGTGCCAAACCATTCCGTCGATATGAGCTCTTGGGAATGATCAGCCTGTTATCCCCGGCGTACCTTTTATCCTATGAGCGATGGCCCTTCCATATGGAACCACCGGATCACTTTGCCCTAGTTTCCTACCTGTTCGACTTGTCGGTCTCACAGTCAAGCTCCCTTATGCCAATATACTCGTCGCACGGTTACCAAGCGTGCTGAGGGAACCTTTGGAAGCCTCCGATACGATTTTGGAGGCGACCACCCCAGTCAAACTACCCACCACACACTGTTTCCCTGTTTCGCAGGGATTAGACATCAGATGACAGAAGGGTGGTATTTCAACGTTGACTCCACGATGCCTAGCGACACCGCTTCAAAGTCTCCCACCTATCCTACACATCGGGCAGCCGATGTCAATGTGAAGCTATAGTAAAGGTGCACGGGGTCTTTCCGTCCCGTTGCGGGTATCCGGCATCTTCACCGAAACTACAATTTCACCGAGCTCGTGGCTGAGACAGTGCTCAGATCGTTACACCATTCGTGCAGGTCGGAACTTACCCGACAAGGAATTTCGCTACCTTAGGACCGTTATAGTTACGGCCGCCGTTTACTGGGGCTTCGATTCAAAGCTTCGCCTTGCGGCTGACCTCTCCTCTTAACCTTCCAGCACCGGGCAGGTGTCAGGCCTTATACGTCATCTTTCGATTTCGCAAAGCCATGTGTTTTTGTTAAACAGTCGCCTGAGCCTTTTCATTGAAACCCACTTTCGTGGGTAGCGCTTATCCCGAAGTTACGCGCTTAATTTGCCTAGTTCCTTAGCCACGGATCACTCGAGCGCCTCAGGATACTCTCCTTGACTACCTGTGTCGGTTTGCGGTACGGGCGGCCCATATCTGAAGCTTAGAGGTTTTTCTTGGAAGTCTGCTTAGGGTCAATGCATTCAGCCGAAGCTTCCTGCTACTGTCGGATTTCAGCAACACCGGTGGATTTACCTGCCAGCGTTCTACCTACGTCCTTCACCGTGCTATTCCGTCAGCACGGAGACCTTTCACTCCTTCGTCACCCCATCGCAATATGGGTCGGTTGCGGAATATTGACCGCATGTCCATCGGCTTCGCCTGTCGGCTACACCTTAGGCCCCGACTAACCCTGATCCGATTAACGTTGATCAGGAAACCTTAGTCTATCGGCGGGCATGTTTTTCACATGCCTTATCGTTACTCATGCCTACATTTTCTTTTCTGGACGCTCCAGCATAGCTCACGCTACACCTTCTACGCAGACCAGAATGCTCTTCTACCGCTCCTTACGGAGCCCACAGCTTCGGTGGTGTGTTTGATGCCCGATCATTATCCATGCCGGATCGCTCGACTAGTGAGCTGTTACGCACTCTTTAAATGAATGGCTGCTTCCAAGCCAACATCCTAGCTGTCAGTGCAATCCGACCTCGTTAGTTCAACTTAACACACACTTGGGGACCTTTAGCCGATGGTCTGGGTTATTTCCCTTTCGCGCACGGACCTTAGCACCCGCGCGCTCACTCCCGGATATGGAGTTGTGGCATTCGGAGTTTGTCCGGGTTTGGTAGGCGGTGAAGCCCCCTAGCCCGATCAGTAGCTCTACCTCCACAACTGTACGTCCGAGGCTGCACCTAAATGCATTTCGAAGAGTACGAGCTATCTCCCAGTTTGATTAGCCTTTCACCCCTAATCACAGCTCATCCGAAGACTTTTCAACGTCTACCAGTTCGGTCCTCCATTCCGTGTTACCGGAACTTCAACCTGGCCATGACTAGATCACTTAGGTTTCGCGTCTGCCGCCACTGACTATGCGCCCTGTTAAGACTTGCTTTCGCTTCGGCTGCGGGGCTGAACCCCTTAACCTTGCCAGTGACGAGCAACTCGTAGGCTCATTATGCAAAAGGCACGCCGTCATCCGCCCGAAGGCAGACTCCGACCGCTTGTAGGCGTACGGTTTCAGGGTCTATTTCACTCCTCTGTTCGAGGTTCTTTTCACCTTTCCTTCACAGTACTGGTTCGCTATCGGTCTCTCAGTAGTATTTAGCCTTGGCGGATGGTTCCGCCGGGTTCAGACAGGATCTCACGTGTCCCGCCTTACTCAGGATACCACTAGGTATCGCATTCATTTCGTGTACGGGACTATCACCCGCTATGGTCCAACTTTCCAGAAGGGTTCCACTATGAATGCAACGTCCACGATGTGGTCCTACAACCCCGGGCCCGCCGAAACGGTCCCGGTTTGGGCTGTCCCCTGTTCGCTCGCCACTACTGGGGGGATCACTATTTGTTTTCTTTTCCTCCAGGTACTTAGATGTTTCAGTTCCCTGGGTAAGCTCCCTTTTCAGGGTATCCTGTCTTCAACAGGATGGGTTGCCCCATTCGGAGATCCACGGATCACAGGTCATTATGCACCTCCCCGTGGCTTATCGCAGCCTATCGCGTCCTTCATCGCCTCTGAGAGCCAAGGCATCCACCATACGCCCTTAGTAACTTTTCGACCTCTTGTGGTCTTGCTCGGTGGACCGATCTCTCGGTCTGTCTTGGTCAGTCTAACAATACGTCAAAGAACGGTTGCCGTTTGATCGGCCAGTCCGCCGTCGCCTAAGCAAAGGCGGACATGTGGTGGAGAATATCGGAGTCGAACCGATGACCTCCTGCTTGCAAAGCAGGCGCTCTAGCCAGCTGAGCTAATTCCCCGTTCCCAATCCCTGGTAGTCCTGAGCAGATTTGAACTGCTGACCTCTACATTATCAGTGTAGCGCTCTAACCAACTGAGCTACAGGACTAGGAGACGGCAACGGATGGCACCGTACGCATATTATCCATCTGAGAGAAAGCGAATGTCGCACCGTGGTTGGACACGGGCAGAGACCCCTTAAGGGCAGTTCTCTAAAAAGGAGATGTTCCAGCCGCACCTTCCGGTACGGCTACCTTGTTACGACTTAGCCCCAGTCACCGACTTTGCCCTAGGTAGCTCCTTGCGGTCACCAACTTCAGGCACTTTCGGCTTCCATGGCTTGACGGGCGGTGTGTACAAGGCCCGGGAACGTATTCACCGCATCATGGCTGATATGCGATTACTAGCGATTCCAGCTTCACGGAGTCGGGTTGCAGACTCCGATCCGAACTGAGACGTGTTTTAGAGATCAGCATCCGCTCGCGCAGTAGCTTCCCATTGTTCCACGCCATTGTAGCACGTGTGTAGCCCAGGACGTAAGGGCCGTGATGACTTGACGTCGTCCCCACCTTCCTCACCGCTTACGCGGGCAGTTCCGCTAGAGTCCCCGGCATTATCCGCTGGCAACTAGCAGTAGGGGTTGCGCTCGTTATGGGACTTAACCCGACACCTCACGGCACGAGCTGACGACAGCCATGCAGCACCTCGCACATTGTCCGAAGAAGATCACGTTTCCGCGACTGTCAATGCACGTTCAAGCCCTGGTAAGGTTCCTCGCGTATCATCGAATTAAACCACATGCTCCACCGCTTGTGCGGGCCCCCGTCAATTCCTTTGAGTTTCAATCTTGCGATCGTACTCCCCAGGTGGATCACTTAACGCTTTCGCTAGGTGACCGACAGTATATCGCCGATCACGAGTGATCATCGTTTACGGCGTGGACTACCAGGGTATCTAATCCTGTTTGATCCCCACGCTTTCGTGCCTCAGCGTCAGTTTCGTCTTCGTGAGCTGTCTTCACTATCGGTGTTCTGTGCCATATCTAAGCATTTCACCGCTACACGGCACATTCCGCCCACGTCAAACGCACTCAAGAACAACAGTATCAACGGCAATTCCGTAGTTAAGCTACGGGCTTTCACCGCTGACTTATTGTTCCGCCTACGCACCCTTTAAACCCAATGAATCCGGATAACGCTTGCACCCTTCGTATTACCGCGGCTGCTGGCACGAAGTTAGCCGGTGCTTATTCCATCGGTACCGTCAACCCGGGACACGTCCCGGGGTTTCTTCCCGATTAAAAGCAGTTTACAACGCGTAGCGCCTTCATCCTGCACGCGGCATGGCTGCGTCAGAGTTGCCTCCATTGCGCAATATTCCTCACTGCTGCCTCCCGTAGGAGTCTGGTCCGTGTCTCAGTACCAGTGTGGGGGATAACCCTCTCAGGCCCCCTACCGATCGTAGCCTTGGTGAGCCGTTACCTCACCAACTAGCTAATCGGGCGCATGGTCATCCTGTACCGCCGGAGCTTTCAAGCCAAGGTGATGCCACCTCGGCTGTTATGGGCCATTAGTCCGGATTTCTCCGGGTTATTTCCCAGTACAGGGCAGATTCCATACGTGTTACGCACCCGTGCGCCGGTCGCCACCCATGTATTGCTACATCGTGCTGCCCCTCGACTTGCATGTGTTAAGCCTGCCGCTAGCGTTCATCCTGAGCCAGGATCAAACTCTCCATTGTAAGTGGGTTTGATCTGGCCCCTTTCAGTGTCTCCCATGTGCACCTTACAGCACACAAGGACACTCACTTTTCTCAGAATGGACAATAGGTCAAAGAACGATCCAGGTCCCCGGGGGTCAGCCCGGGCTTGGTTGTCTAGTTTACGCCTTCCGTTCAAGGAACGTATCTCGGAAGGGGCTGCAAATGTATGCCGATCTTTTGATCCACCAAACGTTGTCGAATTTTTTTCTTCGACTCCCGCTTGGCGCGGCTTACATCAACTCCCCCGGACCGGGGCGCTCAAAGAACGTTTTTCCGAAAGCGGCCGCAAAGGTAGACCGCTTTTCTTTCCATCCAAATCCGGATCGAAAAAAATTTCAGGCGGCAGCCTACGGAGTGCTCACCGCAAAGGGCAACACCTTGCCGTTGAAGAACTTGTGCCCTTCCAAAACAAATCGGGCCAGGAAGCCCCCCACTTCCTCAGGGCCTACTGGCGCGGGGTAACCCGGGAAAGCGGCCCGCAACATCGGCGTGTCCACCGCGCCTAGGCAGATGCAGTTGCAGCGCACCCGCAGGTCCTTCATTTCCTCGGCCAGGCATTCGGTGAGGTTGGTCAGTGCTGCTTTACTGGCGCTGTATGCGGCCAACCCGGGGAACTTCACACTTCCTTGGAACCCGCCCATGCTGCTGATGTTGACCACATGCCCGGGAGGTGCCCCGGCCAGCAGCGGTGCCAAGCCTTGGGCAAGCAGCAAGGGCACCGCAGCATTCAGGTGGAAGAGCCGTGAAGTTTCCGGGGCCGTCCATGCGCCGAACGGCTGCTTGATGAGCAGCCCGGCATTGTTCACCAGCCCATGCAAGCGGCGGCCGGACACGGTTTGCTGCACCTTGGCCACGGCGTCCGCCTGTTCCAGGTCCAGTACCAGCGGGTGCAACTGCCCGGCTCCCGCCTTGCATTCGTTCGAAAGCTCTTCCAATGCCCCCGCGCTGCGGGCCACGGCGATCACTGAGCAGCCGTGTTCCAATACCAATGACTTGGCTGTAGCCCGGCCCACGCCGCTGCTCGCCCCGGTGACCACCAGCAACCTTTCCGGGGCCACTGCTTCATTCGTTCGCATATCCATTGCGATCGGCTTGTGCCGAACGCGGAGCAAAGTACGGCGTGGTACGGCGCCGGGGCTATGGGCCCTACGGAGCCGAGGCCGCCAGGTGATCGCGGGTGCGATCAGCGCCTTGGCTTCAACTGTTGCAAACGTTCGCGTTCCACGGGATCGAGCTGGTTGCCCAACTGGCGCATTTGCCGTTGGATCCAGGCCTGACGCCGTTTTACATAGGAGGACGGCTTACAGGCATTGTAGCGGCGCGGGGCCGGGAGCACGGCGGCGATGAGGGCGCATTGCGAGGGGGTCAGCTTGGCGATGCTGCGCTTGAAGCAGGCCTGGGCCGTGGCTTCCACGCCAAACCGGCCTTTTCCCGTTTCCGCGATGTTGAGGTATACTTCCAGGATCCGTTGCTTGCCCCACAGCCCTTCGATCAGCAAGGTGAACCAGGCTTCGAGGCCTTTGCGCACGAAGGTGCGGCCAGGCCAGAGGAATACGTTCTTGGCGGTCTGTTGGCTGATGGTGCTGGCCCCGCGCACCCTGCTGCTGCGTTCATTGTGTTCCAAGGCCTTCTGCATGGCCTCCATGTCGAATCCGTGGTGCTGGAAGAAAAGCTGGTCCTCCGCGGCGATCACCGCCATGGACATGGCTTTGGGCATGGCCTTCCAGGATCTCCAGGTGCGCTCCACCCCTCCTTGTTCGCCCACTTGCTCGGCCATGGCCCAGGTTACCGGCGGTGGCAGGAAGCGCAGCACCAACACCCAGATCACGGAAACAACCAGGATCCAGAAGGCGGTGGCCGCCACGGTGCGGAACAACTTGTGCAGCATGGCGACGAAAGTAAGGGAGCCCGTGCGCCATGCACCAACGCGAACGGGGCCTGTGCAGGCCCCGTTCATCCGGCTCTCCCGCAGGTCACTTTCCCTCGTTGAGCTTGCGGCGGATGATGAAGTGATGGGCGATCAGTGCCGAGCCGCCACAGAGCAGCACCATCATAAAATAGGGCAACGGGTTGTCTGAGGCTTCCCCGTCTGGCAGGGTGAACATGGTGCTGGCCAAGAGGTGACCGAGCAGGAGCCCCAGCCCGATGCCCGCGAGAAAGAGGCCGTTGCGCAGGCTGCTGAAACCTTTGTCCATGTCCTTTACGGCGCCCAGGTCCATGCCCTTATCGATCATGGCCATGCGCTCGCGGTGCCTGCTGGTGATGCTGATGTAGGCGATCGCGAAGATCACCAGGAACAGGACCGGCAGAATGATGACTTCTTCTTGCATGGTTCAGGGGTGTTTGCCCATCGGACGCCGCCGTTCGTACTGCGGTTACACCCCTTGTGGAAAAGGCCGGCAGTGACGCACGGGCCGGAGTAGTTTGGTGGTGCGATGTAACCGCAGCCAATTGCAACCGCGTCCTATGCGGTACGCGCCAACACCCGTGACCGAAGCTGAAGCCATAGCCTTGTGCCGCAGGGGCGACCAACAAGCGTTCGCCTGGCTTGTACACACGTACAAGCACATGGTGTACACGCTGACCATGCAGGTATTGCGGCACCGGGAGGAGGCCGAGGAGGCCGCACAGGATGCCTTCGTCAAAGCCTACCGGAACCTGGGGGGCTATTCGGGCCAAGCCAAATTTTCTACTTGGTTGTACAGCATCACCTACCACACGGCCATATCGAAGCTGCGCGCGCGGAAGGCTGTTGCACGCGACCTTGCCGAAGTGCCGGAGACATCGTTGGCGGGCGACCCGGACCGACCATGGGAGCACCACGACCGGAAGCGGGCATTGGATGCGGCCCTGGCCCTGTTACCCGCTGAGGACGCGGCCGTGGTGGGGCTCTATTACTTCTCCGAGCAGAGCGTGGAGGAGATCGTAACCGCCACGGGGCTGTCGGCGTCGAATGTGAAGGTGAAACTGCACCGCAGCCGCAAACGCTTGTTCGAGGTGCTGCGGGGCCATTTGAAGGAAGAGCTATGGACGCTCCACGAGGAATGAACGAGCAGGAAGCGGATAAGCAGCTGAAGGCGCTATTCCGCGAGGTTGCGGGCTACCAAGCCCCGCAAGGCATGGAGCAGCGCATACTTCAGGCGGTGGCGGCCATACCCGGGGCCGTGCCCACCATCGAAAAGCCATTGCTGCCGGGTTGGGCATGGCTGATCACCGGGCTCTTGACCGCCGCGACCGTTGCGCTGGGGCTTTTCACCCGCCCCTCCCCCGCTCCCTGGTCATTGAAACTACTGCCTGAGGGGCTGCTGGACGAGCTGTTCGGATCGCCGTGGCTGGCCATGGCCCTGGCTTCGGTGGCGCTGTTGCTGGCGTTGAACACGTGGCTCAACGGCCGCTTGGCCACGCATCGCGTGCACTGATCACAGCTGCGATCGGGCCGCCTGAATGGCGGCATCGTAGTTGGGCTCATGGCCCAATTCCGGCACCAGTTCGTGGTAGCGGATGATGCCTTCCCGGTCGATCACCCACACGGCCCTGGCCGTGGCGGCCTCCATGGGCCCTTCAGCTATGCGCACCCCCCACGCGTCCATGTCGTGGAAGCGGAAGTCGGAACCGGGCACCACGTTCTCAATGCCTGCTGTGGTGCAGAAGCGTTTCATGGCGAACGGGGTGTCCACGCTGATCACCAGCACCGTGGCTCCGAGGCCGGCGGCCCGTTCGTTGAAGGTGCGTGTTTCCCGAGCGCAAGTATCCGTGTCCAAGCTCGGAACGGAGAGCAGCACCACCACCTCGCCCTTGAGGTCGGAAAGAGCGGCATTGGAACGATCCTGTTTGACGTAACGGAGCTGCGGTGCGGGTGCACCTATGGCGGGAACGGAGCCGTGGAGCTTGGGCAATGGCATGCTATGGATGTTTGGCCTTCCGGCCGGTGGAACAAGCGTATGCGTTACGGACAGGGCAAACTGGGATGTACGGGCGACCAGCGGCTCATTCTTCCATGATCGCCGGAATGGCACCCATGTACGCCGTACGGGCATCAGCGATGAAGCCCATGGGTTCGTCGTCCACCATGAGCTTGCCTTTGGTCACGTGGCCCAGAAGGATGAAGGGCACCTTGCTCAAACGCATCAGGTCGAGGAAATCATCCTCCTGGTCCTCGGTGATGGTGACCACCACGCGGCCTTGCCCTTCACCGAAGAGGAAGGCATCGGGGCGCACCTCGCTGTCGGTCACGATGTCGAAGCCCAGGTCGTTGGGCATGGCCATCTCCACCAGGGCGGTCCAGAGGCCGCCATCGCTCACATCGTGTGCGGCCGTGATCAGGCCGCGCTTGATGAGGTGGGCGATCACCACGTGCATGACGTGTTCCTCCTGGAGGTTGAAATAGGGTGCGGGCGAGTTGTGCACGTTGTGGTGCTTCACCAGGTATTCGCTGCTGGCGATGTCGTCGGTGACCTTGCCGATGAGGAAGATCAGGTGGCCCTTGGACTGGAAGGCGAGGGTCATGCGCTTTTCCACATCGTCCACGATGCCCACCATGCCGATGGTGGGCGTGGGGAACACGGCCACCTCGTGGTCGTTGATCACCGATTGGTTGTAGAAACTGACGTTGCCGCCGGTGACCGGAGTTTTGAACTCGGTGCAGGCCTCCCCCATGCCCTTGATGGCCTGGGCGAACTGCCAGTACACCTCGGGGTCGTAGGGGTTGCCGAAGTTGAGGCAATTGGTGACCCCGGCGGGTTCGCCGCCGCTGCAAACGATGTTGCGGGCGGCCTCGCTCACGGCGATCATGGTGCCCACGTAGGGATCGGCGTTGACGTAGCGGGCGTTGCAGTCCACGGTGACGGCCAAGCCCTTCTTACCGCCGGTTTCGCGCAGCAGCACCAGGCCCGCGTCGCTGGGGGCATTGGTGCTCATGTTCAGGGTGCGCACCATGGTATCGTACTGTTCGCTCACCCAGCGCTTGCTGGCGATGTTGGGGCTGGCCAGCAGCTCGTAGGCCACCTGCTCCAGGTCATCGGGCACGGGCACCATGTCGGTGCGGAACTTCTTGCTTTCGGCAAAGGAGGCGGGCTCTCGTTGCTCCCGCTGGTACACCGGAGCACCACCGCCGAGCACCAGGCTGTCTGCCGGTACCTCGGCCACTAAGCCACCGTGCCAGTGGAAGCGGAGGGTGTTCCCCTCGGTGACGGTGCCGATCTGTTCGCAGTGCAGGTCCCACTTGGCGAAGATGGCCTTCACCTCCTGGTCTCGGCCTTTCTTTACCACCACGAGCATTCGTTCCTGGCTTTCGCTGAGCAGGATCTCCCACGGCTGCATGCCGTCCTGCCGCAGGGGCACCTGGTCCAGGTTGATGTCCATGCCGCAGCCGCCCTTGGCGCTCATTTCGCTGGTGCTGCAGATGATGCCGGCGGCGCCCATGTCCTGCATACCGATGATGGCATCGGTATCGGCCAATTCCAGGGAGGCTTCCAGGAGGAGTTTCTCCATGAAGGGGTCGCCCACCTGCACGGCGGGCAGGTCGTCCATGCTGGTGCCGGTGATGTCCTTGCTGGCGAAGGAGGCGCCGTGGATGCCGTCCTTGCCGGTGGCGCTGCCTACGATGTACACGGGGTTGCCCGGGCCGTGGCTGGTGGCGCTGATCACCTTGTCGGTGCGGACCACACCTACGCTCATGGCGTTCACCAGGGGGTTGGTGGTGTAGCAGGGGTCGAAGAATACCTCGCCGCCCAACACCGGCACGCCGAAGGCATTGCCGTAGTCGCCGATGCCCTTCACCACGCCGCGCATGTGCCAGCGGCTGCTGGCGGTGTTGGCGATGTCGCCGAAGCGGAGCGAGTTGAGCTGGGCGATGGGCCTTGCGCCCATGGTGAAGATGTCGCGGTTGATGCCGCCTACGCCGGTGGCCGCACCTTGGTAGGGCTCGATGGCACTGGGGTGGTTGTGGCTCTCGATCTTGAAGGCGCAGGCCCATCCGTCGCCGATGTCGATCAGGCCGGCGTTCTCCTGCCCGGCCTCGGCGAGGATGCGCGGACCCTTGCGCGGCAGGGTCTTCAGCAGGGTAATGGAGTTCTTGTAGGAGCAGTGCTCGCTCCACATGGCGCTGTAGATGCCCAGCTCGGTGAAGTTGGGGGTGCGGCCCAGGATCTCCTTGATGCGCTCGAATTCCTCCTCGCGCAGGCCGAGCTTTTTGGCGGTTTCCAAGGTGCCTTCCTCCAAGGTGGCCGTTGCGGTAGCGTCGTGGGTCTTTGTTGCCATCGTGGGTACAAAGAAACGGCCTATCGGGCGACCGGCATGCATGACCCCGCGCGTGCGATCCCGGGTCCGCTCACAGCGTGTACCGGACGCCGAACTCCAAGGTGCCGCTGAACAAATGGGCGGTGATCGGTGCATCAATGATGCGCAGTACGCCATACCTGACAGCAGGCTGCAGTTGCCATATCCAGCGCCCTCCCGGGTGGAAGGACAATCCGGTGGCGAAGTAGGGGAACAGGTTGAACGAGTTGAAGGTCTCCTTCGGCTCCCGGCTTTCACGGGTGCGGTGCCCATCTTCGTATAGCGTCATTGACCGATGGCGTACGGCGATCAGGACAGCGGGGGCAACCCCAATGGAAGTTTGCCAGCGCCAGCGCCCTTGGCCGAGCGTGACGGTGGCGCCCAACCGCATGTCCAGGAAATGGTATACGTCACTGAGGATGATCCGGTCGAACATCAACCCATCTTCGGTCGTGTAGATGAAGCCACGACGCGGGTCGATCATATCGCCGAAGGTCAATTCTTCCCGCCGAACCTGTTGCCGCCAACCCATTTGCGCATACCCTACTCCGGCATCCAAGCCGACCCATGGCTTCAATTGGTAGTTCGCACCCAAATGGCCGCCTAGCACGAGCAACGGTTCCTCCCGCTCATTGCGCAGATCAATGATGGCATTGCTGGTGGCAGATGGCGCGGTGGGGGAAAACGTCCGGTAGCCCATGCCGGCACCGATGCCTACGCCAAGGGTCCAGCGCCGGATGGGCGCTTCCTGTCCGAGTGCACTGGCGGCAAGGAAGAGGAGCGGAAGCAGGATCGGTAGTCGCATAAAGGACTTGCTTGTAAGGCCGTAATCGAACAACGGGGCCTTCAGGACGAAAGTACGGACAGGGTGCCGGAACGAGGTTCTTCGAGGTTCCCGTCTGTCTTTACACCGCTGCACCGCCGTGCGCCGCTGGAATATCACTCGCACAGTAATAATCACTGTTTCATGGGTTCCGCTGCCCAAGACGAACGCCGAACCGTACACCTATTGAAGTCCGGCGCAATCGCACTTCTTGGGAAATCCCTTGCAAGTTTAGAAGCCCATAGGCACGATCGCCCAAATCCTGACGCATGAACAGCTCTAACCTGACCGGATGCCACTCCCCGAATTGCCTGCCAACGCTCATTTCCAGCTGCGGAACGAATGCACCAAGACCAGAACGGAGCGCATATGGTTCGTCGGTCACCAACGCCACAGTAGAGTCTGGCCTTTGCCAAGCAAATCTCATCACGTACTCCGCGTCCCTCCGTGCGTGAGCAACCGCCTCGAATCCCAACTCAAGGTTCATGAACCAATATTGCGACTGCGGTGTTCGGAACTCTACACCCGCACGACCGACCACACCGTGGATCCTGAGATCATTCTGGATCACGGTCGTTCTGTCAAACGGCATTACACACTTGCAAGGCAATTCAAATCGGTGATGCCCGTAGGTGTAGCCCACATCGGTCCTCCAGGCAAGCCACTTCGTGACCGGGTGTGACAGTTGGAATTGAGCACCGCCTTCAATTCCATCGAATGGCGCCCCCGGATCATCTGCGGTCATCTTGACCACGTCAGGTTGTAGTGGCCGAATTCCCGCAGCAGTGCCGGAAAAAATCACTTCCAATCCCTGGCCGCTAATACGCGGACAAGTCAATGTCGCCATTGCAAGCGCTATTAGACAACCTTTCATCGCACGATCAATAGTCTTTTCCCCTCCCGCAGGCTCTCCGCCTCGGGACCCTGCGGGCCGGATCCATCCAATGTATCTCATGCCCGTAGTGCAATTTGATAGTTCTCCACCGGTGCGTTCGATGCTCCGCCCCGCTCGTAGAATCCAGCGCTGGAATGCGGATAGTCCAAATAGTTCTCCGCAAGCATCCATTTTCCCTTCACCGGGTTGGCGTGGATGTAGTCCAGTTTCTGTTGGATCATCGCTTCATCGTAACACTCCCGGATGTCCGATGAGGGCATGAACATCCGGTAAACCTGCCCACGGGCCGCATCGCTTGGCCGCACGGCAGCTTTCAGCGTAACCAACAGGCCATGCTCGCATTGATCGACCAGTCGGTTGCCGATCTCGTAGGCCAGGAACCGCTTGGCATTGGCCAAAAGCGCATTGATGGACAGCCCTTCCGGGGTGTGAATGAGCAAGTGTACATGGTTCGGCATGATCACGTAACCGAAAATGTGGCACCCCTTGGCTTTGGCAATGTGCATCCACCGGTAAACATGGTCGTAGGCATCCGCCCGCTCAATGAGGGGTAGCCAGTTCCAGCACGTGAACGTGCAATAGAACGTGGCGCCATCAATGCGTTGGAGGGTACGGACGGACATGCTTGGTGAAGTTACGAAATGGCGCTCGCTATATGTGGTGGCGCAGGGTCCCGAGGCGGAGACCCTGCGGGAGAGTAAGACGCCTAGCGCTCGCCACCAACCAAGTAGTATACCCCTACATTGCCTTCAACAGTTCTGCAGGAAGTGAATCGAACCGACTTCTCACTCACCCACGGGGTAAGCAGGAGTTCAACGCCGCCGCCAAATCCTAGGCCCAGACGAGGAGATAGGCCGACTTGCAACTCCACCACCAATGCTCCAGACAACGTAATGGAGTGAAAGGCCTCAGGCTTGCGGCCGTGATATGCCCAGTACACCGGACCGGGAAAGGTGAACACATTCCCAGCGGAATCAGTCCATTGCAGTAACTGGGTGTCAAACCCCTTGCCATGCGAACTGAGAACTTGAGTCAACATCAAGCTGAGGCCAGGGCCCAAGTAGAGGGCGGCATTCCCGAACGAGACGACGTTCCAAAGCCGGGTGCCTCTTAAAGTATATCGGGTGAGTTGGTGCTCGCTCTCGTTCGCGAAGCTTGCATTGGTGATGAACTGCCGTGCATCGTATCGAAAGCCCAGTTCATCACGCAAAAGCATGCAAGAGAATATGTTGCCATCCGCACCTTTCAGATACCAGGATAACCCTATGCTCGGAGAAGTGGTAACCGCATAGTCAGCGTAGTAAAGGTCCGCATCGTTTGGGTAAAAAAAGCGGACGTCCGATAGGCCAGCCCGTATACCTATTACGGATTGACCAGGCGCGAAGCCGACGACCATCCAACCCAATAACGTCACCAACAACTTCATTCCAATAGGCCATTGACAACCAATACATGCGACCTATACATACCTTGATGGAACACCGTCACAAGGTACATCCCCTCTTGCGCATTCATGAGTCTCAATTGCGCGCTTTCCCCTCCCGCAGGGTCTCCGCCTCGGGACCCTGCGGGCCGGATCCATCCAATGTATCTCATGCCCGTAGTGCAATTTGATAGTTCTCCACCGGTGCGTTCGATGCTCCGCCCCGCTCGTAGAATCCAGCGCTGGAATGCGG
>WBZN01000145.1_pt1 | contig 100283 bp, 105 predicted proteins | sample 5204281 | NCBI WGS metagenome assembly WBZN01 (sample SAMN12344347, study PRJNA552823) | activated sludge metagenome | biome: Activated sludge suspended growth; feature: Nitrification reactor; material: Wastewater; isolation source: activated sludge from nitrification reactor of wastewater... | reverse complement strand
GGGGGGAGCAGCACCAGTTGATCAACGTCCCAAAATTTGAATGTTTTAGCCATGTGGCAGAGGAACCACATCGCGCGTTGCCTGTCCAGCCAAAAGTGGCGCATTACTCGGACAGGCTCCTAGGCCTTCCAGAAGATTGACTTCGCCCTGGCAGGTCGGTACGATCACCAACGACAGCTAGGGGTGCCATCCGGCTGAGAGTCCGAGCGATCGGACGACCCTCACAACCTGACCTGGGTAATACCAGCGTAGGGAAGCGACCGGTTTACTGGCTTCGTGATCGCTTCAAGCCGCACCCAAGCTGGATGCGGCTTTTTTTATTTGGCCGTCAGCCGCTCACTTTCGACGAAAGGATTGCTGCCATGAGCGAGGCCCATACACAAAACGGTTCACAGAATGGTCACGGCGCCAAGCCTTCCACCGCGCGATTGACCACCACTCCCTTTGCCGCCTCGCGCAAGGTGCATGTTGAAGGGTCGCAGCCCGGTGTTCGGGTGCCGATGCGTGAAATCAGCCTCTCCCCGACACACGCGACCAACGGCAATGGCGGCATGCCCAACCAACCGATTACCGTGTACGACACCTCCGGCCCGTATACCGATCCGAATGTGACGATCGATGTGCGCGCCGGGTTGCAGCCCTTGCGTCGAGCCTGGATCGATGCGCGGCAGGACACGGAAGAACTCCCGCAGGTGACGTCGCAGTACGGCCGTCAACGGGCGGTCGATCCGAAACTGGCGGACCTGCGCTTTACGCATATTCGCAAACCGCTTCGCGCCAAGGCCGGACGGAACGTCAGCCAGATGCATTACGCCAAGCAGGGCATCATCACGCCGGAGATGGAATACATTGCGATCCGGGAAAACCAGTCCCGCGCGCGAGCCAAAGAACTGATGGCGTCCAGCAACGGCCATGGCGGCGGAGTGCTGCAGCATCCCGGCCAGGCCTGGGGCGCTCGCATCCCCAGCATCATCACTCCTGAGTTCGTGCGCGATGAAGTGGCCCGCGGCCGCGCCATCATCCCCAACAACATCAATCACCCGGAAACCGAGCCCATGATCATCGGCCGGAACTTCCTTGTGAAGATCAACAGCAACATCGGCAATTCGGCCGTCGCTTCGACGATCGAAGAAGAAGTCGAAAAGATGATCTGGTCGATCCGCTGGGGCGCCGATACCGTGATGGACCTCTCCACCGGTAAGAATATTCACGAGACGCGTGAGTGGATCATTCGCAATTCGCCCGTGCCGATCGGCACCGTGCCGATTTATCAGGCGCTCGAAAAGGTCAACGGCAAGGCGGAGGATCTGACCTGGGAGCTGTTCCGCGATACCCTGATCGAACAGGCCGAGCAAGGTGTCGACTACTTCACCATCCATGCGGGCGTGCGACTGCGGTACGTGCCGATGACGGCGAAACGCATGACCGGCATTGTCTCGCGCGGTGGTTCCATTCACGCCAAATGGTGCCTCGCACACCATCAAGAGAACTTTGCCTACACGCACTTCGATGAGATCTGCGAAATCATGAAAGCCTATGACGTGGCCTTCAGTCTTGGCGACGGCCTTCGGCCCGGCTCCATCGCCGACGCCAACGACGAGGCGCAATTCGCCGAACTGGAAACCCTCGGCGAACTGACCAAGATCGCCTGGAACCATGACGTGCAGGTCATGATCGAAGGGCCCGGCCACGTGCCGATGCATATGATTCAAGAGAACATGGAAAAGCAGCTCAAGGAATGCCAGGAAGCGCCGTTTTACACCCTGGGACCTCTGACGACCGATATCGCGCCGGGATACGACCACATTACGTCCGGCATCGGGGCCGCCATGATCGGCTGGTACGGTTGTGCCATGCTTTGTTACGTGACGCCGAAGGAACATTTGGGACTGCCGACCAAGGAAGACGTCAAAGTCGGTGTCGTCACCTATAAGATTGCCGCGCATGCGGCGGACCTGGCGAAGGGACATCCGGGCGCGCAAGTTCGCGACAATGCCATGTCCAAAGCGCGGTTCGAGTTCCGCTGGGAAGACCAGTTCAACCTCGCGCTCGATCCGGAGACCGCCCGCGCCTATCACGATGCCACACTGCCGGACAATGCAGCGAAGGTCGCCCATTTCTGCAGCATGTGTGGACCGCACTTCTGCTCCATGAAAATCACGCAGGATGTTCGTGACTATGCGGCCAAGAAAGAACTGGAGGAGCAACAGGCCATCCAGATCGGCATGAAGGAAAAGTCGGAAGAATTCAAAAAGGCCGGCTCCGAGATTTATCTCTAAGGCTGGTCAACATGGCTGCCGGACGAGGCCAAACCGGAGGCGTACTTTCAGGGGTTCGTTGAAGATTTGATGGAGCCGGAACCGAAGCGTAGAGCCATAGACAGCAGTTGCTGAGAAGGAACGTAGCATGGGGAAGCCGAAACCTGCACCGTTACGCGAGCGCGACATCACCCGTCAAATTGCGCGGGAGTACTATAAAGAATTCGATCAACTGATCGAGAGCGACGTCATCATCGTCGGCGCCGGCCCTTCGGGTCTGATCTGCGCCCATGACTTGGGCAGAATGGGCATCAAAACCCTCATCGTCGAGCAGAGCCTTGCGCTGGGCGGAGGGTTCTGGTCCGGCGGGTACTTGATGAACAAGGCCACGATCTGTGCTCCGGCGCACAAAATCCTCAAAGAGGTGGGCGTGCCCTGCAAGCAGATCAAGGAATGCCCCGGCATGTACATGGTCGATCCTCCGCATGCGACCGGCGCGCTGATCGCGGCGGCCTATGACGCCGGGGCAAAGATCATGAACCTGACACGGGTCGTCGATCTGATTCTGCGCCGCGAAGGAGTGCTCGAAGGGGTGGTGGTCAACAGCACCACCGCTGAAATGGCCGGACACGATATTATCCATGTCGATCCGATCGCGTTAGAGAGTAAACTCGTGGTCGACGCCACCGGACATGATGCGGTGGTCGTCAACCTGCTGCACAAGCGGGGACTCTATCAGCAGGTTCCGGGTAATGGCGCCATGTGGGTGTCGCGGTCTGAGGAAGAAGTCATGGATCGAACGGGTGAAGTCTCGCCCAATTGCTTCGTGATCGGATTGGCGGTCGCCGCGGTGTTCGGCACGCCGCGCATGGGCCCGGCCTTCGGCTCGATGTTGCTCTCCGGCCGGTATGGCGCCGAGTTAATTCAGAAAAAGCTGAGGCACAAGTAACACGGAGCAAACAAGGCCCTCCGACCTGCAGGCTGATCAAAAGGGTCATCCAGCGAGGCCGCAGAAAGTGCGAACCCGCAGGCGTACTTTTCAGTACGCTGAGGAGTTCGCACGATTGAGAACGAAGCTGGGGACCTTTTTCATCAGCCTGACCACCATGGATGTACAAGATTTTCTCATACAGGGCGACGGCAGCGAAGAAGACAAGCGCGAAGCCTGGCAACTGTTCCAGCAAGCCTACGAACAGCAGATGAAGGGGCAGCTGGAGGAAGCGGTCAGTCTGTACAAGCTGTCGCTCGCGACGCATCAAACGGCCGAAGCCTACACGTTCCTCGGCTGGACCTACAGCTTCATGGGCAAGCTGGATGAAGCGATCGAGGAATGCCACAAGGCCATCGCCTGCGATCCACACTTCGGCAACCCCTACAACGACATCGGCGCCTATCTGATCGAAAAGGGCGACCTGGACGAGGCGATTCCCTGGTTTCAAAAGGCTATGCAGGCCACACGGTATGAAAGCCCGGCGTTCCCGCACTTGAACCTGGGCCGCGTCTATGAACGCCAAGGCAAGTGGAGCGAGGCCATCGACTGCTACAAGCAAGCCCTTGCGCTCAATCCGGATTATGCCTTGGCCAAGAAAGCCTTGGGCCGCCTCATCAGCTCATTAAACTAGCCCCAGCGGGATGCGATGAATAACACGATCTTAGTGGCCGTGACCGACATTTTCTTTTACACGAAGGTGCGCGACGCCTTGCGCCCGCAGGGGTATACCTTGGAGCGGATTCGGAATCAGGAGGAGGTGACAGAAAAGACGGCTTCGGTGCAGCCGGCCGCACTCATTCTGAACATGAACGACCTGGCGGTCGATGCCTTCCAGGCGCTGGAAACGATTCAGAACAACCCCGCCCTGCGCGCGCTCCCCATCCTGGCCTTCGCCAACCATGAAGAAGTCGACACGTGGCGGCGCGCGAAGGAACTCGGCGTGACGAAAATCGTATCGCGGAACGAATTTTCGGTTCGTACCAAAGATCTCGTTGAAGAACTTATTCATCCTCAGCCCGCCAGACAATCCTGAGGGCTGTGCCGGATAAAGGATTATCGGTCTGCCTATGAAACAGTCTCGCCTCCACGATCAGCACCAGCAGCTTGGCGCCACCTTCGAAGACGTCACGGGATGGTCCGTGCCCGCGCATTTTGGCGATGCCTCAGCGGAACACGCCGCCGTACGTAATGGGGTTGGGATTTCTGACCTGTCACACCGCGGGAAGATGCGAGTGACCGGCGATGACCGCATCAAGTGGCTCCAGAGCATCATCAGCAACGACATTCTTCCGCTTCAGCCTGGACAGGGCCGCTACTCCAGCTTCCTCACCCACAAGGGGAAAATGCTCGGCTATTTTCGGGTGTACATCCAAAGCGACGCCGTGTGGATTGAAGATGTCGGTGAAGTGGGTGAGGCCACGTTTCAAGCACTCCGCAAGTTTCTCCTCTACGGCACCAAAGCCAAGATGGAGAATTGCTTGGAAAGCTGGGGTTTGCTGTTGGTCAGCGGACCGAAATCTGCGAAGGTGGTGGCAGCGGCGTTCGGCGTCGAGGTCCAGACCTTACCACTGCTCCAGACCATCTCCACCATGATCGGCGGCCAACCAGCACTGATCATGCACACGGAAGAAACGGGCGAAGAAGATTGGGAAATTCTCCTGCCTGCCGACGGCCTGAGCGCGGCATGGGCGCAGATGATGACCGCCGGCGCCCCTTTCGGCGTCAAGCCCGTCGGCGCGCAGGCGCGAGATCTCTTACGGATCGAGGCCGGCCTGCCCAAAGCCGGTCCTGACCTCAATGAGGAGATCGTCCCACCGGAAGCCAACTTGGAAGGGAAAGCCTTCAGCCTCTCGAAGGGCTGCTATCCGGGACAGGAAGTGGTGGCACGGATGGATACCTACGGGAACGTCCGTCGGCACCTGGTCGGCTTGATCATCCAGGACAAGACAGCCCCGCCAAAGGGATCGAAGCTGTTCAGCGGAGATCGAGAGGTGGGATGGATCAGCAGCGCCGTCTTGTCGCCGCAACGCAACGCCGTCTTGGCATTCGGTTTTCCGCTGCGTGACTTCTCAGCGCCGGACACGCAGCTGGCGGTGGAAGTGGCAGGGACGCGCCATCTGGCCACCGTCCATGCCCTTCCGTTCTACCACCGGCCCTAACGAGGGTTACTTTTCTGGATTGCGCACGGCCGATACGGCTGAGGCGAATCCGAGCAGGCTCTTCCGCTCTTCATCGTCCAGCGCCAGCAACAGATGGGTCTCTTCAGCGTGCATCAGGCGCAGGCTCAAGAACGGCTCTTCACGACGCTTCTCCCGGTTGTCCCACATGGCGTCGATGACCTGCACCTTGTCCAACTGGCCGACCGACACAACATCGTAGCGGAAATAGGAATCGCCGATCACGATGTCAAAAATCACATTGCCCGCCGTCAACAGAATGAGATTGAACCGCCCCTGATCCTCATATCCTTCCGGCAAAAACTTGTTGATATGGCACCGCGCCACTTTGCGATCGCCGAGCGCAGCACGGAATTTCAGCTGCAAGGCTTCGTAATCGATCTGGAGCGCCTTTTCGTCCGCATTGGTCGCTCCGACCGCCGCGTTCTTCGCCTGTTCAAATACGTCATCCGCCGACAACAACCCTGCCATAGCGCCTTACTCCTTCGTTACAAGACTGTCTGATGTGTATGATGTCATCTACGATCAGAGGCCGCGTGCGGCGCGCCTGGCTCGTATCGACCGGGCCACCCCGACCAGCGCAATTCCCGCCCACGCGAATTCCAGCAGGACAAACCCCACTCGTCGATCTTCAATTGCCACGATCCCCAGCAGCAGCGAGCCGATGATGTTCAAGGCCAGATACCCTGCGTCCAGCTCGCGCCAGGTGCCGGCCTGAATGAGGCCATAGGCGATGAGCACCATGAGGGCTCCAATCACCGATATGACCTGCATGATCATGGATTTGCTCGCGCACTCGGCCCGCATCGCACTGGAGAACGGGGTACGGTACCTGGCGGCTCGGCAGGATTGCAAGCGAAATTCCCTGCGAGGCACCAGCCAACGATGCGGAGAGGCCCGGCGCGATCTGGTCGGCCCCGTGGTACCAATCGTGTCGCACGCGAGACGCTGCATTGCATTTGCAGGGCCATCTCCGGCATACTTTGCGGGAATCATAGGGAGGCGAAGATGAGCGGACAGATTTGTTTAATTGATGGTTGTCAGGCCAGAGTCTATGCGCCAGCAGGCACCCGTTCTGTCTGCAAGGATCACTTTCTTGGATTTCTGACCTGGCGACGGCGACGCGGCCCCCAGATGTTCCGCAAATATGCCGGCATGACAATGGAAGAACGTGAAGTCATCGTAGGTGAGTGGCTCCAGACTCTCGGCACCAAAGATTTGCCTCACCCCATCCCCGGATTGTAAGCGTTTCGTTCTGAATCACGCGTTCCGTCTCCTACGCCGCCCTGCCGGTCAAGGGCGACGACGTTTCCGATCAGCCTCGGCCTCACTTCGTGTCATCAGAACGTCGAGAGCCATCGCTCATGTGCAGCAATTTCCCCTCGAGCGCCGCCTTCAGCAACTGTGCCGTATTTGAGGCCCGCAGCTTCTTCATCATATTGGCTCGATGGGTATCGGCGGTCTTCATGCTGATGTTCAAATATTCCGCAATGCTGCGATTGGTATGCCCGTCCCAGATCAGACGGAGAATTTCCAGCTCGCGAGCCGTGAGATCTTCCGGCTTTCGCTTCTGAGCAGCCATGTCAGGATCGGCGGACCCCTCACGGTTGTTCATGCCCGCTCGGCTCACCATTGCGTCTTGATGCTCCCCGCCCTTATGTTGCTGTTCGGCCAGCATGATACTCCTCCTTCATCGTCTCTCACCCGGCACGTACGGCCTCATGCCTGGTTGATCGTTAGTTCTCACGTACTGCAACCGGTTTTGAAGTCTCCCACAAGCGTTGGAGATAGCCCAAGACGGCCGTAATGGCTTGGGTGCGCGGCTGCCAGGTCCCCTGCGCATTGCCATTAAGCTCGACCCAGCATCCATCGATTTTTTGACGCACAATGAGTCGCTCGAACATACCGTGCGTGGCCGGCTGAATGGCCAACAGGTATTCCTGTTCCTCCCGATCTTTCAACAAAAACCCTTTCACCATCATGGATTGTTCCTCCTTGCTACTGCTGCAGTATGAGCTCACCCGTGGACGATCATTCACTTCCATTTTCCTCGCCTCCCTTGAACTCCCCAAGGTGTTCGCCTTACGACATCTACCGAGCCCTACATCAAGGCCCGTGCCATGCGCACAGCGAGGCCGCTTCTTACTTTAATAACAATCACTTGCGCGATTTACCCTCTAAAAGATAGGCAGCCGGTGGCTGTATCACGATCGGCGAAACTGTGCCACATCGTTATCTTTGAGACAGGTTGAGCAACAGGATAAGACGGTCCGCTGTCGCTCGACGGAAGCGTCAGCCAGCCCTCATGTCAGACTGGATCGATGATTCAGTTCAGAAGCGGAACGGACAGGAGAGGGGGAGACGACGGTCAGGACCCGGTTATTCGGCGCAGGCGCACCCTTCGAGTGCACGCGTTGAGATAAAGGTGAGATTGTTGGTGTAGCGCATAAACCCCTTTTGACGGCCGTACAGTCGCAGCAGGCAGGATTCGCCTTTGCGCTGAACGAAGAAACTGTAGTCGGCACCCGACGGCGATGACACGCCAAAGGGACGAGGACCGAGCGAGCCGGTGGCCAACACCACGGTCGTATTGATGGCGAGACGATTCGCGATCTCGGGTTGTTCACCTTCTTCTACGAGAATAGATTCCAGCTGACCGCGCACCGTCCGGCGACAGGGTTCATCCGAGAGGGTCGTGATCTGAGCCACTGTGGTACATCCTGATAAGAGGACGACCCACAGCCCTGTCCATCTGATGGCGCGAGATATGGATGTCATGCCGGAGAGCTGACGAGTGAACTGCGAAGGACCGACGTTCACTGCGGAAGGATCAGTTGAAGGCATACTTCCCGGCGCATCTTCATCCGGCCACATGCGCTTGGTCCATCATGACTGGATCCGGCCCCCAACTCGAGTCCCTACCCCATTACGGGACTGCCGTGGTGATGAATCATCAACCACTCATCACCGATCCGTTCGAAGAGGTTGGTGGCTAGCACGCGGGTTTCGACTGGCTGGTCGTCCTGCCGGCTCGTGAGATGCTCGGTGCAGATCACCCACCCCAGGTCGCCGGCCACCTGCACTTGCACATCGGACAGCTCAAATTTCATGGAGAAGGTGTTATTGAAGATCAGCACCCAGGAATCGCGCACGGCAGGCCAGTCGCTTCGGAGCGTCCAGCCGGGGTGAATGCAGGTGACGTACTCGAGATGAGCCCACACCGTGTCCATCTGGAGCATATCCAGACTTTCAAAGGCGGCATAAAAGGCGAGATTGGCGCGGGTGATTTCTTCGATACGCTGTTCGACCACGGCTCGCTCCTGCGACGGTGCGGCATTGTACTGCAAACGCCGTCGCCGGTGCGAGCCTCATTTCTGCTGTGAGGGGAGGATTCGCGGGAGCTGCCGCACGGCCGGAGGCGGGACTTCCCCCGAGAGCGCGAGCCGCCGCGAATCGCTTCAGCCCGCGTGGGTGGCGAGCAGCCCCTCTTCCAGCGCCGTTTTCAACAGCTGGGCGATATTGGACACCCGGAGTTTCTTCATCATATTGGCCCGATGCGCCTCTGCCGTCTTGATGCTGATATGCAGCTGCTCCGCAATCGTGCGGTTGGTCAATCCGGCCCACACCAGCTGCAGGATTTCCTGCTCGCGCGGAGTCAAATCCTCGGGGCGACGTTTCACCGTCATGTTCACGCCCGGCACCAGACTCAGCCCGGATGCTCTGTCGCGCGCGTTGTCTTCCCGGGCACTTCGCAACATATCCTGGTCATTCCACATAGCCTGTACTCCTTTGGTTCTGATTGCGGCTTCTCATCATCTCGTGGGGGCAGCCAACCCTGTCGAAATTGCCGATAGGCCCCGCAAGTATGTCAACACGGCCCCGACCGCCCGCGTCTGGTCAGACCATTTCCTGTTCGGCAATCGGGACATCTCCACCCAATATCCGTCAATGTGCTCTCTGACGTCCGGCGGATTGAATGGTCCGACGGCCGAGGGCGGAATGGTCACCAAGACCTCGTGATCTACACCGTTTGACAGAAGAAAGCCTTCAACATCCATGCTGCCCTCGTTGGCCCTGAGCTCTTGCTCATCCACCCTGTCTCTCCACCACCCTGTTCGTGGCATGCATATATCAAGGATCGTGCCATCGGTGACGAGAGAAAAAGCCCTAAGAAATACGGGGGGCTTAGAGATGGAAACTCCCTCTGAGCACCTGAATGCGTCAATGAGATGGCACACGGCGCTGTGTCAGACGTGTGTCATATGACTCTATGCAGCAAGATGTGCGGGGAACGCGGGCTCGCGGGAGCGAAGCCGAAATGGGGATCAGCCTAAACGACGGGCGGTAGTCTTAAGAAATACGTCCAATTGCGAGGAGACAAGAGCACGTGCGCATACGCTCACCGGACCCGGTTCACTGGAGGGAATCTGCACCGGACTCCGCCGAGGCCGCCACATCGTATTCCGCCAGGCGACGATAGAAGGTTCTCCGGCTCATGCCCAGTAGGCGAGCCGCTTCTGAACGATTGCCGCCCGTCTGTTGTAACGCCCCCAGCATGCGCGTGCGTTCGTCTTGACGTTGAAGCGGAACATACGTCGCTTGCGGTTCCTGGCTGCGGACTTCCGGGGGCAGGTCTTCCGGCCGTACAACAGTCCCTTTGCAATGAATCAACGCCGACTCCACGGCACTCTTCAACTCCCGCACATTCCCCGGCCAGGAATAACTCGTTAACACCTGCAGCGCTTCCGGACTCACGTGGAGCACCGGCTTTTCCATCACCGAGCGAAATTGTCCGAGAAACGCATGGACCAGCAGCGGAATATCCGTCGCCCGTTCGCGGAGCGGCGTGAGCTGCAGGCGCGCTACCTTGATCCGATAGAGCAAATCCCTGCGGAACATGCCCTTCTCGACGTCCTCCACCAGATTGTGATGGGTCGCCACCACGACCCGGACGTCGACCTTCCGGGGTTTGGATTCGCCTAATCTCGTCACTTCTCGCTCCTGAAGCACACGCAGCAGACTCGTCTGAACCGCAGGCGAAATATCGCCGATTTCGTCTAAGAAAATGGTGCCTCCCTGCGCGACCTCAAATACCCCTTCCTGATTCTCGATGGCGCCGGTGAAGGCCCCCTTTTTGTGACCGAACAACTGGCTGCCCAAAATCGAGTCGGTCAATCCCGCACAATTGACGGCGAGAAACGTGTGCGGCGCGCGGCAGCTGGACAGATGAATCGCTCGGGCCACCAACTCCTTGCCCGTGCCGGTTTCCCCTTCAATCAACACCGTGGCATCCACCGCGGCAATCTGTTGAATCTCTTCGTACAACACGACCATAGACGGACTTCGGCCGATCAGGTCATGAAACTTGCCATGGTCCGCCAACTGGGACTGCAGCGCTTGCGCCTGCTCTTCCGCGGCGAAGCGGCGCCGCACACTTTCGACCCACTGTTCCGCGATCGTCACACGCAATCGTAAAAACTCGACGCCCACAGGCTTGGCCAAATAGTCGTTGACGCCGGCCTGCAGGGCCGCACGCAGGGCTTCCGGAGAGTCATGTCCGGCAATCATGACAATGACGCAACGATCGCCGCCCGGACTGGCCCGAATACTCCGGCACAGCTGCAGTCCGTCCATGCCGCCGCCACGCAACTCCCAATCGAGCAACACGAGTTCATAGGATCGCTGGCCATATGCCTCCCAGGCCGATTCGCCATCGACGCAGGCCGTCACCTCATGGCCGCGTGCCCCGATGACCTGCTCGAACAGGAGTCGCACGTCGGGATGATCTTCCACGAGTAATACGCGCATGGCTGTTATCCTTTACACATAGACCAGCTGCAGCCGATCCAGAAACCGGCGGAGCCGCTCCAGTAGCTCGCGCAACGCGGGCGCATCTTTCCGCGAAGCCGCCGTTTCCAAGGACCGTCCATAGGCCGTAATCGCTTCAATCCCGTATGTTCCGCCGGCTCCCTTGAGGCCGTGGCCGATCTCTCGCATCAGTTCAAAATCTTCACGAGCCAACGCCTCTGTCATCTGGATCACGTCCTGGCGCCGGCGCTCCAGAAAACCGGGCATGAGCGTTTCTAGCTCCCCGTTCACATGGAGCACGGCCGGTTCTTCGTGGTAGAGGGGCACCGGAGGCGAAGAGGAGGCCGTCTGAAAATATAAGTGGATCGTCTCCAGCAACCGGGCCTTGCGAATGGGTTTCGTGAGGTGCGCCGTACATCCCGCATCTAGACTCCGCTGCACTTCACTCTGCAACGCATTGGCCGTCAACGCCAGAATCGGCGTAGGTTTGCGGCGCTGGTCTTTTTCCCAGGCGCGGATCGCCCTCGTCGCCGCATAGCCATCCATCACGGGCATCTGAATATCCATGAGGACCAGATCATAGGATCCGTACATGAACATCTCGAGCGCAATCTGACCATTAGCCGCCGTCTCCACCCGATGCGGCGTCGCCTTGAAATAAAACTCCATCATCCGTCGATTGTCGACAAAATCTTCAGCCAAGAGAATCTTCAGGCCAGACTTTTCCTCTGCAGCCGGTTCTGGGGCAGGAGAAGTTTCAGCTCCCGGGGTCCCGGACGGCGCAGCTTTGCCCAATACGGCCATCATCGCATTGAACAGATCGGAACGGCGAAAGGGTTTGGTGAGGTAGCGTACGACTCCATGTTCGCGAGCCCGAGCCTGATCACCGGCGCGCCGTTCCGAAGTCAGCATAATGATCGAGAGGCCGGCCAGACCTGGCGAGCGTGCGATCGTTTCGGCCACCTGCCAGCCGCTGAGTTTCGGCATGCGCACATCGAGAATGGCCAGACGGTAAGGTTCCCCGGTCGTCAGTGCCCGACGCAGCTCGATCACCGCCTCTTCCCCTCCGGCTGCCTCCGCCGATGGGATCCCCCAGCTCGTCAGCGTTTCCCGCACAATCAGCCGATTGGTGGCATGATCGTCGATGATGAGGGTGCGTAATCCCGCCAATTGTTCCCATTCTGCCGCAGGAACCGGTGAGGCCGGTTGCACGTGCGCGGCAAACTTGGCCGTAAAGCTAAAGGTGCTGCCCCGGCCCGGCTCACTCTCCACCCACATTCTGCCGCCCATCCGCTCAACCAGACGCCGTGAAATCGTGAGGCCAAGACCGGTGCCGCTATACGGCCGCGTCATTGACGAATCCACTTGGGTGAACCGTTCGAAGATGACGGCGAACTTGTCGCGAGGAATGCCAATGCCGGTATCCCGAACGGTAAAGAGCAGACTGCCAGGCCCCTCGGCCTTCGGGTCGCATTCGACGCGCAACACGACCTCTCCTTGGTCTGTAAATTTGATCGCATTGCCCAAGAGATTCAGCAACACCTGACGGAGACGATTCGGATCACCCACGAGCGAGGTCGGGACATCCGGTTGGATCTGATAGGCCAACTCCAGATTCTTTTCGCTGGCACGAACCGCAACCAATTCGGCCGCGCGCTGCACCAGGTCACTGAGATCAAAATCCGTCAGATCCAAGTCCAGATGGCCGGCTTCGATCTTTGACAGGTCGAGCACATCGTTGATCACACTCAGCAAGTTACTCCCGGCGTCGCGAAAAATTTGGACATACTCCCGTTGATCCTCATTCAGCGACGTGTCCGACAACAGGTCGGCCATGCCGATGATGGCATTCATGGGCGTCCGGATCTCATGGCTCATGGTGGCCAGGAAGTCGCTCTTCGCCCGATTGGCAAATTCGGCCGCCTCCTTCGCCGTCACCAAGGCGCTCTCCGCCTCCCGCCGTTGCTTCGATTCGTAGGCCAACGTGACTAAATTCCCGATGGACGTGGCGAACTGGGCGTCTTCATGGCTCCACGTTCTCGCTGCCCCAAGACATTCGTGACAGACAACTCCGGCCAGGCGTCCGCCGAAGAAAATCGGCACATCCAGCAACGACGCAATCCCCAAGACCTGCAGATAGGGCTGCAGCAATTCAGCGGTGCGCGGGTCACTGGCCACATCATGCGCTTCGACCACTTGCTCTTCCAGCAACTCGGCAAAATATCGTGGATACTGCGCCACGTCGAGACGCGCGCCGCGCGAGTGCCGCGCCGCGGTTCGTTCATACAGTTCTACGCATTCCAGCACCGCTCCAGTGCGGTCCAATAACCAGACACTGGCCCGATCCACCGCCATGGCTTCCGCCGAAGTCTGCATGAGCTCGTTCAGCGCGGATGCCCAATTCCCCGACCCGATATGCTGGCTTTTTGTCAACCGCATCAACGCATGCTGATGCGCTTGCAACACGGATTGGCTGCGACGCAATGCCGCTTCCGCCTCGGTGCGCCTGGTGATGTCCAGTACCAGCGTCAGCGCACAATGTTCGTGACCGATGCAGACCGGTTCCACATTGAAGAGACCCTGCCGGAGTTCCCCGGATTTGGTGCGGAATGCTTTCTCCAGGTGCCGGAGAAAGCCGTCCCGCCGCAATGCCTCGGCCAATTGCCGGCGATCGTCAGGATTGACCCAGATGCCGATATCGAGGGAGGACATGCCGATCAGTTCTTCCCGGGAAAATCCCGAGACCCGCACGAACGCCTCATTGACATCGAGCACCCGCCCGTCTTCGAGCCGGCTGATGGCCATCCCCGCCGGGCTGCCGTGAAAGGCCTTCGAAAACCGCTCCTCGCTTTCGCGCAATGCCTGCTCCACCCGCTTCCGCTCGGTCACCTCGCGCGCCACGACTTGAAACCCGTTGACGGTATTCCCTTCCATCAATAATTGCGTATGTTGCCCCAGCCAGACTTCCCGTCCGTCTTTGGTCACCACCGGTATCTCGTACACGGTTCGAAGCGTTTTACGGATAAACTGCCGGCCATAAAACCGCTCCGCCTGAGCACGACTCTGCGGATGGACAATCTCCAGGTAATGACGGCCGAGCAGTTCCTCCGGAAGATAGCCCAGAATCCGCAACGAGGTCGGGTTGCAGTACGTGAACCGTCCGGCAGCATCGGTGCAATAAATGATATCCCCGGCATGTTCGACGAGGTCGCGGTAGCGCTCCTCGCTCTCTCGTCTGGCGTCTTCGGCTTGTTTCCTCGCCGTCATGTCGAGGTGGATGCCGGTCATGCGAATCATGCGCCCTTGCTCGTCGGAAACCCCGGCACCCAATGCCGCCATCCATCGATACGACCCGTCCTGATGCCGGAGGCGATGATCTAAGCGATACGGCTTCGTATAGCCTTGCTGAAACAACGTGACCGTCGCGAGAACTTGTGCCCGTTCCTCCGGGTGGAGACGTGATTCCCACTCCGCGACGGTGGGGCCGATATCCGACTCGGCGCAACCAAGCTGACTTTTCCATCGAGGTGAGTAATAGGCCGACCTGGTTACCAGATCCCATTCCCACACACCTACGTCCGCGCATTCCGCCGCCAATTCAAACCGTTGCCGACTTTCTCGTAGTGCCGCCTCGATCTGCCGCTGTTCGGTCAATTGCATCGACAGACGTTCATGGGTCGCACTCAGATCCTGCGTCTGCTCCGCCACGCGCTGCTCCAATCGGCCATTGGCTGCACGCAGTGCATGCTCCGCTTCACGCCGCTGAAAGAGCAGATAGGCGATGCCCCAGAACAAGCCGATTCCCAGGGTACGATTCACGATCACCGTCGCGACCTCGACACCGCGAGGCGCAAACCACAGGCCCATTCCCAGTAAAATGGTACAGAGCGAGGCGTAGCGCAGAGACGCTGCGGGTGAGGCCATACGCGCGCTCAGCCAGAGCGGAAACGCATACAGGAGCCACATGACATGCCCCGGGGGAACGGCCACATCCAGGACAAAAACCCCAGCCGTCAACAGGCCAATGGTGACAAGCATGCTCAATTCGTCCCCCAAGACTTACCTGGATGACCAATCCGCAATTCCTCACCTGAAAACAGGCGTAAGATACCCCCGGGACCCGATCAGGTAAATCCCTGACAATCGGCCCTATTTACGGCCCTATCCAGACGGTTCAGGAGGGGGGAGGCGCTACGAAATGAGCCTCGGACAGGTGATTGATCGAGGAGGATGGCTCAAGAAAGAAAAGCCAATCTTTTCCAGAGGCTCAGGATCGTAATGGCAGATAACACTCGAGAAGCAGGATGAGGAGGTCGCTGTCAGGACGTTCGTTCGAAGCGCCAACTGTGGTCGACGAACATACCCTTTCCTCGCCACCCATCGTGCGGATACATTCGACCGGTCCCGTAATAATCTCCGTCTAACACTTGCAGCTCAGCCGCATACTGAACCCAGTCTTGCGTCATGGTGTTGTTTTCAATTGCCGCATGGAGGAAATATCGGCCACCGCACAATGGTAAGTGCGGCACATGAAAGTCCACATAGCCGCTGCCTTCCAAATCCAACGGCGTGCGACTCACGAGATCCGTCGAAAAAATACAGGACGTGCGTTCATCGCGATTGATAACCACCATGACACGCATATCCTTAAATACCTTTTGAACATGACACTTATACTGTACGCGAATGACAAGATGCTGCCCCGACAACACCGGCTGCAGGGGGTTAAGCTTGTCGTCCAAGAAGGTAATCGCCTGCACGGTCAGTTCACCCTTGGTATAACGATCGGTGCGATCGGCTAGCGAGATTCCGGTACCTGTGAATGCCTCACTCATATATTGCTCGATGATCTGTTGCGGTTGCCCATTACCCACGACCCGCCCATGCCGTAGCAGAATGGCCCGCTGACAGAGGCTGGCCACCACGGGCAAATCGTGACTGACGAGAATGACCGTGCGTCCGTCTCTCCGCACTTCGTCCATTTTCCCCAAACATTTCTTCTGAAAGGCACCGTCGCCGACGGAGAGCACTTCATCGACGATCAGAATCTCTGGATCAAGGTGCGCTGCCACTGAAAAAGCCAGTCGCACATACATGCCGCTTGAGTATCGTTTGACAGGGGTGTCGATAAATTGCTGGGTTCCGGAGAATTCCACGATGGCGTCGAATCTCTTGTCGATGTCCACCTTGCGCATGCCCAGCATAGCGGCATTGAGGTAGACGTTTTCGCGTCCCGTCAGCTCGGCATGAAATCCAGTGCCCACCTCTAATAACGATGTGACGCGCCCGTACAGATCGACTTCCCCGCGGCTCGGCTCGGTGATGCGGGACAAAATTTTCAACAGCGTGCTTTTCCCGGCGCCGTTGTGCCCGATCACGCCCAGAACCTCGCCTTCCATGACATGGAACGAGACATCGTTTAAGGCCTGAAAGGATCGTGGGGAGTCCTTCTTCTCGGCTCCTCGTCCCAGGAGAGATCGACAGCCATGGGCGATGCGATCGCGCAAGGTGTCATGGTTCATCCCTGCGATGACGTATTCCTTGCACACATGCCGTGCGGAAATTGCAATCTCAGCCATCAAATCACGTCCGCAAAGGTGCGTTCCATCCGTTTAAAGTAGACGATCCCGCTCACGAACAACACCAGGACGATGCCAACGCTCGGGAGGATCGTTTCGAGCGAGGGAGGGCGTTGGCCCAGCAGGCTCCATCGAAATCCTTCTACGACTCCCACTGCAGGATTCAAACTGTAGAGGGTCCGCCATCGTTCCGGAATGAGACTGGCTGGATACACCACCGGGGAAGCAAACATCCAGAACTGGACGAAGAATGGGATGATATGTCCCACATCGCGAAACTTCACATGTAACGCAGAAAACCAGAAACTCACCGCCAGGGCGGCGAGCAAGGCGATCACCACAAAAATCGGGAAAAACAGTAACTGCCAGCCCGGTGTGACGCCGAACCATAACATGAGGGGAATCATCATCAGCAATGCACACAGCAAATCCACCGCCGGCGCGGACGCCGCCGCGAGCGGGATAATGAGGCGAGGGAAATAGACTTTACTGATCAGATGCGACTCTCCCACTAAACTGGTACCGCTGCGGCTCGTTGCCTGAGCGATGAAGTTCCACGGAAGCAGTCCCGCATAGGCGAACAATGGATACGGCACGCCATCAGACGGCAGCTTCGCCAGATAGCTGAACAACACGGTGAATAACAGCATGGAAATGAGGGGTTGGAACACCGCCCATCCCGCACCGATGACGGCCTGCTTGTAACGGACTTTGGTATCCCGCCAGATCAGAAAGAGCAGCAGTTCCCGATACTGCCAGATAGACTGCAGGTCGAGGTGAAACAGACCTCGACTCGGACGAATTTTGACCGTCGGCGTTCGAACCGCCGACGCGAGAGTGCCAGCCGGCAACGGTGCCGCCTGCTGCAATTCCGACTCATTCATAAGTATCACGATCCCATCAGGGCTTGAGAAGATACGGCTCCCAAAAGGAGCGATCATAACGCGGCCACGCATGACAGCCGAACGGTAAGCGATGTTGATTCATCTCGAAACAATGCCGTGGGACTACTTCAAAGGCGAAATCCAATCCGACTTGAAAGGGCGCCACCTTGAATCGCGAATCATACCGCACCGCTTCATCGGCCCAAAAATGATCTTCGTTTTTGGTTCCGTCTGGCCGCAGATGCCATCGTTCCAATTCACGCTTCACATTATTAAACCGTTTGATTTGCTTGAACCACTTTCTCGGCAGATTGATTGATCTCACATACCAGGGCCGGTTGGAAGCAATCCGTTGCCAGTACACTTCTGGATCCACCCAGTACGCATCCGAAGACAGGACACGCAAAAAACTGGAGACCTTTCGGAGAGAGAAGCCGCCGTTGCCAACGCGAGAGGTACCGACCCATGGACTATCGGCACATGGCAACCAAGGGGCGCCGACGTAATCCCAATCTCTCGCGCACCACTCCAGCAACCGGTCGGAAAATACCAATGCGTCGAGTTGATAGATCAACACATACCGATAGGCTTTAAATGCCTCATAAAATGTCGGGGAGAGCATCAATCTCGCATTTGCGATGGCGCTTCCAAAATAGGAATCGGGAAATCGTTGAATGTGAAAGCCTGGCCGCTCAATTGCCAGACTTTGCGGAACGACGAGGAATTTGTCATACCGCCCCAGGTAATGCTCGACATGCCGGAAGGACATCTCTTCGTCCTCGGTGAAGTCCGCCCTGTTATATCCCGGCACAACGACCGCCACACTTCTCATGGCCTGCCCCCTTGACCTAGTAGCATTGGCTTCGCGCTTCAGGCCGTTGTCAGCGATGGCTTAAACCAGAATGAGCGCCTCGGCCGCCCGGCTTGCAGCAACTCCGGTACCGTGACAAACCGATAGCTCCCGCTCAATCGATCGAGGACCGTCTCCAATGTGTCGAGCATGGCTTGACGGTCGGGCCACGCTGTATGTTCGGGATCAACCCCATGAGCAGGCACGCCCTTATCGAATAGCGTATCGTGGAAGAGGACGATTCCGCCCGGCGACACCATCTCCAACAGATATTTGCCCATAACCGAAGACTGGGGCTCGAACCAATCGCCGCTATTCAGATTCCATCCCACAACCTCGTACCCCATCATGAACGCTTCCAGACGCGAAACAACGGTCTGTTCCCCATAAGGCGGACGAAATAAGTGGCTGACATAGGGCTGCAATGCGCGTTCACATTCCCGGATTTGCCGACGGCGTTCCCGGCTCGGCAGGCCGGGAAATGCGCGGTGATCCCACGAGTGGATACCGATGGCATGCCCTCCTGCGACCATACGCCGCACCAAGTCCAGGTGACCTGCGGCAGATTTTCCCACCACGAAAAACGTACCCCGCGCCTCATATTTTTCAAGAAGAGCCAGCACCTTAGGAGTGTTCTCGGCATCCGGCCCATCATCAAATGTCAGCGAAAGAACGGCGTCCGTCGTGACGACATGTGTCAGGCTTCCCAACACTTTCCTCACGGCCGCCGACAGCAAGGATTGAGGATTCATCGAACGGATCATCCCTGTTACTCCACCATCACCGGGGGCGCCCCGAATCGGAGACTTCCCTTCAGCAGGCCAATCAGACGGCCTAGACGCCAGGCCAACATGGTCTTACCTTCGGGAGTACGAAGCAATTCGAATATGCGCCCCAACAGGATACGCCAAGCCTGCACGTAACTACGCCAGCGCCACCATTCCCATAGGCAGCCGGCTCCATACTTTTTATACAGATACACCTCATATTCCGCATATTGAGCAGCCTGGGCATAGACGCCTTTTTTACTGGCCCGGAGTCGACAGTGCAGTACCGCGTCCGGAACAAATTCCAGCTTCGCTCCTTTTTGCTGCACTCGCATGCAGTAGTCAATATCCTCACAAATCGGAATGGTTTCATCAAATCCGGCCACGGCATCATGCAGCGCTCGCGTGATACCCAGGGTTCCCGATCCAGCGTGAGGGAACGGCAAAAATCCGAACTGCTGGAGTCCCCCAACCTGCGTGGACCCGCGCGCCGATCGAACGACCGAACTATTGAGTGTTTCGAACTCCAAGCGAGAGGCCACGAATCCATGGACGCGCAACGCTTTTTCCATGGCAATCGCCCATCCAGGGGCCGGAACATCATCCGCATCACAAAACAGAACATACTCGCCCGTTGCTGCTTGAACCCCTATGTTTCTTGCATGGGACGCCCCTCGCCGTGCAGAGGCATCAATGACGCGAAGATGGGGTATCCGCAGCATGTGTTTCGCAATGACTCTCCCCAGATTGTCGTTGGACCCATTATCTGCGACAATCACTTCCCACGCCCCTGGCCAATGTTGATCGGCAAGGGCGCACAGAGTCTCGTCAATTGTGCGGACAGCATTACGGCACGGAATGACGACGCTGAGTGTCATGATTCCCCGACTTCACGGTCCTCGACGAATATGGTTAAGGAGAGACTCTTGCCCGTTCTGCCGTCTCCAGGGACTGCTGAGTCCACGCGCGGTAGCGCGAATAGAGGCGGGCGGGCTGTGCCCAGGAGCTGGGATCATTCAGCAGAGCACTGACAGCCACGAGGGGGGCTCGTCTTGGAGAACCCTGCTTCATGCTAAGCGCAGCCGACTGAAGAAGATCTCCCAACAATCGACGCAATGAACCTGTGTAAGCCGTGTCCGCCTCTGCGGCAGCTTTCGTAATTTCTCGCCAGAATGCCTTCACAGCAGCGACCGGATTGGCTGAAGACATAGCCAGGGTGCTGGCGATTCGGGTTAACCATTCAATAACCGCCGCCTCCTGCAATAACCAGGGGGTTTCGCGCACGGCTTTGAGCAAATGTGCCTTGGTCGGTTCAAGGCCGCCGCCAGCCCACCAACGCTGATGAGCAATACTGGCACACACCGCTGCTCTGGCTTTACGGCGTACACGATCAGCATCAGCTGTAGCAGGAAGGCGTGACAACGCATTTTCCACAATCTGCGGTAGTTGCTGCTCGTTTGTTCCATTGACAATGGTGCTGTACCACAGCCCTTGTTGGGAATACCGTCCGCGCGCCACAGGTCCGCCGGAAAGAAACATCCATGGAGTAAGCGCTGCAATACGAAGCGCCATGTCATAGTGTTCCATTCCAGCCTTGCTCTCATCGAAAAATCCCGCCTGTTCAAATAACTCGCGTCGCACCAACCAAGTCGGTGGATGGAGGAAATCGTCAGTTCTGGCGACAAACTCCTCAAACACATTTCCCGACGGTCCCCATTCAGGCCAAAGCAACAGCGGCGTTTGTCCTCCGGTCACCACGCTTTGCCCATACAGCACGCCGATTTCCGGATGCGCCTCCAAAATCGGAACCTGCACCATCAATTTATGGGTAAGGAATTCGTCATCATCGTCTAAGAGGGCAATGTATTTTCCTTTTGCCCGCTTAATCCCCGCATTCCGTGCGCCGGACGCCCCGCGATTCTGAGGCAGCCTGAGGTATTGCACCGCAGGAAATTCTGCGACGACCTGGGCCGTATTGTCCGGAGAACAATCGTCAACGACGATGATCTCCATCTGAAAAAGCTCCCCGGCTTGCTCTTGTGCTAAGGCGGACACAATGGCCTTCCTGAGGAGATACGCGCGTTTGTAGGTTGGGATAACCACACTGACAAGAGGACGTTCCGATGAGGAACTAAGCGCTCCATCCATGCCTTGTTCCTTATGAAGCGTAAATGACTCGTTATCCATAGAAACGCTCACCTCTCTGAACCTCGGCACTCTGATGGCGATATGGCTTGCCTAGTCGATAGCCTCAAGACGCCGGAGGCTTGGGCATTCACGAATCACGATTTGTGTCTGATAAGAAATCATGTGTCTCGTCACGAGAGAGTGGATAGCTAGGAAAGTGATAAGTCAACCGATCGGCCGCTCATTCGTCGGGCACATGGCATCCAACGCCGCCTTCCAAGGCAATCCACTGAGGCCTACACGCAGATTCCTGAACGGCTTCCATCGCCCGTTGCACAGCAAGACCGTCGTAAAAAGAGGCATCGACATTACTGTTCAACCTTCCTCGGAAACAGGCATCCACAAAACTCCACATCATCGTCCGCAAACAATGCGGTCTACCGGTGGAAGCCTCCTCCGGTAACGGCACCGGTTCCCACGCTGGGCGGGTAGAGCGAGACGCCCGCAACATATCGACGGAGCCACGGCTCAAAGACGCTCGCAAGGCGCCTTCCCGTCCCACCACCTCGATATAGGCTTTATCGCCGGAGTTTGGCGTGGCACGGCTCGCAAATAGATGGCCCTGAATCCCGTCCCGGCAGACAAACCAGGCCGAAGCGATGTCATCGGTTTCGACCTGCGCAGGCACGCCGGTCCTGTGATCGATTCGCTCACGCGGAATCAATAGGGTACTACCGGCCACTGACTCGATCGGACCGATGATAAAGCCGATGAGATCGAACAGGTGAGATCCGACGTCGTACAAAATCCCGGCACCCGCGCAGTCGCGTTTCTCTCGAAAACCGATTCTTGAATCCGGCTTCACACCTTCCCAGGACGCATATTGCACACGCACGTGGTACGGCTCTCCGATGTCGCCTTTCAGCAGCCGACGTTTTAACTCCTGAACCCCATACAAATACCGGTACGTGAAAGCGACTTGGTGTATGGCATGAGTCCGCTCTGCGTCCTGGACCATCTCGATGGCTTCATGCACATTCATGCCGAGCGGCTTTTCACACAAGACATGCTTCCCAGCTGCGAACGCAGCTTTTGCCTGACGGGCATGCGCCACGTTTGGCGTCGCGATGGTAATGGCATCGATATCTTTCCGTGCGCAGACCTGTGCGTAGTCGAGAGAAATCTCCGGTACCCCGAGCCGGTCAGCCATGGCTCGAGTACGTGTCGCGTTTCTCCCGCAGAGAACGATCACCTCGGCATCGGGATGAGAGTGCAATCCCGGCACGTGACAGGCTTCAGCAAATGCTCCTGTGCCAAGGACAGCTACCCGCAGCTTTTTCATAGAATGACCTGATGAGGAAGGACCAACCGCTGGGTCTGGTATGGCGAATGTTCAGCCATGATTCAAGAACGAACCCCCGTGAAGCAGCGGTACTATGGCATACCGTACTTCTAGCGTGTAATAAGGGATTCCCCGATACGCGGAAGGAATATTCCTGAGCAAAAGAGGATGACGGGAAAAGGTCCTGGCAGGACTGTCAATGCGAACGCTTCATTATCTCACGTGTCCGACCGAACAAGTCCAGTCCTGATTGCCAACCGCACAAGACCTGGCACATCGTGGATTTCCAAACGTTCCATCAACTGGGCTCGATGGGTTTCCACGGTTTTGACGCTCAAAGCAAGACGGTGGGCAATGTGTTTTGTGGAGCAGCCTTCGGCAATCAATTGAAGAATTTCCCGTTGCCGCGCCGTGAGTTTGCCCAGTGGGCTTGTCGACACATCATCCTGCCGACAGTAGGCATCCAGGGTGAACTTAGCCATGGCCGGAGTCAGATAGGTCTCTCCTCGACAGACGGCCTTAATGGCCAGCTCCAATTCGGGACGATCCGCATCCTTGAGCAAATACCCCGAGGCGCCGGCTCGCAAGGCTTCCTTGAGGTACTCCTCGTTTGTGTACATCGTCAGCATGAGCACCTTTGTCCTCGGACACTCCTGCCGCATCCGGCTCGTTGCCTCCAGACCATTCATACCGGACATGGCGATATCCATTAACACCACTTCGGGCTCCAGTTCTTTGGAAACACGTAGCGCATCGCGGCCATCGCTCACTTCCCCGATGACCTGAATTCCCTCCAGCTTCTCCAGTAGAGCCCGGAATCCCGCCCGGACCAATGTATGATCCTCAGCCAGCAAGACCCTGATCTTGTTCATGCCCATGATTCCTCAGTGCCGTTGGACACGACACCATGCGGAAAGGAGGCACGAATTTCCGTGCCCACGGCCGGCGTCGATTCAATCCTGAAGGTTCCTCCGGCAAGACGAACCCGTTCTTCCATCCCCGACAGTCCGACACTGGTCCCGACCCTGGGGCCGGATCGAATCGCGTCTTGATCAAACCCGATGCCATTGTCGCGAATCACCATCGTCAACGCTTGCGAAGACCGCTCCAGCAGCACTTCTACCTTTTGCGCTTGGGAGTGGCGCACGACATTCGTCAAGGCTTCCTGCGCGAGCCGAAAGCAGGCAATTTCAATCTCTGGAGACGGCCTGCTCGTCAGGCCGTCCGCGGAAAACTTCAACTGCCAGCCCGCGCGTTCTGCCTGTCTGCCGACGTACCACCTGAGAGCCGGCACGAGGCCCAATTCATCCAACAACGATGGTCGTAGGTCCAACGCCAGACTGCGCACTCGCTGCAAAACCTGCGCCAATATTTCCAAACTGTCCGCGATCTGGTCCTCAACCGGCTCGCAATTGGGATGGGTCCGAAGCTCCCGCAGATTCAACTTGATGGCGGTCAACGCCTGGCCGATCTCGTCGTGCAAGTCTCGGGCAATCGCGCGACGCTCTAATTCCTGAATTTCCATCAGGCGTCGCGAAAGCACCCGTAGCCGCTCATTGGCGTCGCGCAGGTCGGCCGTACGCTCCGTGACCCGCAGTTCCAATTCTTCATGCGCATCCTTCAGGGCCTTCTGCGCCCGTATTTGCTCCGTAATATCCGTGTTCAATTCCAAGCTCCCGCTCGGCATCCCTGCAGCATCGCGCAGCAGAGTCCATCGACTGGATACCGTGATCTCCCTCCCGGAACGCGTTGTATGCACAAGTTCACCGCGCCACAACCCCTGCTCCAGAAATTGCTGTTTGATCTCCTCTAACGGGAACGGAAACGTGGTGCTCAAAAAGTCATGAATATACGCCCCCAGTGCTTCTTCCGCCGTCCATCCATACAAACGAACGGCGCCTTCATTCCAGTACGTAATCGTATCAGCCAGCAGATCGCGAACCAGAATGGCATCGTTGGCTAAATCGAGCAGCTTCGCCTGGCGACGCAGCAAGGCCTCGGCTTGTAACTGCCCCCGCCGATCCTTGGCGACAAAGCAATATCCCAGAATGTTTCCAGTTTCATCAGGAATGGCACTCACAGACAGCACGACCGGAAACCGATACCCGCTTCGATCAAGATACGTCCACTGGTCTTCGACTATCCGACCAATACCGACCAGGGCGACGATGACGCCGAATGGATCTTGAATTGGGCATCCCGACTCGGTTGCAAGCGTTTCTCCGCGGCGGCGTAGTTCGTCGGGATCATGAAAAACGGCCGGCGTCACTTTACCGACAACCGCATCGGCGCGGGTTCCGAGTAATCGCTCGGCCGCGCTATTGAAGCTGGTAATGATTCCATCCGGCCTGGTCGAGATGACGAGCACTCTGCTCAAGTCGGTATCATGGTGTTCAATCATGTGGCTTCTCGTGCGGCCCCATCCCAGCCAGCTCTGAGAGGAGAGTGGTCCACTCGGCGGCCAACGTTCCAGCACTGGTGGAGAGGCCAGGCTGCCGGCAATCATACTACAGAGCGCAAATGCACGCGATAGCCGGAGAGAAACGCGCGCATAGAGAGAACATCTGGATCGAGGCAACTAACAAGCGAGTCTGCGATCTAGTGACGACGCTGTTGAGGCTCAGTTTGTCTGCCGACCAACCACACGCCGGTGAGAATAAGTACAATGCCTGCAATTTCCCGCGGCCCAATCGCTTCACCCAAGATGAGGGCGGAGAGCAACAACGCCGACACGGGGATGAGATTCACGAACACACCTGCCCGCGAAGGCCCCACTCCTTGCACGCCATATAGCCATGCCTGTTGGCCCAAGGCCGTGGCGAACACAATGAGATACCCTACAGCCAGCCAACCAGAAACCGGCACGGTACCAGGGCCCGTCATCAACATTTTCTGATCGGTCCAGAGGAGAGGAATCTGCAACAGCAGCGAGAGCAACAGCGTCGTCCAATTGACGGTCAGTGGAGACAGCCGGTCCATGACCTGACGGCCGCCGATCGAATACAACGCCCAGCTCACCAGCCCCGACAACACCAGCGCCCCGCCCAGCCAGGGATGATCGCCGATGGGGGCGTCCCCTCCAATCCCTGAGACGAGTGCGACTCCCGCAAAAGAAACCGCACAACCGCCGGCGACCTTATTGAACGGAATATCACGCACCAACAGAGAAGACAACAAGGCCGTGATGGCCGGGCTGGCGCCGATCAGCACGCCGGCAGTGGAGGCCCCGACATAGCGAAGACCGAACAACGTCAGCAAATGATTGCCGAGCACGCCCAACCCCAATAAGGAGAGCACCTTGAGGTCGCGGGCCGTCAACGTTGTCCGGCCACCTTCAGTCCACCACCACAAGGGGATTAAAATCGCCAGCGCGCCGATACCGCGGAGAAGCGACGTCTCCACGGCCGAAAAGGCCCCGAGTGCCAGCTTTTGCCCGACGATCGACCCGCCCCAGACCAACGCCGAAATCGTCAGCGCCGCATACGCGGCAGGTACGGAGGGTTTTTCCATTCAGTCCATTCCTGAACTCTGCACCGGCTGCACGATTGAGAATTCGCGACCAGCGACGGCTAGCGCGACGAGTTGGGAGTGATCACCCAAATGCCATCCCGGATAGTCGCTAACACGGCTGTGACACGCCCATCGGCCGCCACGATCCGGTTGAGATCCTGGATTGCCGCCGTCCGATCATCAGGCGGCGGATCGGTAAGGACGTCTCCACCCCATAAGACGTTGTCGACAAGAATGACTCCGCGCGGCGACAGCAATTCCATGGCGCGCTGATAATACTTCACGTAGTTCACCTTGTCGGCATCGACAAAAATCAGATCGAAGGGTCCTGTCAACTCTGCCATTGTCTCCAGGGCTGGCCCCATACGGATCTCAATTTGACGACCATGTGGCGACTGCGCGAAAAATCGGCGCGCCACCGCGGCAGATTCTTCATCCACCTCGCACGTGACCACCCGACCCTGCTCAGGCAAGGCTTCAGCAAAGCAGAGGGCGCTATAGCCCGTGAACATGCCGATTTCCAGAACCCGCTCAGCCCGGACAAGTCTGGTCATAACATGAAGAAAAGCCCCTTCCAGCGGCCCCACCAGCATCCGGGCAAACTCCATCGTGCGTTCGGTTTCCTCGCGGAGAGCCCGACGAACTGGCGTCTCCGGCAGGGAGCAGGCAGCAGCATAGGCATCGATATTCGGCGACACGAGATCGGCCATGAGTTTCACTCCAGGAGAGAGTTATGCGACAATTCGCACCGGCCGCGAATCATACCACGTCATCGTGGAGAAAGAGCGTAGACGTGAAGACCTTGAAGACATTGGAACCGTTAACGAGCCGACTGCTGGAAATTAAGCGTATTCAAAGCGCGGCTTCCGTCTTGTCATGGGATCAGGAAACATACATGCCGGCAGGCGGCGGGGCAGCCCGCGCCGAACAAATCGCCACCCTGGAAGGCCTGGCGCATGAGCGACTCGTGTCGCCTCACATTGAATCCTTATTGACTGCATGGATCGATCCTACGACCGGACAGGCGGCAGACACCTGGGATGAACCATCGCGCTCGCTGTTGCGAGAGGTCTGGCGCGACTTCCGGCGTGCGAAAAAACTTCCGTCTGATTTTGTCATCCGCCTGAGCCGTGAATGTTCGTTGGCGCAACAGGCCTGGGTGGCTGCGCGGGCAGAAAGTCGATTCGGGAAATTTCTGCCTTCGCTGAAAACCGTACTCGCCCTCAAATGTGAAGAAGCGCAGTATTTGGGGTACCGGGATTCACCCTATGACGCGCTGCTGGATACCTACGAGCCCGGCGCCACGGTAGGCCAACTCACGCCGCTCTTCGCACAACTCCGTGCCCGACTGGTTCCGCTCCTGAAGCGCGTTCAGGCCAGCCAGGTGAGCATCGACGATAGCTGCCTCCACCATAGCTTTGATCACACGAAGCAGATTGAGTTTGGGCGGCTGGTCCTTGTCGCCATGGGATACGATTTCGAGCGCGGCCGCCTCGATCTCTCGGCGCATCCGTTTACCACCTCATTTCACCCGACGGACGTCCGGGTGACGACGAGGGTCTTCGAGAAGGATTTGCCGTCATGCCTCTTCAGCTGCATTCACGAAGGCGGCCATGGCTTGTACGATCAGGGCCTGGACCCACGCTATTACGGATCGCCCCTCGGCGAGTCTGTCTCACTCGGCTTTCATGAGAGCCAATCGCGGCTCTGGGAAAACTGTGTGGGCCGGTCGCGGGCATTCTGGCAATGCTTCTACCCCCTGTTGCAGCACACATTCCCTCAACAACTGGCCGGCCTGTCCCTCGATCAGTTCTATGCCGCCATCAATCGCGTCACCCCCTCGCTCATCCGCGTAGAGGCTGATGAGCTGACCTACAATCTGCATATCATGCTGCGCGTGGAAATTGAGCAGGCTCTCATTGAGGGTCGGGCGCAGGCGGAAGATCTCCCAAGCCTGTGGAATGACAGAATGCAGGCCTACCTGGGCATCACCCCGTCACAGGATGCCGACGGCGTCCTGCAGGACGTACACTGGTCGATGGGGGCCTTCGGTTATTTTCCCACCTATACGTTAGGCAACCTGTACTCGGTACAATTTTTCGAGCAGGCGAAGCTGGAGATTCCGCAATTGGACGAACAGATTGCAGCCGGGCAATTAGTCCCGCTCAGGCACTGGCTGGAACAAAAGATTCACCGGTGGGGACGGATGTTTACGCCGGACCATTTAGCTCGACGGGTCACCGGTAACGGCGTAAGTCCGGAGCCGTTCTTACGATATCTCGAGGCAAAATACGGAGATCTGTACCGTCTCTAACTTTCTCGACTGGCACACACTCCCCCACGCCCTTCACTCCTGCTTATACAGGTATTCCGCGACAGGAAACTTATCTAGGGCCACAACAGGGCCCTTCAGCCCTGGCGCGCCATTTTGCCGACGTGGTATTTATAACCTACTTAAAAATAGGGACATTTCCCCTTTTTGCCCTGCGCTGGAACATCACTCGGCTCAGCATGGTAACCAAGGACTCGAAGGAAAGGCGTCTGACATAGAACGTGCCGAGAAGAGAATTCACACCGCACCTGGCCGGGGCTGTCGATGTCTGCTGGAGCTATTCCGCGACTAAACGTCATGAGGGAGCACGTACACGGTAATGTCTCTGGTTTCCGAACAGATACAGGCACATCCGTGGCTTGCGCTGAATATGCAGGCGCTCGACGACCTGCCTGCCCCTCCACACGGTGGCTCGCCGTGCTTCAGCCACGCCCTATGGGAGACGTTACTACCGTGAATGCATTGGACACGATGCCCACTGTCAAAACCGACCTCAATGTCCTGCTTGCCGACGACCATGCCCTCCTTCGGCGCGGGCTCAAAGAATTCTTGCAGGATTTCCTCACGGAGGATGGATTAACGCCTCACATCACCGAAACTGCTTCAGCTCAGAGTGCGATTGATCAAATTCGGACTGGGACATGGGACCTCGTAGTCCTCGACCTGAATTTACCAGACATGCCTGGCCTGGAAGTCTTGCGCATTCTGAAAGCTCTCCAACCCAGTTTACCGATTCTGATTGTGAGTATTTATGCAGAGCAACATTATGCCGCTCGGGCTATTCGCGCAGGTGCGCTGGGGTACCTGACCAAAGACACCGGTCCGCAACAGCTTCGCGCAGCCGTCTCCCGAATTCTGCAAGGCGGCAACTATTTCCCACCGCCACCATCGGAACAGCTCACAGACACGATTGTGAACCGTGACACATCGAGCGCCCACGACCTCCCCGCGGTTCTCTCAGACCGGGAGATCGAAGTCCTCCAGTGGATTGCCCAAGGTCGGCGGCTGACGGAAATCGCGGAACACCTCAACTTAAGCATTAAAACCGTGAGCACCTACCGTGCCCGGCTGCTCACGAAACTGGGAATGAGAACGACCGCAGAGCTGATTCGGTATGCCCTGGATCAGCAGCTGGTTTAACGCCACTGCGTTATCGAGAGGAGGCACACTTTCACGACACCACCTCCACGACAACGGGCAGGCATCTGCGAAGCTTTTTCGAGCTGTCGCACGGTGATTAATCGCTGTCCATCATCACTTCGCGTCGGGGGACTATGGCCAATATCCTGATTATCAATGCCGACTCGTATCTGAAACGGCTCATCAAGCTGGCCCTCCCCGGAATGGAGCACTTCCTTCAGTATAGTGCCACGCTACACAATGCCACCGCTCAACCTCCCACATCAAAGCTGGATCTGGTGATTGCCCGCCTGGTCGCCAACGATGACCAGGGGCCTGAAGAGCTGATCGACATCCGAAAAGCCTTTCCAAACGCCCGGATCGTGGTCACAGCGGTGCTGCAGGAGCCTGCCCTGGAGGGAGAGAAGTTTCAGCGTGTGGTCCGCGAATTAGACATCGAGTATTGTCTGCTGGAGCCGATCGAGACGGGAGCCATGTTGCATACGATCCAGTCGGCCCTCGCCCTTCCCCGACGCCACTAGGACAGACCAGTTCCAGCTGCGCTCGTTATTATGAAGAGATGAGCGGGGACTACCGCGCGACGTCAGGGGAGAGAGTGCCTGCTTCATGCCTGCTCAATAAGAAAAGTTCTCTTATTGAGCTGCGGCATCCTGGTCAATATCCCATCGAAACATTGAGTTTCGTCAGATGATTGGCAGGCAATAGAAATTCCGCCGACGCTTCGATACGCGAAGGCACCAGAAGCGTGGTGTGAAACACGATATCGCGGATGGGAATTTTGAGCTCGGGCTGCTGCGGCGTGCTCAATTCCACAGATTCGACGGATTGCATGATGGCGGTGACGTCCTGCGGACCATACGTGGCAATGACGGCGTGCAGAATGTCTCGGACCTTTTCATTCGTCTCGTTGCCATCAATCCCTTTCATCAGGAGGGGCAGGGTCTCATCACGAACCTGATCAGACGGACTGAAGTTTTCGACCCGTTCCTTGCGCCGGAGAGAAGTCAGGTCATTATCTAGATCCCGACTGAAGGCCCCATACGCAAACCGGACGAATTCAAAATGCAACCCCTTCAGGCCCTTTCCGAACATCTGCAGCTCACAGAGAAAGCACAGCTGTTGGAGCTTCACGTCGCTCAATAACCCATAGGGCTCGGCGAGCGAAAGCACATAGAGCAGGAGGGCCCGGTCAACGGTCATTTCGTGGGACTTTCGCAAGGGTCTCGTCTCCTCACAAGTGGCGGTAACGGGGGACTATAAACAGGCCGCTTCCGATTCGTCAATCGAGATGGTCTCCGCGACAAACCCTCTTGACCCATCGAGGCATTTTCGTCTTTAATGAGCGTCTTTCACGCCGAGTCACGCGCCATGAGCAAATCCCTGAAAGAGATGGATGTGCTTCGCCAGCATCTGGCCAAGCATCAATTGAAGCTGACTCGCCAGCGCGAACTGATCCTGACGGCGTTCCTGCGACAAGAGCACGTGACGGCTGAAACCATGTACCACCAACTCGCGAAGAAAGATCCTCACCTTGGCCTCGCCACCATCTATCGCACCCTGAATCTGTTTTGCGAGGCAGGAATAGCCCAAGCTCGACACTTCGGCACCCAAACGCAATACGACAACATCTCCCACAAAGGCCACCACGACCATTTGATCTGCACGGGTTGCGGCACCATTGTCGAGTTCGAGAATTGCGAAATCGAACGATTGCAGGAAGAAGTCGCCACCAAGAATGGCTTTGTCATTCAAACCCATCGATTGGAACTGTACGGCCTCTGCGCGCGCTGCCGCCATTGACGGATTCCCGTCGTATCCGGTATCATCTTGAGACGGCTTATCAATTTCAACTAGGACGCCCTCCGGGTGTCCTCACACGTGGAGGCACGCCGCATGGCTCGATTCCCTCGCACCCTGTTCGCCCTGACGCTGGTCCTCTCGGCGCTGATCCTGGCTTCATGGCCTGTCAATTCTGCGGACGCGGCCGATAAACTCGTCGTCTATTCAGGTCGCGCCGAGCGGTTGATCAAGCCGGTGCTTGATGAGTTTCAAGCCAAAAGCGGTATCCAGATCGAACTCCTGTCTTCAGGCACCACCGAGTTGGTCAACCGGTTGCAGGCAGAGGGGGACCACACCCCTGCCGATGTCTTTTTGACCAACGATGCCGGGAGCCTCGAACATGCGAGAGAGCTTAAACTCCTTCGCCCCATGAATATGCGAGAGGTCGACCGGGCCATCCCGTCTCAGTTCCGCGCGTCGGACAACAGCTGGATCGGCCTTTCCGGTCGATTTTGGATTGTCGTGTACAACACGAATTTGGTGAAACCGGAGCAAATCCAGTCGCTCCTCGACCTGGGCCAGCCGCAATGGAAGGACAAAATCGCCATCCCGAATTCCGGCAGCGAGTACCTTCAAGCCGGCGTGTCGGTCATTAAGACGACCTTCGGCGACGAACGCACCAAACAATTCCTCCAAGGGCTGAAGGCCAATGCAGGGTCGCAGGTCTACCAGAAAAGTTCGCAAATTGTGGAGGCAGTCGCCAAAGGCCAAGTCGCGGCGGGTATCGTCAACCACTACTATATTTATCGCCATCTGGCAGCACAGCCGACAGCGCCCATCGCCGCGATCATGACCGATCAGCAGGAAGGCGGCATGGGAGCCATCATGAATGTGACCGGCATTGGAGTGACCCGGGCTTCGAAACACGTCGACAGCGCCAAATTGCTCATCGAGTTTCTCGTGGCTCAAGCCGGACAAAAACTCTTTGCAGACTTGGATAAAGAATATCCGCTGCATCCGGACGTGAAAGCCGATCCGGCTCTCGTCGACCGACACAGCTTCCGCGCGGCGCTCGTTCCTCTGGCCAGACTTGCTGAATTGCGCGAACCCACTCTCACCTTGATCGAGCAGGTCGGCCTCCGCTGACCCCCTGTGGTAGAGCATGCTTACCGCGACCAGAGTTCACGCACCGTCTTCCCTACAGTGGATCAGTCTGTTGACTGCCGCGTTTCTGGTCCTGCCTACTGCCTATATTGTTTATGTCGCGATGACGGCCGCGCCAGCCGTATGGGCTCGGCTCTGGTCCACACGCATCCCAGAATTGTTGGGGAATACGCTGTCGTTAGCCGTTGGCGTCGGGCTGATCACGTTGGTGTTAGGCGTGTCGCTGGCCTGGATCACCGTGCGATACGATTTCCCCGGACGCCGCATTTGGGAATGGGCGCTTGCGCTGCCACTTGCCATGCCGACTTACGTGCTGGCGTACGTCTATGCCCACTTATTGGGAATGGGCGGCCCGGCGGAACAGTGGTGGCAACTGGTCTTCGGCCCTGACGCTCGATTGCCAGGGCCCCAAAGTTTTACCGGGGTCACCATGGTCATGGCCCTCGACACCTTTCCCTTCGTGTACCTGCTGGTACGCAGCGCACTCCAGAATCTCAATGTCTCGTTTGAAGAGGTGGCACGCGCCTGCGGCGTCTCCCCATGGGCTACGCTTCGGCGGGTCACGCTCCCCCTGATTCGCCCTGCCATTGCGGCAGGGCTGGCGCTTGTCATCCTCTATGTGATCTCAGACTTTGGCGCGGTGTCCTTACTCCGGTATCAAACACTGACTTATGCGGTTTACCAACAGATGACCAGCCGGTACGACCACACTGCCGCCAGCATCCTGAGCCTCCTGCTGGTGGTCATGGCCATCATCTTTCTGGTGACCGAACGGTGGTTTCGCCAACGTAGTCGCTTCTATCAGACATCCGGTCGATACCGCCGATCGACACGTCACCACGCAGGGCCCATTGGAACAGCGCTGATCACCGGCTACGTCGTCCTGGTCTTCGGAGCCGCGTTTGGCATTCCTGCAGCCATGTTGATCCACTGGAGCGTGGAGGCCATTTCTCAAGGCGCGCTGGACACACGCTTCCTGGGCTTTATCTGGAACAGCAGTTTTCTGGCAGCACTGGCCGCCTGCGGCGCGATCATCATCGGACTTCCCCTAGCCTACCTCGCCAGCCGCCGCCCCTCACGACTGAACATCGCCTGCCTGCAAGCCGCCTATGCCGGCTATGCGTTACCGGGGCCGGTGGCAGCACTGGCAGTGCTCGTACTCTTCACTCACTTCGCACCGGCGTTGTATGGGACTGTGGTCGTACTGATCATTGCCTATATTCTGCATTTCCTTCCAGTTGGCCTCCAATCCATGGAGCCGGCCCTGCAACAAGTGACGCCCAATGTCGAGGAAGTGGCCCGCACCCTGGGATGCACGACCCACCAAAGCCTGTGGCGTGTTACTCTTCCGCTTGTCCGCAACGGATTTGTTGCCGCCTGGGTGTTGATGTTTCTTCAAACCATGAAAGAACTGCCGGCCACATTGCTGTTGCGACCTGTAGGATTTGATACACTGGCCATTCGTGTGTGGCTCGAAGCCAGTGAAGAGTATTACCAACTGGCAGCACCGGCCGCGTTGCTCATCGTCCTTTTGAGTCTTCCAGCGCTGATGTTGTTGGTATCCAAGGACTGGCGTGGGGATGCGCAAGAGGGCATCAAGTGAACCCCGTGAACGAATCTGTGACAGACGAGCACCAGACCACGTCCGGGGGGCCGACCCCGAATACTCTGGATACGACCGCCGCACGATCCGCTGTGCTCGAATTGCGCGATGTATCGTGCGCCTATGAACCCACACGACCGGCCATTGAAGGCATCACTTTCACGGTCCACCAAGGAGAGATTCTCTGCCTGCTCGGTCCTTCCGGCTGCGGCAAAACGACTATCCTGCGAGCCATCGCAGGGTTTGAGCGGGTGACCGCGGGTAGCATTGCGCTGTCCGGCCAACTGGTCTCCTCTCGGGATACCATGATTCCAACCGAACAGCGGCATATCGGCATGGTGTTCCAAGAATACGCGCTGTTCCCGCACTTACGGGTCGAAAAGAACATCGCGTTCGGGCTACGGCACCTTCCACGAACCGAGCAACAGGCGATCGTTGATGATCTGCTCACGTTAACCGGCCTGCGTGGCTTGGAGCATCGGTATCCGCATGAACTTTCAGGTGGGCAACAGCAACGCGTCGCCCTCGCCCGGGCCCTTGCCCTTCGTCCGGTACTCCTCCTCCTCGACGAACCGTTCAGCAATCTCGATCCCGATATGGCGAGTCGCATGCGCCAGGATCTTCACGCCCTGCTGAGACAAACCAAGACCACAGCAATTCTTGTGACGCATGATCACGATGAGGCGTTTTCCATGGCTGACCGTGTGGCGGTCTTAAACAAGGGGCGCCTGGAACAATTCGATACGCCCGAAGCCATCTATCACCTCCCGACGACCCCCTTCGTTGCCGATTTTGTCGGCCAGGCGGATTTTATCGCCGGCGTTGTGACGCACCAGCTGGTAACAACGGAAATCGGCGACTTTCCGAACACCCAACACCTCGCGACGGGCACGCATGTCGTCGTGATGATTCGCCCCGATGATATTCACATCGTCCCGACCAAAGGCGCCGATGCCCGTATCCTTGCACGGCAATTCAAAGGGTCGGAGAATGTCTACACGATCCAACTGCCATCAGGACAAATCGTACATAGTAGTGAATCATCCCTGAGCATGTATCAGGTGGGAACCGCCATCGCCCTCCGCGTGGTGGCGACCCATACGGTCTTGTTTCCGCAACCGCCCGGCTCTCCGCCCGTGCTGGCGTGACATCAGACGCACTTCCTGACGCGAGACCGAGCACGACGGAGAAAAACATCCGTGACGATGTGATGCGGGCTTCCCCCCGACGATAACAGTGGAGGATCAACGAATGGACGTGCTGAAAAATGCAGTGGAGTATGGGATCATTGGCCTGTTGATCGCGCTGAGCGTGTGGTCGGTCGCGGTCGCGGTTGAGAGATGGCTTTATTATAGACGCGTCAACCTAACGCAGTTTACTGACGTTCAGACCTTTGAGATGGCACTGACCAAGCGACTCGTCATCATCGGTACCGTCGCAGCCAATGCACCGTACATCGGATTGCTGGGCACGGTGTTAGGCATTATGATGACCTTTCATACGATGGGCACCTCGGGAACCATGGCCGTGCACACCATCATGATCGGCCTGAGCCTAGCGCTCAAGGCGACGGCGGTCGGTCTGCTCGTGGCCATCCCCTGCGTCGTCATGAACAATATTCTTCGCCGACGCGTCGCCGAACTACTGACGACCTATAAGGTGCAACATGGAACGAGAGGTTAATCAGATCAACGTCATTCCGTTGGTCGATGTAATGTTAGTGCTGCTCGTCATCGTCCTGACGACTGCGACCTTCATTAGCACGGGCCAAATCCCCGTCAATCTCGCCAAGGCGAAGGAGGCCGGGGATCATAAGGATGTTCCCGTCGTCGTAACGTTGACTGCCAACGGAGAGCTGTTTTTAAACGACCGCCCTGTTCCGGCCGATGGCCTCAAAAACATGCTCGTCGCTCATCCGCGCGAGTCCCTGGTTGTTGTACGAGCCGACAAGGTCACGCTGCTGGAGCGTTTTGTCTCGGTGGTGGATGAGATCCGTGGCCTGGGGTTCCAATCCGTCAGCCTGGAGGTCGTGCGCCTGTGACCGACTCCCATCCCGGCACGCCGGACGCCTTCGTCCGCTTGCGTGCAAGCGGGTGGATCATCTCGCTCTGCCTGCATGGCACAGCCGTCTTCTTAGCCGCACTGTTCGCCTCCAGGATCGGACTCGCTCCGCCCTCATCGTTGTTCCATTGGGATGTGACTGTCGTCAGCCGATCAGTTCCACCCTCTACGCCATCACCCACGATCGAAAAACCGCAAGTCGACCCAAGTCCTGCGCGCGTGACAACACCGAGCCCCCCCATACCCCCTAAGCGCTCCACGGCTCCTGAGTTACAACAATCAACGAAATCGGCTTCGACCTCAAACCCTGTTATTGATGGACCGCAAACTTCCACCCCGGTTCTTCCACCGCCCGCCCAAGAAATCAAGCCGGAACCTCAACGTCCTCTGGTGCCCCCTCTTCCCGAGGCACTGGACGCCCCGCGAGCACAGCCGGCAACAGAACCGCCCCCTACGCCAGTGGACCAATCTCCCGCGGAGGTTCAGCAACGGCCAGCACCGGCAGCTCCTCTTCCCAAAGACCCTGAACCCGCGCCACAATTATCGTCGCCGCTGCCGACTGCCCAGCAATCCCCTGAACAGACCTCAGCCCCTCCATCAACCGCCGCACTCGCCCCCACGACGAGCACCATTCCGACCCCGACCAGAAAGGCCGACTATGGCTGGCTAGCGGGCATCCTCTCCCCCCGCATTGAAGCGCTGAAAGAATATCCGGTGGATGCGCGGCTCAAACATATTGAAGGGCGAGTGGTGGTGCGAATTGTCATTCAGGGGGATGGGCAGATCGTCTCCGCTGTGATCGCAAAAAGTTCGGGGGATGACACCATCGATCAGGCAGCGCTTGAAACGATTCGGAAAATTTCTCCGGTCACGCTGACGCAGCCGCTCGAACAATCATCGGTTACCCTTCATGTTCCCATCCGCTACCAGCTGGGGCCATAACCGAGACCGCGTCCTTACCGATGCCGGCCTTCAGTCAGCATAGCCTTGCAGATCGCGAAGCTACGGTTTCATACTGGCGTTCGTGACGAACCTCTTCCAGCGCTATTCGACGCCGTCTTTGATCCGGACTCGCCCTTGGAGGGAGGAGGACACCCAGACCTTCCCGTCACGATCAACGATCACCGCGCCGACACCAGGCAACGTTTCCACCAGCGCGAGTCCCCGTTCTCGTCCCATCACAAAAATGCCTGTATCCAACCCATCTGCCGTCAGGCCGTCTTTGGCGACAATCGTGACACTTTGACAGTCGCGTGCCGGCTGCAGCGTCGCTGGATCCAGTACATGATGATATCGAATTCCATCCCGCTCGAAATACCGTTCGTAATCGCCCGCGGTGGAAATCGCCTCATTCTGAAGATCGATAAATGCCAGCACCGCTCCTTCCCGCCGTGGATGGCGGATAGCAAATGGAAATGTGGTACCGTCCGGCAAGTGACCAAACGTGCGAATATCTCCGGACAACGCCACAACACCCGCAGTGGCCCCCGTCTTTTGCATCGCCTCAACTGCCATGTCTGCCGCAAAGCCCTTACCGATGCCGCCGACATCCACACGCATTCCCGATTTCTCGAGATAGACTGTTCCCTGTGTCTGATTCAGGTGTAAGGCGTTCAAGTTCGTGAGTGGGCGGATTCTCTCTAGCTCAGCCTCCGACGGTATCTGTTGCCGATCCAAAACACTCCAGGCCTCGACCGCCGGACCGACAAGAATATTGAGACCGCCCTCCGTGAGCCGAGCCATCGCGACTGATGCTTGGAGCACCCTCATGGTATCAGGACTGATGGAGACGGCGTCTTTTCCCGCCGCCCCATTCACGCGAGACAATTCGCTGTCCTTGATCCAGGTGCTCAACAATTCTTCCAACCGATGAATCTCCTGAAACCCTGCCGATGTGGCATTTTGGGCTGTCTCCCGATCAGCAGCGACTGCCGTAATGCTTACCCACGTCCCCATATGCATCTGTGTGCGCTTCACGAGAATCGGAGAGGGCCCGACATTCCCAGCGGCACACCCCAATCCAAGCAACAATAGAAAATACAGAGTTCCGCGGATTGTCAGAGCATATCCGCGCCGTAGGCCAGTATCCCTGATCAACACGAATCGACATATCCGGCAGGTCTTCCTGATGAGGCACCAGTTCATCGGCATGGTCCTTCGTTAGCGTGAAGGCGGCATAGAGCCATATTCTCTACCAGAAAAGAAAATTGCAAACTGTGCGCCGCTTGCGAGTACCGGCTATGCCAAGCGGCTCTTCGTGTTCAGCACAAAGTGCTCATGCGCGACAAGCCGCACCCTTCTTCCTGACGTTCCACTCGCTTCAACACCATTGCCAAACCATCTTGACATCCCCCTGCTGATCGGGATATTAATAATCGTTCTCAATTTAACGAACACGACTTCGTCTATGACACCAACCAGCAATGCAACCGACTCCATGTGCCACGACAGCGAAACCCGCTGCGAATGCGGTCAATTGATTGCCAAAGTTCGCGGACAGGGCTTAGAGCTCAAGTGCAAGCGCTGCAAACGCATCGTGGTCATTCCTTTCACCTCAATTGAAGGATGGGGCACAGTCCCGGCATGATTCGATTTACGAAAGGAGGCCTCGTCACCGGACAATATCCAAGGCTTCAACCACACCCACAGGCTTTCACCACAGACCAGAGACCATTGAGTCCCGAGTCATACCATAACCTAACTCGCGGATGGAGGATCCCCATGAAAATCCGGGCAATCCTCGGGGCCCTGGTCCTGGCCAGTCTACCGGCAATGCCGGCGTTGGCGGAAAACATGACCCCGGAGGAGATCAAGAAGCTGGTTGACGAAGCGGTTGAAAAACGATTGCAGGAACATGAGCGCCGGGAAGGAACCCTTGAGCGCAGGGAAAACGCGGCTACTCCCGGTACTGAGCCGGGCATCGGCAGCCTTCCCGAGGTGGGCAAAGAACGACGCACCGATACACAGCCCGCACTGGGTTTTAGTTCGACAGGTTCAGGCCGCTTGGTCTATGCAAAACCATTCGTGGCTGCACCGAAAGCCATCGTCGGCGGCTATATGGACATCCAATACCGTGCGCAACGAAAGGCCAGCATTGAGAATGGGTACGGCGGGGGAACCAACGGGTTCGATCAGCAACGCTTCGTCCCTTTCATTTACGCCGATATTACCGAGCACGTGAAGTTCGCATCTGAAATCGAAATCGAGCATGGCATTCGAGAAACCAGCAATAATGAAATCAGCTTGGAGTTTGCCCACATTGACTATTTAGTCCATGAACCGTTCAATATCCGGGCCGGAATCCTGCTTGTCCCCATCGGCAAATTCAACCTCCTGCACGACTCGCCACTCAACGATTTGACTGACCGGCCGCTCGTCAGTCAACTGATCATTCCTTCGACGATGTCCGAAACCGGTGTGGGGTTCTACGGCACCCTCTATCCTGGCCGCACGAGCAAGCTGGATTACGAGTTCTATGTGACGACCGGCCCTTGTGGGTACAACCAAGATGGCTCCCCACGCGTGAGCGAGGCCAGCGGGACGAAAAATTCACGCCAGAGGAAATGCGCCTCGGACGATGGTTTTGACATTAATAATGGGAAAGCCGTCTCAGGTCGTGTGGCGTTCAGTCCCATGCTTGGAGTAGAAGTCGCCGGATCAAGCTACTACGGCAATCAATCTGCCACCAGCTACAACCCGCTGAGCATCACGGCTGTTGACTGGACGCTGCAAAAAGGTCCCTTCGAAATCATCGGTGAAGCCGCCTGGGCCTACGCCAGAGGTAACTCGCGTGCCATTCAGGGAGCCACGTTCGCTACTCCTGGAACATTCCTGACCGGCATCAATACCCTGAATGCCTTTGCTGGTCCACCGCAGCGGATGCAAGGCTTCTATCTTCAAGGGAACTACCATTTCATGCCGGCCTTCCTCACGAAACTCTCTCCTAAGCGATTTGGTGAGGGCTCGACGTTTACAGCTGTGGTCCGCTATGACCGCGTGAATTTAAACCGCGACAATCGCGGGGAAAACCAGGGCGAATTGGAGCAAATTTCCTTTGGTCTGAATTATCGGCCTGTTGAGGATGCCGTGTTCAAGATCAGCTACCAGTATATGCCAAAGGCCTTTAACCCCAACACGGGAGAGCGGATTCACGACGGCGCGGTTGTAATCTCAGCCGCAACGTACTTCTAACCTTACTCGAGTTGCAGGCGATCCCTCCCCTGAGGGGGATCGCCTGAATAAGATGGAGCCCTAATCGCTGTGTTCACCTCACGAATAGCCGTACTGATGCTCCTTTCAATCTGCGCAGGTTGCGCCACATTGAGCGGAGACCGCAAACAATTTTACCCCTGCTCCTACGACATGGTCTGGGATGCCTCTCTGGAAGTTATGAAGGGAGAATCCATTGCGTCGTCCAGTAAAGAAAAGGGGTTGATTGAAACCGGATGGATGGATGTCGCGCCGCTGACGGAACGCTCCTTCGGCATTTTTTCACGCGAAGGATTTGGAAACAAAGAGCGTGCGCGCTTGAGCCTTTCCGTCAATCGAATGAACGATGTGACCTCCGTAAGCGTCTTGGAGAGCAGGCAACGGTGGCATGCACGCGGCGGCGCGACATCACAGGCCACCAAATGGTGGCCCGCAGAGCCATCCCCGGATACAACGAATGAAATTGTGGATCGCATCAATGCAAAACTGAAGGAACAAGGATGTGTGCCAACATGATGCTTCGCTGGCTCCTCTTCTCATTCGCACTTGCATTTCCTTTTTCCCCGGGTTCCGCGCATGCCGAACGCGTTTGGGATAATGAGCTCAAACGTTATTTAACCGAGCAAGAAATGTCCATGGCCGAAGTGTTCCTCACTGAAGAAGAGGCGGTCAAGCTGATGTTTCCAAAATCCGAGCGCGTGAAGAAGGAACTGCTCACTGTCCCGGCGGAGAAGAAGGCGATCGTCGAGAATCGCATCGGCTGGACTTTTCCGGAAGAATCTTTTGAAGTCTATATCGGGGAGACCGGCACACACATTGACGGGTACGCCCTGGTCCAAAACACCATCGGCAAACACAAGCCCATGACCTATATGGTCGGCGTGGATGCTCAAGGACTGGTTTCCAATGTTGAGCTGCTCACCTTTCGAGAGGCGCGCGGGAGCGAGGTACGGACCAAGCGATTTAATGTCCAGTATGAGGGGAAATCCGTTCTCGACCCGGTCCGGATCAACAAAGATATCATCAACATCAGCGGCGCCACCATGTCCGTTCGTTCAATGACGGCGGGAATCAAACGCGTCCTTGTCCTTGTCGACGAATTTTACTTGAAACCACAAGGGCGCGGCAGCGACACTGTGACCGCTCAGAAGACTGAGAAAGGCTTCTTTAAGTCGATTTTTGGAAATTGATGTTCCCCAGACATGCGTAATTTCAATACCCGTTTTCGCCTCCGCGATTCGGACCGTCACATCAGGCTCGTCTATACATTCTTTCTGCTTTTGATGCTTATCGGTTTCACGTTCTCATTTTTCTGGGCCCACAGTATGACTGGCCTATCCCCTCAAGGGATTGCTGATCATTACCGCGGCTCCAATGCAACCTTCGGCGAGCCGATGTCGTTCCGTGAACTGGCTGAAATTACCCATTTCCACCTGTTCACAATGCCCGTTGTCTTTATGATCCTCGTCCATGTTCTCTATTTAACCAATGCGAGCAACCGGCTAAAAATAGTCACAACCTGGCTCTCCTTCGGCGGAGTCATACTCGACCTCTTGTCTCCTTGGCTCATCAGTTACGTTTCTCCTGTCTTCGTCTTAACCATGCTGACAGGCGATACCTTCATGACGGCAGGATTTTTAATCATGTTCGTCATCCCTCTCCACGAGATGTGGACCTTGAAACAACCCTTAATGGCAGGCAAACGCGGAGAACAGGGATGACCTAGCATCGCAGACCTGGGTACAACCACCTGTGCGGCCAGAGGCATTTCGCCCAGAGCCCAAGATCATTTCACATGATCTTGGGCTCTGACATTTTGGAGGACTTTCATGCATCGTTCGACACTCCCGATACCTACCGCAAGTCATCTCATCCAGGACCTGGCGACGCAACTCTCAGCGCTCAACATCTTGCAACTTCCCCCCGAGTCGCTAGAGGCGGTTCGGCTACTGCAGCTTCGGCGCCTGGCGCGACGAATCGAAACCATCATTCCCGGTCACTTCGGGCATGGAGAACGCACCGCACATTACGCGTTACTGCTAAGCGAGCGCCTTGGACTCACCAGGGACCAACGGCTGGACTTGCACTATTCGGCATTACTGCATGACATTGGACTGCTGATGATGCCGGAGCATCTGCTTGGCACGGCGGCTCCCCATACACTCAACGACTATGCCCTGATCCAAAGCCATCCCCGAGAAGGGGCCGCACTGCTCAGCCCCTATTCATTCCTTCAGGAAGCGGCACGGTTCATCGCCCATCATCATGAGCGGTGGGATGGAGCCGGTTATCCCTATGGACTGCGCGGGGAGTACATTCCCGGTTCAGCCAGAATTCTCGCGATTGCCGACGTGTTTGATAGCATCGCCAGTCGAACCCATTCGTGGGACAGCGCTCTTCGAACGCTTCGCGCCTCCGCCGGATCCCAATTTGATCCAACCTTCTGTCTCACATTTATTGAGCTACTCCACAATCACAATCGCTACCAGGTCCACCATGTTTCCAATGCAGCCAGGGCCTCAATGCACTCCGAATCGTCAGCAGAAGAGTCAGTCTGCGCGCACATCATTCGCTCAGGCATCTAACAGTCGTGTTCGTAATCACTACACAACCCCGTGGGCATGTGAACTCTCGCTGGAGGACATGATGTCAAGCAAACCATCCACTTCAGGGATTTCCTTTGATCGGCTGCATACCTTCTCGTCCGAGCTACGAGTTCAGTCGCCACAGTGGGCGGATCGATTGGACCAGGTCAGAACAGAACAGGATCTAGGCGTGTTGATATGCGACCTGTTTAATCTGTCCCATGCCATCATTCCTGAAAGATACCCCTCCTCGAAGTCCCATCCGTTACCTGCGCGTATCACAGCGTTCGTGAACGAGAATCTGCATCATGGCGTGACACTGAAAGTCTTAGCACATTTCCTCGGCTACTCGGAAAAGTATTGCTCTGATCTGTTTTGCCGCATCATGGGCGAGCCATTCTCTAAGTATCTCCGACGACAGCGAGTGGAACGGGCCCGTGCACTCCTGATCACTACCAGACATACCCTGGCAGAAATCGCCTCAGCACTCGGATTCAGCGATCAATTCGCGTTCAGCCATTTCTTCAAACGCGCAACGGGACAATCTCCCATAACCATTCGCTCGACCATCGCTCGACAGCAGAGATAGACGACTCAGAACTTGCGGCGGCGGTTTTTGCTGCGGCGCTCACGAGGCCATTACGCCCACATTGCCATGAAGTGGATACTGCCTCATCGAACAGAGGCCCCGGAACAGACTGAGCGGCTCTATGTTGAGGGTTGGGGAAAATGCTGGAGGGGGAGCAGAAAGGCGGGTCGGCCAGTAGTTGAACTCGCGGACCCGCCGTCACTTCCGTTGGCGCTACGATTTGTCGGCGGTGAGCTGTTCCGCCAGATACCGCTCTTCTCCGACTTGCTCGATCGTTCGAAGCTGGGTCTCGAACCAATCGATGTGTTCCTCTGTGTCGATGATCATGTCCTCCAGCCGATGTCGGGTAGTGAAATCCCCGACTTTCGCGCAGTGGGCAATGCCTTGGCGCAGCACATCTGCGTCCTCACGCTCAAAGGCCAGATCTGCCGCGAGGAGTTCCGATACTTTCTTGCCCGCTGCCACGGCATCCAGATGCCCCATCTCCGGGGCGCCGCCGAGGTAGAGGATATGATCGATCAAACCTGACGAATGACTGACCTCTTCCTGAGACAGGTGGCTAAAATGGGCATGGAGCCGGCCATACCCCCAATGCTTGCAGAGAGCGGCGTGCAACAGATACTGGTGGACCGCCGTCAGCTCACTGACCAACACTTTATTCAGAATATCGAGGACGCCCTCTTTCGCTTTCATGCCCGTCTCCTCCCTGCACCATTCCGGCTGGCTTAGCTGTCTTTCTTGATTTGCTCAGCGAGGTAATTCTCGAGGCCTACCTGCTTGATCGTTTCCATCTGGGTCTCGATCCAATCGATATGTTCATCGACATCCTTCGCCATATCCTCGAACATGTGCCGCGTCGTAAAATCTGCGACCTTCGTACAATGCACCACCCCTTCACTCAACAGGGCGAGCATTTCCTGCTCGGCCTTCAGATCGAGCTTCAACTGCTCGGGAACGGTTTCCCCGATGTGCACCGTATTCATCCGTTGGACGTTGGGCACACCTTCCAAATAGAGAATGTGACTGATCAGCTCATCCGCATCTTTCATCTCATCGATGCTGCGTTCCCTCACCGTGTGATGGAGCCGTTCATAGCCCCAGTTGGCACACATCTTCGCATGAACGAAATACTGATTGATGGCCGTAAGATCTGCCGTCAACACTTTATTCAGTAGCTCAATCACGCCTTGTTTCGCCTTCATATCTCCTCCTCCGGCCCGTCAATGTGTCATGGCCTCTGGTCGCCCATACGGTTTGGACATGGTATGCATGACATGCATCCTTTATTGTACTCCTTACTTAGAGATTCTCGAAAGGGTTGTCAACCACCGACATACGTATTTATGAGGGCGGTTATCAACATCGCCGAGAACGCTTCTCATTGTCCTCATCAGAAACGTCATCCGCGGGCGAGGAGGGCGACAATTCTGGGGAAGAGTTGATGAATCCGGACTAAAGAATAAGTAGGCAGGAAAGAAATAGCATTGGGCAGAACGTGCATTGCACTTACCCGGCTTCGCGGTAACCGCACGCCTCTTCATTGCGGCACTGCACCGAACGACCGGCCTGCTTACTCACCTTCTCGATGAGAAACGGTGCCTGACACTTGGGACAGGGCTTATTAATCGGTCGATCCCAGAGCGCAAATTCACACTCGGGATAGCGGCTACACGAATAAAAATTCCGTCCTTTTTTCGTGCGCTTCTGTACCAGATCCCCGCCGCATCCAGGCTGTGGGCATTTCACTCCCAAAGCAATGGCCTTCGTGGTTTTGCATTCGGGATAGGCGGAACAGGCCAAGAATTTTCCGAAGCGGCCTGATTTGACGACCATGGGGCTTGAACACTTCTCACATTTCTCGTCGGTCGTCTCCTCCAGCTTGGGCACGATCTTGATCGTCCCGTCGGGAAGTTTTTCAAAGTTCTGCGTATTCTTGCAGGGAGGATCTTCCTTATATCCGGGGCAGGCCAAAAACTTTCCGTTTCGCCCCCACTTGATCTCCAACATGCGGCCGCATTTTTCACAAGGCAGGTTGGTCGGTGGCTCAACGATGTCTTTGGGCCCGGGAATACTTTGCGCCAGTTCCATTTCCTTGACGAAGGGGGCATAAAACTCCCTGACCGCCGAGACCCACGGCTTCGTCCCCTCTTCCACCTCGTCCAGCTGCTCTTCCATATGGGAGGTAAATTCCGTGTCCAGCAGATCCGGAAACCCCTTCAGCAAAAAGTCGTTGACCGTCCGACCCGTTTCGGTAGGCAGAAAGCGGCCCTCGACCTTCTCGACATATTTCCGATCCTGAATCGTGGAAATGATGGCCGCATAGGTCGACGGGCGACCGATGCCCTTTTCCTCCAGCTCACGGATCAGCAGCGCCTCATTGTAACGGGGTGGCGGCTGGGTGAAATGCTGCTTCGAGATAAAGCCCGGCAGGGTCTGCTGCTCCTGCTCGACCAGATGCAGCGATTCTCCTTCACGGAGTACGGGAAGCTGCCGGTCCGATTCGTCTTCCGACTCTTGCTCATTTTTCGGCTTCTGCGACGGCAATTCCTTGTCGGTTCCCTCCAGGTAGACAGCCGTATGGCCAGGGAATTTGACGACGGTGCCGGTTGTGCGAAACACGTAGCGCTCTGATGTTCCGACCGGACTGGAATCGACCCGTGTCACATCGAGAATAGCCGGGACCATCTGTGAAGCAATGAATCGATTCCAGATCAGCTTGTACAGGTTGTATTGATCCTGCTCGAGAAATTGCCTGATGGATTCAGGATCACGCGCCGCCATCGTCGGGCGAATGGCTTCGTGCGCTTCCTGCGCCGCCTTTTGTGTCTTGTACACATTGGGAGTCGCCGGCAAATACTCCTCTCCGAAACGTTCGCGAATCACCAGCCTCGCATCCTCCATCGCCTCTTGCGAGATTCGCGGTGAATCGGTTCTCATATATGTAATGAGACCCATCGGACCTTCCGCGCCGATTTCCACGCCTTCGTACAATTGCTGCGCCAGAGTCATGGTCTTCTTAGGCGTGAAATGCAATTTCCTGGCGGCTTCCTGTTGCAGCCGGCTGGTGATGAAGGGTGCGACCGGGTTGCGTTTTTTCTCTTTTCGCTCGATCGATTCAACGACAAATGCTTTACCTTGCACCGCATTGAGAATTTGCTCGGCCTGCGCACTCGTGCCGATATCGGCATCCTGCCCATTAATGGAATGCAGCTTCGCCTCGAAGGCTGGAGGATTGTCTCCGCGCAAGAGCGCGACAATCGACCAATATTCCTCGGCTCTGAATTTTTCGCGTTCCTGTTCCCGGTCGCAAATAAGCCGCACCGCCACCGATTGGACGCGTCCCATGCTGAGACCGCGCCGCACTTTTTTCCACAATAACTGGCTGCCCTGATACCCAACGATCCGGTCAAGTACCCGGCGCGCCTGCTGAGCCTGAACCAACTTCATATCGATTTCGCCGGGGGACTTCAGGGCGCGTTTGATCGCCGATTCCGTGATTTCGTTAAAGAGCACACGGTAGACCTTCCCGTCTTTTTTCTTCCCCTTGCCGTGAAGTTCCTGTGCGATATGCCAGGCAATCGCCTCACCTTCACGATCAGGGTCCGGCGCTAAAAACACCGTGTCCACCTGCTGGGCTTTTTTCTTGATATCTGCAAGGACTTTGGATTTGCCTTTGATCGTGACGTACTGGGGCTCAAAGTCATGTTCCAGATCGACGCCCAGTTTACTGGTCGGCAAATCTTTGACATGCCCGACGGAGGCCATGACGGAATACCCCCGACCGAGATACTTGGTGATGGTTCGCGCCTTGGTGGGGGACTCAACGATGATCAGCGATTTGGCCATGTGGCTCCACGTTCCTCGGTACCTGCATCCAGACTACCATAATACCCACTATAACAAATATCGAGACTCTGTCAGCCTGAATCTCTCAATGAGTGGCGATCAGGGACGCACATACTCGTTGCCGGGCAATTGACGAACACAATTTTTCAATTCCAAGGAGAGCAACAACGCGGCAACCTGCGCGGCCGGAAGCCCGCTGCGTCGAATGACATCATCGACCGATTGCGGTAACGCCGACACGGCATCATACACTATCGCCTCTTCAGGCCCTAGTTGCGTAGCCGGTCGCGCGACGTTCGCGCGGCGGCCGAGCCGTTCGCGGAACGTGGCATCGAGTTGAGGCAACAATTCATCCAGAATATCCTGCGCCGACTCAACGAGCCTCGCGCCGTCTTTCAGCAGGCTATTGGGGCCGCGACTATTCCCGGCTTTCACGAAACCCGGTACCGCAAACACCTCACGCCCCTGCTCGCCGGCTAATCGTGCAGTAATGAGGGACCCGCTCTCGACCGCCGCTTCGGTCACCACAACGCCTAACGACAGGCCGCTGATAATGCGGTTCCGGCGTGGGAAATGGTAACTGTGGGGCGCGGATCCGAGCGGCAGCTCCGAAAGCACCGCTCCTTGCCGCTCGATCTGCGCGCGAAGCGGACCATGATCGGTTGGATACGTACGATCCAACCCGCACCCCATCACGGCAAGCGTCCGTCCCTTGCCGGCGAGTGCCCCGCGATGTGCGGCGGCATCAACTCCGCGGGCCAATCCACTGACAATCGTGAAGCCCATCTCCGCCAACTCCCGGGCCAATTCTTCGGCGAGCACGCGGCCGGCGGAACTGACTTTCCGCGTTCCGACTATCGCCACGGCTTGCCGATCATCTTCCAGTAGGCTTCCCTGGAAATACAGAAGCGGCGGAGGGTCCGGAATTGTCTTGAGCGGCGCAGGATACTGCGGATCGAGATACGTCAGCACGGTGATCTGACGACGCTGCAACGTCTCCAGTTCCCGGTCAAGCTCTCTCACCGCCTGTGCGTCCGGCCCACGTCGAACGGCTTCGATCAGCGGGACTCTGCAACCAACGTCTTCCAGGCTGGCTGGCGTTGCCGACAGGACCGCGTCCGGCGAGCCCATCGCCTGCACCAACTTGAGCAGAATGGCATCACCCACACCGGGGATCGCACGGAGCATCAGCCAGGGGCGGAGGGATCGACTATTCACCATCGTCCGAGTTCATCAGGCATGGTCGGTCCGGCTCAGTGACCATGGTGCTGGGAAGCGCTGGCAGAGACGGGACTGTCGCGTGGAGTCAGCGAGGCCGGCGCCTTGCGGCATTACATCACGACTAAATCGAACTGCTCGAGGTGCAGCCGATCATCCGGAGTCACGAGAATCTTCGCGCTATACCGCCGCTCGAGCTCTTCTACTCCCGGCTGTTCCTGTTCCTGTAACAGGAGGGCAACCGCGGGATGCGCTCCAACGACGACACGTTGCTGCTCGATTTCGTGACCGAGCCGCCGCACTTCCCGGAAAATTTCGTAGGCGACTGACATGGGAGATTTCGTGTACCCACGCCCGTCGCAGTAGTGGCACGGTTCGGAGAGAGACCGCAACAGATCCTCTCGCACGCGTTCACGGGAAATTTCGATCAATCCTAGGTCAGACACTCGGGAAATCCTGGTCCGCGCCTTGTCGGACGACATGGCATCCACCAAAGCGTGGTAGACCTTATCGCGGTTCTTCTCCCGCTCCATGTCGATGAAATCGACGATGATGATCCCGCCGATCCCCCGCAACTTGACCTGGTAGGCAATCTCCCGCGCCGCTTCCAAGTTGTTGCGCAGAATGGTTTCTTCCTGATCGCGCTTACCGACAAACCGGCCGGTATTCACATCGATCACCGTCATCGCTTCGGTGTGATCGATCACCAGGTACCCGCCGGACTTCAGCCACACTTTACGACTCATCGCGCGCGCGATTTCCTGTTCGACCCCCAGGTAATCGAACAAGCTTTCTTCCTTGTCATAGAAGTGAATGCGCGAGGTCTGTTCGGGAGAAAACCGCTGCACGAACCCTTTGATCGCGTTGTATTCTTCGCGCGAATCAATCAATAACCGATCGACTCGGCGGCCGAAGAGATCCCGCACTACGCGAAAGCTCAAGCTCAAATCGCTATGCAAGAGGCTCGGGGCAGGCTGTTGATCACGCTTGGTCAGCACGTCCTGCCAGAGGACATGCAGAAACTCGACGTCCGAGCGCAATTCTTCTTCCTTCACCCCTTCGCTCACCGTCCGCACGATGTAGCCAAACCCGGGGCGCCGCGCCCGTTTCATAATTTCTTTCAAGCGCGCGCGTTCCTCATCGCGAGGAATCCGGCGGGATACACCGATATGCTCCACCGTCGGCATGAATACCAGATACCGGCCGGGCAACGACACATAGGTCGTGACTCGTGATCCCTTCGTGCCGATCGGGCCTTTGGAAATCTGCACCATGAGTTCCTGTCCCTCGGACAGCAATTCTTCGATGGGTTTCGAACTTTGCCGCTTGGGCTTCGGGACTTCGGAATCTTTATTGTCTTCGTCATCGCCTTCGACTAAGGTGTCGCCCGGCTCGATATCGATGGACAGATCGGAGACGTGCATGAACGCCGCCTTCTCCAGCCCGATATCGATGAAGGCGGCCTGCATCCCAGGCAACACTTTCGCCACCCGCCCCTTATAAATGTTGCCGACGTAATCCTGATCTTTGGCGCGGTCGCCATAGAGGTCCGTGACGACGCCATTATCCAGGACGGCCACGCGGGTTTCTTCCCGCGCGATACTGATTGCGATCTCCACACCCATACACACTCCTTTAACCCCAGATCGGTCGGATCGGCAGGCGCACGCGGACGGATGTCCGGGTTCTCTCGTCTCGCCGGAAGTCCGGCACCCATCTGGTTCACATGGTTATTTCACAACAAGTCGGCCCCTGTCCAGGCATGGCCTAGTAAAACAGGGTCAACCGACGTCGCTTCACATTCAATAACAAACCCAATGACGCCATCGTCATGATGGTCGCGCTGCCCCCATAACTCACCAGGGGAAGCGGAATCCCGACGATGGGAAACATCCCTGCGGTCATGCCGATATTGACCACCACGCAAAAACACAGCATGGCGACAATACCTGCCGCGAGTAACGCCCCGAGCGTGTCCTTCGCACGCGCGGCTATTTCCAAGGACACCCATATCAGCGCGATAAACAGCGCCAGCAGGACCAGGACACCGACGAAGCCCCATTCCTCCGCATAGACGGCGAATACGAAGTCGGTATGCCCTTCCGGCAGGAACTTCAGCTGACTCTGTGTGCCGCCGTACAGTCCCTTGCCGGACAGTTCCCCTGACCCAATGGCAATTCTCGATTGCAGCGCATGATACCCCTTGCCTCCCGGGTCATAATCGGGATCCACGAAGGCCATGACCCGTTCGCGCTGATAATCATGCAGTGATGCCCAGACCACTTCCCACACAAATGGAAAAAGCATGACCGAAAGCAGCAAAATGATGCCCAATGCCTTCGACCGGACGCCGACCATCAATAACATGGCCGCATAGACCGCCAAAAAGCTTAACCCACTTCCCAAATCCGGCTGCTTCAGGATTAACAACAACCCCGGCAACACAATGAGTCCCGGCAACACCACCCGGTGCAGCCACCCCACACGCGAGGCACGGGAGTAATAGTTGGCCAGGACCAGAACCAGGACCAATTTCGCAAATTCAGACGGTTGAAACGCAAATGGCCCGATCGGAATCCATCGCTGCGCCCCGCGGCTCGATTTCCCCATGAACAACACGACCGCAAGCATGATCAAAATGACCGCGTAAGTCGGATACGCCAGGCGCGCAATCTTGTGATAATCGGACAGATACATCACCAGAAACGCGACGGTTCCCAACAGAATCCAGACCAGCTGTTTGAGATAGAAGGGGAAGGCGGTGTCCTGAGAGTGCGTCACACTATAGATCGACAGCACCCCGACCGACAGGATGACCGCGATTAGCCCCATGAAGCGAAGGTCGAAACTATCCAACCCTCGACTGTCGATCACCCGATCAATCATCACGTCTTCGGCCGCGCATCGACCGGCACCGCAGGCGACTTGGCCCGCCCGCTTGCCGGAGCCCCCGGCAGTACCTGGGGATAGGCTTTCACATAGGCTTCAATAACATCCTTGGCCAGGGGCGCGGCAGCCGATCCACCATGCCCCATGTGCTCAGCGAGGACAGCGACGGCAATGCGTGGCGCCTCCACCGGAGCAAAAGCGACGAACCATGCATGGTCCCGGAATTTCTTGGGGATGTCCTTCTCAGGCCCGGTGCGGAGCGCCGCCGTCTGAGCGGTGCCGGTTTTTCCGCCGATCGTCACCAACGGGGACTTGGCGCGCGTCGCCGTTCCTTTGGTCACCACGTCGGCCAAGGCGGACTTGATGAGTGCAAGGGTTGCCGGCTTGACCGCGACTTTTCCGCGCACCGTCGGCGGAAACTCTGCCCGTTCTCCTGTTGTGCGGTTCATCACCGCCTGCACCAAACGCGGCTTGATCGAGAGGCCGTCGTTCGCCACCGTGCCGATCACACTGGCCATCTGCAGGGGCGTCACCGTGACATATCCCTGTCCGATTGCAGCGGAGATGGTTTCTCCGGGGTACCAGGGCTGATTGCGCGCCCTCTGTTTCCACGCGGTTGACGGCACGATGCCCACACGTTCCGACGGCAACTCGACGCCTGTCTCCTGGCCGAGCCCGAATTGCTTCGCATATTCGGCAATCGTGTCGATGCCCATACGCTGGCCGACGGTGTAAAAATACACGTCACAGGAGTGGATCAACGCTTCGTTCATGTCGACAGATCCATGCCCGCCTTGTTTCCAGTCATGAAACAACCGATTCCCGAATTGATAGCCGCCATTGCACCGCACCATCGTCGAAGGCGTGACCGTGTTCGATTCGAGCGCGGCCGCCGCCATGACGACCTTGAATGTCGATCCGGGGGGATACTGTCCCTGCGTCGCTCGATTATTCAGCGGGCGCCGTTCGTTCTGAACAATTTCGACCCATTGCTTGTTCGTCAATTCTTTGGACAACACATTCGGATCGAACCCGGGGCGACTGGCCATCGCCAGAATATCGCCGTTCGTCGGATCCAGGGCCACGATGGCGCCTGACTCATCCCCCAAGAGGTCCTCAGCGATTTTTTGCAACTTGGCATCAATCGTCAGATAAAGATCATCGCCCGCGAGGGGCTTATCGGACACGATGGCACGTTTCTCATGGCCCAACGCATCCACTTCGACACTCTTTTGCCCTGCGCGACCGCGTACCTGCCGGTCGAACCATTTTTCCACGCCATACTGCCCCACGATGCTGCCCTGATGAAGATCCGCAAAATCCGGCTTTTCAAGTTGATCGGCCGATACTTCCCCGACATATCCCAACAAGTGCGCCGCGACATCGCCTGCGGGATAATTCCGCTGCGACTCCACCTGAATCATCACCCCTGGTAAATCCAAGCGGTGGGACTCGATCAGGGTCGCCTCGCGCAACGTCAGCCGATCCTTCACCTTGCGAGGCTGCAATTTGCCGCCCTTGCCGGTCGACAGTTTTTTCTGGATCACTTCCGGGTCGAGGGCAAGCAGAGAGGCCAATTGCCCGACTAACGCCTGTCGATCCTTCACATCCTCCAGCGTCACATACAAGGCAAAACTCGGCACATTGTTCGCCAGCAACACACCGTTCCGGTCGAAAATCAGTCCACGAGCCGGTTCCAGGACCACGGAACGCGTCCGGTTATTCTCGGACAAATCTCGATAATAAGGGCCTTCTCGAATCTGGAGATGCCACAAACGCAGAGCAAGCAACGCCACGACCAGCAGCAGACCTACACGCAGGATGACCAGCCGCCGCTGAAGATCCAAGAGATTAGAATCGTTATATCCTACCGTCGCCATCGCTGCTCTGCCGGTCTCTTTTTAGAGACCGTGTCTCCTTTAGAGGGCTCCCTCCGTCACCATACGATCATCAGACCAACGTTGACGAAACAACAGATACAGTCCCGCGCCGACCGCCGCATCGAGTCCAGCCTGCACCAGCACAGTCGACCGCACACCCAGCCAGACTTCATCCAGGCCAGCCGGATTCATCGAATAGAGAAAGACCGCGCTCGACAGGCAGGAAATGATGGCGAGGCCGGCTGTCATGACCGCCGGAGTGATGTGGGCCATATGCCGTCCGGCCAAGCCGGCGAGAAATCCGCTTCCGCCCTTCGTCACCACATTGATCCACAAATCTCCCGCAGACAGCATGTCTTGAAAGCATCCCAACATGAGGCCGAGAATCAAACCGTCAAGCTCTCCGCCGAGAAACCCCACGAGGCAGGCCGCTATCAGGCCAAGGTCGGGGCGCACACCAAACACGCCGGCGTAATGCAACAAGGTCGTCTGCAAGGGGACCACCACCAGCGCCAACAGCACGTACAACAGGAACTTCATGGCTTCTTTCTGTCTCCATGAATGGCCTGAAGCAGCTTCTGCGCCGCATCGGCATCCTCATAGGGAGCGGTGATGATGAGCACTTCGTCTAGCTTCGAGAGATCTACCTCCGGCTCGATTTCGGCGGATTGAAAGAGATCCCCTTCCGACTTTTCGACCTGAATCAGGCTTCCGATAGCCAACCCTCGAGGAAACGCCCCGGTCAGCCCCGAAGTCACCACGCGATCGCCGGCCTGAACTCTCGATAACAGCGGAATGTACTTGAGCCGCGCGCGACCGTGACTGGTTCCCTCGACGATTCCCTCATCGCGAGTCCGCTGCACGACGCCGGCAATCGCATTATTCGGGTCGGTGACCAATAACACCACCGACGAGGTCGAATTGGTTTTCACCACCCGGCCGACAACACCGGCCGGGGTGATCACACCCATTTCAGTTCGCACTCCGTCACTCTCACCTTTATTGAGGATCATTCCGCGGTACCAGTTCGTGGCATCCCGCCCGATGACCTGCGCCGCCAGGGTCTGAGACGGCGATTGCTGCTTAAAATTCAGCAAGGTCTCATACCGTTGTACGGCGGTCATCGATTCCCGTAGCTGATTATTCTGTCCCTTGAGTAATTCAATGTCGCGATGAAGCTGACGATTTTCCTCATGCACACTCTGCAAGGCGACATAACCATTCCACATGTCGGCAATGCCGTGATCCACGGAGGAAAATGCGGCGAGTGGAAGACTGAGGACTTGACCGAGCGGTCCACCGACGTACTGCAGCAACCTCTGGCTTTGGCTAGGAAGAAGTAAGAGGGCGACGAGCAGGCAGGCGAACAAGACGATGGCGAGACGCCGGGTGCCGTATGTTGAGCGCGATATAGCCATCCACACTCGGGATGGAGGTCATCGAGAGGTACTGCACTGCGACATAACCGAAACCTTGCGAAGAAGGTCCAACTCATCGAGAATCTTCCCGACGCCCAAGACCACGGAGGTCAGCGGGTCATCGACCGTAATGATCGGAAGATTGGTTTCTTCACGAAACCGAGTGTCCATTCCCTTCAGCAAGGATCCGCCGCCAGTCAGTACGATACCGCGATCGATGATGTCTCCGGCCAATTCAGGCGGTGTGTTTTCGAGCGCCACCTTGATGGCATTGACGATGGTTCCAATGGGTTCCTGCAACGCTTCTCTGACTTCGGCATCATCCACCACCAGAGTCCGTGGAATGCCGGAGATCAAATCGCGCCCTTTGATCATCATGGTCTTTCGCTCTTCGAATGGGTAGGCCGAGCCGATTTCGAACTTGATGCGTTCGGCCATATGCTCGCCGATGAGCAGATTATATTTCTTCTTAATGTAGTTCATGATGGCGTCATCCATCCGGTCGCCGGCGACTTTGACCGACTCGCTATAGACGATGCCGCCCAACGAGATCACCGCGATGTCGGTCGTGCCGCCGCCGATATCCACCACCATGTTTCCCGAGGGTTCGGTAATCGGCAAGCCCGCGCCGATGGCGGCCGCCACCGGCTCTTCGATCAAATACACTTCACGCGCTCCGGCGAGTTCGGCGGAATCGCGGACGGCCCGCTGTTCCACCTGCGTAATCCTCGAGGGCACGCCGATGATGATGCGAGGCCGCACGAATGCCGTTCGATTGTGCGCTTTCTGAATGAAGTGACTCAGCATCGCCTCAGCTTTTTCGAAATCGGCGATGACGCCTTCTTTCATGGGACGTACCGCAAGAATGTTCCCGGGAGTCCGTCCCAACATACGCTTGGCGTCGGCGCCGACCGCCATCACACGTTCAGTCTTTTTTTCTACAGCGACCACGGACGGTTCGTTGAGGACGATGCCCTTCCCTTGAACGTACACGAGCGTGGTCGCCGTCCCCAAATCGATCGCCAGATCGTTGGAGAACCACCCGAACATGTCACTCATGAAAGCCACTAGGACTCTCCCTTCACACGATTGCTGCGCTCAGCAGTATCGAGGCATTCAGTCCGATACATCCAGCTGTCCGCTCTCCAGCACTTGCGTCTTGGCAATTTCATCGCCCAACCGACGACCTTGTTCGTTCCCGATGACCAACAACCCTTCCAGCGACAGGACCGCGCCCCACCCGATCCAACCCACATACGGTATTTCAAACGCCAGCTGTGCCAGACCGCAGGGGAGATTACGAATAATCGACTCCCGGAATCCCGCCGGGTCCCGCGTACGGGGGACGATGGTTTGAAGTCCGATCAACCGCTTTCCGACACTGCGACCACCACCAAACCCGTCAGCCAACAGGAGATAGGCAAGTCCGGCCAGGACACCGATGGGAGAGACCAGTTTGCTCACCGCCGCAACGATCAGAAGATCGATCATTTTTGCGATGAAGCGATTCAGCACCTGGGCCTTGGGATAGACGCCCAGTTCGACCGGGCTGCGCCCGATTGCCTCCTCCGCCACCGGAAATCTCCCCAATTCTTCGACACTATAGCAAATCTCTGTGACCTGCACAAACAAAGTCGCAATCTTCTCGCACCCGCGCTCCACGCACTTCTTCCTCTTGCCTTTGTTGTCGTCGCCTGAGTAGAATCCGCGAAACCCCTGCCGAGAAGAGGCGCATTCAATGATCAAATTATTACGCGAAGCTGCACACGACTATCCGTGGTTTCTGAAGTCCATCATGGGCACGCTTGCCCTGGCGTTCGTCATTACGATGGGCTGGTGGGGATTCGGCGACCAAGCCGGCAATGTGGTGGCGTCGGTCGGGGATCAAGTCGTGCCGCTGGATGAATATCGTCGCGCCTATGAAAATACGTATCGCTTTTACAAAGACAAAGGCCAAAACGACATCAAGGATGAGTTCCTCAAGCAGTTTGTGCTCGAACAACTGATCGATAACCGCATGTGGCTGCACGTGGCGAAGGAAATGGGGCTCTCGGTCTCAGACGAAGATTTGCGGAAAGCTATCATGCAGCGAACGGAGTTCCAGAAGAATGGCAGCTTCGATCCCGAGTCCTATCGTCGGCTGCTGGCGGCGAATCGCTTGACCCCCGCATTGTTCGAGGCCATGGAAGCCAAGGACATTCTCACCAACAAAGCGCGGCTGGTCATCATGGACGCCGTAGCCCTGACACCGGCTGAACATGCAGAGGCTCAGACACTGGTGGCGCGCGAAGGTGAATCTGATCCGGCCAAAGCCGCCATTGCAAAGGAACGGGTCTTCCAGAATCTGCTGTTCCAAAAACAGCAGCGGGCATTAATGGCCTATTCGGAATCGATGAAGAGCAAAGTTCCCGTGAAAATTCACAAAGAGCTTATGTAACGGTGGGCACTCCCCCCGCGATCAACATCGCATCCCCGTAACTATAGAACCGATATCGTTCAACCACTGCCTCTTCGTAGGCAGCTCGAAGCGGTTCCAATCCCACAAACGCAGAGACCAGCATGAGCAGCGTCGTTCGCGGCAGGTGGAAATTGGTCACCAGCGCGTCGATGACCTGAAATTCAAACCCGGGTGTGATGAATAAATCGGCCGGTCCCTGGAACGGCTGGATTCCACGACCTGCGTGGCCTGCGGTCTCTAATGCACGCACCACCGTCGTTCCAACCGCCACCACCCGATTTCCTCGCTGGTGTGCCTGGCGAATCTGCTCGACCGTGCGAGCAGTCACCTCCACCTGCTCGGCCAGCATCCGGTGTTCTTCAATCCGGTCGCTCTTCACGCTGCGGAACGTGCCGGGCCCCACGTGCAATGTCACCTCCGCCATCTCAATGCCTTTGGCGGTCAAGGTCTCCACTAATTCTGGCGTAAAATGAAGTCCCGCCGTCGGGGCCGCAATGGCGCCCTCCTGTTGAGCGAACATGGTTTGATACCAGTGCTGGTCGTCCGGCGAGGGCTCGCGTTTGATATAAGGCGGCAGCGGCATCGTACCGGTGGCATGCATGAGGTCATAGACGCTCGTCACCCCCGCCACCTTCATTGTGGTCCTGGCCTGACTCCGTTCCACGATTTCCCCGCACCCGCCGCCTGGAAAATCAATCAGCGATCCCGGCTTGAACCGTCCCTTGATCAGCACTTCCCACAGGCCCTGCCCCAGATCCTGCACAAACAGCAGGTCAAGCAGTTTCCCCGTCGAACGCGTCCGGCCCGGCATTCGCGCCGGCATGACCTTGGTGTTGTTCACGACAATGAGATCCCCTGGTTGGAGCAGCAATGGAAGATCCGCCACCCGGCGGTGCATCCGCGCGTGGCTGCTGCGGTCCATGACCAGCAGACGCGCATCATGACGAGGCATCACCGGATGGTCGGCCACAAGCGCCGGATCAAATGGGAAATCAAACTCGCTGAGCAACATCAGGGGGTTGGAATAACCGGCATCATCAACTGCGACAAGGCCGAGTTACGTAATTCGGTTCCAGGATAGTAATACTGCAGGATACTGCTGTACGAATACCCGAGTTCAGCCAATTCTTTTGCGCCCCACTGACACAGCCCCACCGCATGGCCTGCGCCGTAACCGGCGAACACCACCTCGGCGCCGATCGATTCCACCTCGAATTGCGTGCTCGGAATGACGGTATACCCCGCCGCCTTGCGAAGGTCTTCGCCGCGTAACAGCGTCTCCCCGCCGGAATGCAAAATCCGCAAGCGCGCGACTCTCCCGGCGCGACTGAAGGCGATGGGCGTCATCGTCGCGATGGTTCCCACTGCGAATCCCTGATGGCGCAGGTTCTTTTCGAGCTGTTCGATTTTCACACTGGCCTTCCACTGATAATAGGGCGACTCCAGGTCGAAGGGACATTCGACCCCCTTAAGGTACGGGAGATCTTTATTGGCCCAGACGTTCACCGCATCTTCCGTCGGTCCGGCAGCGGTGGAAGAGAAGGCGGCATAAATGGGAGCCTGCTGATGCGTCACGACAATGCTCCTGGTCGACTCGACGGCATCTTCAACCCGATGATCGACCCCGGTGCGGCCACGATAGACCTGATCTTGAATGGTGGCCATGACGTCATAGTCCCGCGCGGCACTGAGCATCTTGTTATACAAGGCATATGTCCGCGCCGCCACGGCCTGCACCTTTAGCATCTCCGGATGCCAGGCCGAACTGACTTCGGATGGCACCACGCCCTTCACATATTCCTCCAAATCCACCTGATTGACGACAGCGACCGCATGCCCTTTGCGCGACACCCGCACGGTTCCACTGATCGGAAGAGGAGTGGCAGCGGATCCTCCCTCTTTCCCCACGACCAGGGTCAGATTGTGCCGCAGGGATCGGATGAGTACCTGTCCGCCCATAATACGTCGGCCATCCACATGTAAGCCGTCCGCTCTGGCGGTGAGATGGATTGGTCCATGCAAGGTTTTCGTGTCGCCCGTCTCCGTCACAAGAGCCAGCGGCCCCTCGGAGCGCACATCGACGAACGGCGCTTCCTGTACGAGTAAGACACGAATGGATTCGGCTGAGGCAGACTGCGCGCAGACGATACCAGCGAGCGTCATGACTCCCGCTGCGACGAAACTGAAGGCGCGATGTGGAATCAGCGGCGAAAGATCCATGAAAGGATATAGAACACAACGCTCAACAGAATGCTGAGCACAAGACTGGTTGCAATCGGCACGTAGAGACTGAATCGCTCTCGCGTAATCGACAGATCGCCGGGTAATCGACCGATCCATCCGAAGGCCGCGCCGGCACTGGACCATCGTTCAACCAGCGTCAGCAGCACGCCAACGCCGGCCAGGACCAGTCCTGCGATGATGAACAGCCGACCGATCCCGTTCCAGGCATCCATAGTTCATTGTATCAAACATTCGGCAATTTGAACGGCATTCAGCGCAGCGCCCTTCCGGAGATTGTCGCTGACGACCCACAGATTCAGTCCATTGGTGATGGACTCGTCGACGCGCACCCGTCCGACATAGACCTCGTCCTTGCCGGAAACGTCGAACGGCATGGGATAAAGTTTCTTTAACGGATCGTCATAGACAATGACGCCAGACATCTCGGCGATGGCTGCCCGCGCATCGTTGGCCTTCAATGGGCGCTCGAGTTCCACGTTAATCGCTTCGGAATGGCAGCGCAGCACCGGGACACGTACAGTGGTGGCGGTCACACGGAGCTCAGGCATCTCCAGTATCTTGCGCGTCTCCTGGACAATTTTGACTTCTTCAGAACAATCTCCGCCGTCTCCAAACGACCCGACTTGCGGCAAGAGGTTGAAGGCAATCTGATAGGGGTAGACCTGCACTTTCACATCCTGGAAGGAAATCAGCGCCTTGGTCTGGTCCACTAATTCATCCATGGCGGCTGATCCGGTCCCGGACACCGATTGAAAGGTGGTCACCACAACACGTTTGATCCCCGCAACATCGCGCAACGGCTTGAGCGCCATCACTAACGGGGTGGTCGTACAGTTCGGAATGGCCACGATGCCGCGCTTCATCGACTGGAGCGCCGCCGCATTCACCTCCGGCACAACGAGTGGAACGTTTGGATCCATCCGGAACACAGCACTGTCATCGATGACCACAATGCCGGCCGCGCCCAACCGGACGCCATAGTCCCGGCTGATGGCATCGGTCGCGGAAATGAACGCAATGTCTACTCCCGCAAACGAAGAGGCCTCCGTCAGCTCCTCCACTTTGTATTCTTTGCCCTGACAGGAGAGCATCTCACCGGCCGAACGCTTCGACGAAAACAGCCGCAGCGTCTCAATCGGGAAATTACGTTCTTCCAGAATCTCGAGACTTTCTTTCCCGACCGCTCCCGTAGCCCCCAGCACCGCTACCGTATAGGCCTGCTTCTTCTTCAACATGATACTGTCCTTACGCAGTCGCTGTGAGAACCCTGATGCGGTGATTGAACGTATCCGCCACATATACGGTTCCGGTCGCATCGACTGCTACGCCGAATGGATAACTGAGACTGCCTGCCAATGCGTCGCCGGCGTCGCCCCCGAACTGTGCGACGCCGGTCCCTGACAAGCGCGTGATGGTTTTCGTGCGCCCATTCCAGACTCGAATCAAATGACTGTCTGAATCCGTGATATACACGTTCCCATCGTGATCAACGGCCAAGCCGGCTGGACGTGAGAGACTTGGTGACGCAGGCTCCTCAGGGCCCTGATAGCGGTAGGTGCCGCCGTCTCCCGCCACCGTGGCAATCTGACCCGTCACCGGATCGACCGACCGTATCCGGCTGTTGAAAGTATCCGCGATATACAACAGCCCATCATCGCCAACTGCCACGCCGCTCGGCCCTGCCAAACTGGTCTGCACAGCCGACACCTGATCGCCGCTGTAAGCCGCCGATCCGTCGCCGGCCGCCGTGGTGATGATCCCGGTTGCGAAGTCGACTCGGCGAACGCGATTATTGCTTTGATCGGCAATGTACAGGGCCTCATCAGTCACGGCTAAGCCAGTAGGCTCGTTGATTGCCGCCTGGACCGCCGGTCCGCCGTCGCCGGAATACCGCGCCTGACCTGTGCCGGCCATGTGGGTGATGATTCCGGTTTTCGCGTCGACCTTTCGAACACGATGATTCATCGTGTCGGCAATGTAGAGGTTCCCCGCACGATCCACGGCCACGGCACTTGGAAAGTTCAGCCGCGCGCGGCGAGCCGGGCCTCCGTCTCCTGATTCCTGCTCAATGGTCAGACGTCCTCCGGTGACATACCGGACGGTACCGCTCAGATCCGTGACCTGGGTGTACGCCTTCGTGCTGTCTGCCGAGGTGTCGGCAAAAGGATCCTCTTCTTCTTGCGATGCCATCGCGACAGGCTCCGGCGTCATCATGGCTCCCGCCGTTGCGCCAAGCCCCACTCCAGCGACCGTCGCGATCATGCCTGTTTTCCGATCGACCCGGCGCACGACGTGATTCTCCGAGTCCGCAATATAGACATTTCCTTCACGGTCGACACAGAGCCCTTTCGGCTCATTCAACGAGGCAGCTCCCGCAGGTCCCCCGTCGCCGGCATATCCAGGCTCGCCGGTCCCCGCAAGCGTGGCGATGACTCTGTATTGTGTGGCGCTGATCGTCATGGCTCAGGCGGGAAGATTCTTCACAATCGCATCGCCCATCTCGGTGGTCCCGACCAACCGCATGCCTTCGGCATGAATGTCTTTGGTACGGAATCCCAATTCCAGGGTCTTCACAATCGCCTGCTCAATAGCCGCGGCCTCCTTGTCCAACTGAAACGCGTAGGCTAGCATCATCGCTCCGGAAGCGATGGTGGCAATCGGATTGGCAATATTCTTTCCAGCGATGTCCGGCGCGCTCCCATGAATCGGTTCAAAGAGGCCGACCTTGGCGCCGACACTGGCGGAAGGCAGCATGCCGATCGATCCGGTCAGCATCGCGGCTTCGTCGCTCAAGATGTCGCCGAAGATATTGTTGCAGAGGAGGACATCGAATTGACGTGGATTGCGCACCAGCTGCATGGCGCAATTGTCGACATAGATGTGGCTCAGAGTTACGTCGGCATAGTTTTTGTGAACGTCTGTCACCACTCGCCGCCATAATTCGGAGGACTCCAGCACATTGGCCTTGTCGACCGACATGACCTTCTTGCGACGCTTGCGGGCCGCTTCGAACGCCACCACCGCAATGCGGCGAATTTCTTCGGTCGTATAGACCTCCGTATTGAACCCGCGCTCTCCGCCACCGGGCAGTTTTTCTACGCCCTTCGGTTTGCCGAAATAGATGCCGCCGGTCAGCTCGCGGATCACGAGCATATCGATCCCCTCGATGACCTCCCGTCGCAAGGTGGAGGCATCGGCAAGCATGGGATAGAGTTTCGCCGGGCGCAAATTCGCGTAGAGCCCCAGCTGTTCGCGGAGACCAAGCAAGGCTCGCTCGGGACGGATACTGTAATCCAGGCCTTCCCATTTGGGCCCGCCGACGGCTCCAAGCAAGACGGCATCGCTGTGTTTGGCGAGTGCGAGTGTCTCTGCCGGAAGAGGAACTCCGACCTTATCAATGGCGTGGCCACCCACATCTGCCGATTGAAATTCAAACGTGTGCCCGAACCGCTCCGCCACCGTCTTTAAGACCTTGACCGCTTCGGGAACAATTTCACGGCCGACTCCATCTCCGGCCAGGACTGCGATTTTTGCTTTCACGTCGCGCTCTCCTCTTGGCTATTCAACGACTGCCTCATCTTCCGCCTTCCAGGCGGGATCGACCAGGCAGAGAAACTCGATCGATTCCGTTCCGGTATTGATCAGCGACTGTTTGGCTCCCGGCGGCACATAGATGACGGAGCCTGCCTGCACCGCCGTCGACGCCTCTTCCACCTTCATCACGCCACGCCCGGCGATGAAGTAATAGACCTCGGACGATTTCAGACGATGCCACAGGGACTGCTGGCCCGGATCGAGCAATCCATGGGCGAGGCTATAGCCTAACGTCAGGTCGGCCTTTCCCGGATGCAGCAATTCCCGCAACCTGGTATGGTCACCCGCGAGAAATTCAGGGCATTGTTGAAGGTGCGTGCTGAACATCGTGCGCCGATTCTGATGCTGGGGGCAATGAACGATATCACCCCGCCCTGACCAGCGCGGATACGCTGACCAGGACGGAGGAATCTACCCTGCAGGTTGGGATCAAATCAAGCTGACCTTCTGAATCCCTTCGGCTTGTTTGGCCGCGAAATACGCCAGTTTATTGAGCGCATTCAGATAGGCCCTGGCAGCCGCGGTGATGATATCCGTATCCGCGCCATGACCGGAGACGGTGCGGCCATCTTCTTCGAGCCGCACCGAGACTTCTCCTTGCGCGTCCGTCCCGCCGGTAATGGCATTCACCCCGAACATCAGCAACTTGCTCTTGGTTTGCGTCATGGCAGCAATCGTCCGGTAGACCGCATCCACCGGGCCATCACCCGTGCCACTATGCGACACCACCTTTCCGTCAATCTCCAGTTCGACCGTGGCTTTCGGCGTCTTATTGGTTCCACTTTCGACCTGAAACGACTTCAGGACCACCCGTTCGGACATCTTGGCCACTTCTTCGGAGATGATGACTTCGAGATCTTCCTCGTAAATCTCTTTCTTTTGGTCCGCCAGCCGCTTGAAGCGTTCAAAAGCGTGATTGACCTCGTCTTCCGTCAACTTGTAGCCCAGGTCTTCCAGCCGTTGCCGGAACGCATGGCGCCCTGACAACTTGCCCATTACCAACTTGACCTGCTCCAGCCCCACCGACTCCGGTCGCATGATTTCATAGGTCGTCTTATCTTTCAGCAACCCGTCTTGGTGAATGCCCGACGTATGGGCAAAGGCATTCGCGCCCACGATGGCCTTATTCGGTTGAATGACCATGCCGGTGATCTTGCTCACCAGGCGGCTGGTTTTGGAAATCTCTTCCGTCACTACCTTCGTGTCGGCCCCGTACCAATCCCTGCGCGTGCGGAGCCCCATCACAATTTCTTCCAGCGAGGTATTGCCGGCTCGTTCGCCGATACCGTTGATGGTGCATTCGACCTGACCAGCCCCAGCCACCACCGCAGCGAGGCTATTCGCCACCGCCATTCCCAAATCATTATGACAATGCACGGAAATGACAGCCTGGCCGCTGTTCGGCACCGTGTCCTTAATTCGCTTGATCAGTCCCCCGAACTCTTGCGGGACGGCATATCCCACTGTGTCGGGAATATTGATTGTTCCAGCACCAGCGGCAATTACCGCCTCAATCACTTCACAGAGGTACCCCGGATCCGAGCGGCTGGCGTCCATGGGAGAGAATTCGACGTCATCAACATAGGTGCGTGCCAGTTGCACCATCTCGACCGCCCGTTTTTTGGCCTCCTCCCGCGTCATCCGGAACTGATGCTTCAAGTGAATATCCGACGTGGAGAGAAATGTATGGATACGGACCTTCGGCGCCCCCTTCAAGGCTTCCGAGGCGCGCGTAATGTCCTCGGGCCTTGCCCGTGCAAGGCTACATACGACGGGCCCCTCAACCTCCAAGGCGATCCGTCGCACTGCCTCAAAATCTCCAGGCGAGCTGTAGGCAAACCCGGCCTCAATAATATCCACGCCAAGGCGTGCCAGCTGCTTGGCGATCATAAGTTTCTCTTCGACGTTCATGCTCGCACCCGGCGATTGCTCGCCGTCCCGCAACGTCGTGTCGAATATTCTGATCATCCGAGTCATGGCCTACCTCCTCTTAAGCTCCAGCATGCTCAAACGGTCCCTCCAACACGGCCGCAGGCGGAGAAAACACCGGAGGCGCACCCTCTCGGGTACGTTGAGGATGTTTTCGAGCCGAGAACAAAGTTGGAATCCCGTTACAGCATGCGGGCAATAAAAAAGCCTCCGCCCCACGACAGGGACGAAGGCCTTGCGAGCTTCGTGGTACCACCCTGATTCAGTGCCGGATGAAGACCGCCTTCACCAGACACCCTCATTAAATCCGTGACGCGGATCATTCGGGACTCATTACCACCTCATCATCGAGGCTTCACAAGTCCGGCTCAGAGGCGAGTTCAGAAGGCAACCGGCTGGTTCGCACCGTCCACCAGCTCTCTCGATTCGGCTAGCGCTCCCTACTACTCCTCATCAATGCCGTTACAACTCTCTTGTCTCGACGACCGGTCCATCACCTTTCGCGACCGGCTTTCCTGCACTCTTGGCGATCATTGTCCAGAGACGTGCAATCGGACCTGACACTGCATAACCCGTGAAGGTCACAAACAGCATAGCCTGAGGCCACGCGACAATCAACATCAAGGCCAAAATTCCCCAGACCAGATAGGTAAAATGATCGCCTCGCCGGAACTTCATATCCTTGAAGCTGCGATACTTGATCGTACTGACCATCAGGAATGCCAGCCCAAACGTAATCACCAAAATCAACAGCGGTTTCACTTCCGCGCCCAACTGGGTGATGTGGAGATCAAATATAACCAGGGAGGCAATGACACCCGCAGCCGCCGGGATCGCTAAGCCGGTAAAGTATTTGCTGTCGGATGTACTCACCGTGGCATTGAATCGAGCGAGGCGCACCGCGCCCATGGCGACATAAGCGAACATGACCGCCACACCGAACATGCCCTGTCCGCTCAGCGCATACGAATAAATCAACACGCCAGGCGCGACGCCGAAGGACACCACATCAGAGAGAGAGTCGTACTCGATACCAAACTGACCGGTGCTGTTCGTCAACCGCGCCAGCTTCCCATCCAACATGTCGAAAATCATGCCGACGAGGATGGCGATGGCCGCCACCAAGTGCTGCCCGTTGAACACTGAAAGGATCGCAAACACGCCGCAAAACAAATTGCCGGTTGTGCAAAGGTTGGGAATCAGGTACATCGCCTGACGCTTTCGGTGCCCCTTCGCAAACGGAGGTCGCATGGTTGGTGATTTCATCGGAGTTCCCCCACGATGGTTTCGCCCCCTTTAACGCGGTCGCCCAAGGCGACGCAAATCTTCGACCCAAGCGGAAGAAAGGTATCCATTCGCGACCCGAACCGGATCAAGCCGAACCGCTCACCACGCTGCACATGATCGCCCTGACCGACCCAGCAGACGATCCGGCGGGCAATCAGCCCTGCCACTTGCACACACAGCACTTTCGCTCCCGACTCGGTCTTCAGCATCACGGCATTTTGTTCGTTATGCAGCGTCGCTTCCGGCTTGCTCGCCACGAGGAACTGACCGGGTTGATAACTCACCCCTTCGACGGTTCCGGCGCAAGGCATCCGATTCACATGCACATCGAACACGTTCAAAAAGACCGTGACGCGAATGCTTTTTTCCTTCAGATACCGGGGCTCGAATTCTTCCGCGATTGCGATGACCTTGCCATCTCCGGATGAGACGACCACATTCGGCTGCTGTGGAATGGTTCGGCTGGGATTCCTGAAGAACCAGGCGGTAAATAGCAAAAACCCAGCCGCCACGGCGGTGGGAATAGTCCAGCCCGCCAGCCCGGACAACAGGGTCGCCCCTGTGAGACCACCGACAAACGGCAAGCCTTCTTTGACAATCGGGATTCCGACGGCTCGATCAGCCATACCCCTCCAGGCCCTCTATCATGCTACCACGAAGAATCCGCCGGTTGAGTTAGTTTTTGTTCTTATCGACCAGTTGGTCCTTTTTGAGCCATGGCATCATGGACCGGAGCCGGCCGCCGACCTCCTCGATCGAATGCCCTTCGCCCTTTTTCAACAATGCGTTATAGACCGGTCGGTTAGCCTGGTTTTCCAACACCCATTCTTTGGCAAACTGCCCACTCTGAATTTCGCCGAGAATCTTCTTCATTTCCTGCTTGGTCTGCTCCGTCACCACGCGCGGGCCACGGGTAATGTCTCCATACTTCGCGGTGGTGCTGATCGAATAGCGCATGTTGGCAATACCGCCCTGATAAATCAGATCGACGATCAGTTTCACCTCGTGGAGACATTCGAAATAGGCCATTTCCGGTGCATAGCCCGCCTCGACAAGCGTTTCGAATCCGGCTTGGATCAGAGACGTCAACCCGCCGCACAACACCGCCTGCTCTCCAAAGAGATCCGTTTCCGTCTCTTCCCGGAAGTTGGTTTCAATGATGCCGGCCCGTCCGCCGCCCACTGCACTGGCGTAGGCCAAGCCAACCTGGCGGGTGTTCCCGCTCGGATCCTGATGCACGGCCAACAAGCATGGCACTCCGCTGCCCTTGGTGTATTCGGACCGAACCAGGTGGCCTGGCCCTTTCGGCGCAACCATGAAGACGTTGACGTCTGCCGGCGGCACGATCTGTCCAAAGTGGATATTGAATCCATGGCCGAACGCCAGATAGGAACCGGGCTTCAAGTTGGGCGCAATATCCTGGCGATAGATGGCCGCTTGCGCTTCATCTGGTGCGAGAATCATGATGACGTCCGAGGCTTTTACAGCATCGGCGACCGGCATGACCTTCAATCCGCTGGCCTCCGCTTTTTTCCACGAGCTGCCCTCGCGCAACCCCACAACGACAGTAGCGCCGCTTTCCTTGAGATTGAGCGAATGCGCATGGCCCTGGCTCCCATAGCCGATCACGGCCACTTTCTTTCCACGGATGAGCTGTAAGTCGGCGTCCTTGTCGTAATAAATCTTCATACGTCACTCCTGAATGTTCATAGGGCACATGGATGGAAACAATCGTGCAAGAGAGGATGCGCGCGTTATTCTCGAGCGAGTTTCTTCGGTTGGCTAACGGCCGGACGGATCGCCTCACGCGCGATCGCCACTCTCCCAGTCCGGATCAGCTCCTTGATGCCGAGCGGCTGGAGCAAGTTGATGATCGCCTCAAGCTTTTTCGGATCCCCCGTGACCTCGATGGTATAGGTCGACGGTGTGGAATCGATCACATTGGCGCGGAAAATATCCGCAATGCGCAGGGCTTCGGCCCGGTCTTCCGCCTTTGTATGGACCTTGATTAACGCCGTTTCTCGGGAGACGAACTCACTTTCGTTGAGATCCACGACCTTGATGACGTCAATCAGCTTGTTGAGCTGCTTGACGATCTGTTCCACGATTCGCTCGTCCCCTGAGGTGACGATAGTCATCTGGGACATCGACGGATCAAGGGTCGGTGCGACGGACAGACTTTCGATATTGAAGCCGCGACCGCTGAATAACCCGGCCACGCGCGATAACACGCCAAACTTATTTTCAACGGTTACCGAAATTATGTGTTCCATGGAATCCTTATAAGCCCCACGACCGCGTCCCGCCTGGTCCGCAGAAGGCCTTCGTGACCTGAACTCGGATCTCGCGAGGTCAAACCGGCCGTCGGCTCATTCTCCTATGCCGTGAGAATCGTATCCTTGTTTTCGTCCGATCCCGTACTGGGCACGCCCGCCATTCGTCGTTTTAACTCCGGCGGATCTTCGAGAATCATCTCGTGATTGCAGCCACCCGCTGGAATCATCGGATAACAATTTTCATACGGATAGGTGGGCACATCAACGACCACCGGTTTATCGGTTGAAATAGCTTCCTTCAAGACCGCATCGAGGTCGCCCACCTTCCCGGCACGCAGGCCGACCGCCCCATAGGCTTCCGCCAATTTCACGAAATCCGGCGTCGTGTCCAGATAGCTGGAGGCATAGCGCCCTTCATAGAACAAATCCTGCCACTGGCGAACCATGCCGTGGAAACGATTATTCAAGATGATGATTTTGACCGGCAGCTTCGACACTACGGCGGTGGCCATCTCCTGCATATTCATCTGAATACTGCCGTCTCCTGCCACGCAGAGCACCAATCGATCCCTGAAGGCAGCCTGAGCTCCCATGGCGGCAGGAAAGCCGAATCCCATCGTGCCCAATCCGCCCGACGTCAACCAGCGATTCGGCCGGGCAAGTTTAAAATACTGCGCCGTCCACATTTGATGTTGCCCCACGTCCGTCGCCACGATCGGGTCACGATCCTTCGTCAGTTCATACAACCGTTTCACGACATGCTGCGGCTTGATCGCTCCATCCGGCTCTTGCTGGTAGGCCAGCGGATGCGCCTGCTGCCATTCACGGATCTGGTCCCACCAAGGCTTACGCAGATCTTTTTGATCGCCGTTGACCGTGGCGCGGAGGATTTGATTCAACTCCCGCAGCACCGCCTTACAGTCACCCACGATCGGGATATCGACATGGATGTTCTTGCGGATCGACGTCGGGTCGATATCGATGTGAATCACCTTGGCGAACGGGCAGAATTCGGAAACCTTGCCCGTCACCCGATCATCGAAGCGCGCACCCACGGCAATCACCAGGTCGGAATAGTGGACCGCCATGTTGGCACAATAGGTCCCGTGCATGCCCAACATCCCCATCGACTGCGGATGTTCGCCGGGGAACGCCCCCAGGCCCATCAATGTCATATCCACGGGGATTTGGGTCATCTCCGCCAATTCAAGCAACTCTTTTGCCGCCTGCGAAAACACGACCCCGCCGCCGACATACAAAATCGGCTTCTTCGCCTTCATGATGGCTTCAGCGGCCTGCTTGATCTGCCACTTATTGCCCTCATAGGTCGGGTTATACCCACGAATCGACACAGAGCTGGGATACGTGAATTCGGCTTTCGCCATCGAGACATCTTTTGGAATATCCACCAGCACCGGTCCCGGACGCCCGGTCGTGGCGATGTAGAAGGCTTCCTTGATGGTGGTCGCCAGATCGTTCACGTCCTTCACCAGGAAGTTGTACTTCGTGCAGGGACGACTCAGGCCGATATTGTCCGCTTCCTGAAACGCATCGTTCCCGATCAAACTCGTGGAGACCTGTCCGCTGATACACACCAGAGGAACGGAGTCCATATAGGCGTCGGCCAACGCGGTGATCACATTCGTCATGCCGGGACCGGAAGTCACTAAGCAGACGCCGGCCTTTCCAGTCGCCTTGGCATACCCTTCGGCCATATGCCCGGCGCCCTGTTCGTGGCGGGTCAAGACGACTTCAATATCGTTCTGCTGGTGCAGCATGTCGAAAATCTTCAACACGACACCGCCCGGCAATGCGAAAATCGTTTTGACGCCTTCGGCCTTTAAGCACTCGATCAGGATTTCCGACCCGGTAAGCTTCATATCAACCTCCCCTTCGCACATGATGGCGAAGGACGTGATGCCGTGACTGGGAACACCGCCGCTCTGCGTCACACTTGCGGCACAGACTGCTACAATCTTTCTGGAAAATCAATGGGTAAGATGACGGATCGTATCACCAGCCTGCAAGTGAGGTCAAGAGAGCCGAGACAGGAACTCGCCGGGAAACAGACTGGTGCGGCTCATGCCCCCGTGTTATACGAACCTATCTGGATTTACACCTTACTGCCGGGGAAATCTATGCGCATCACGATCATGTCCCGCCCCGAATGTCACTTGTGCCATGTGGTCGCCCGCGTGGCTGCCTGGGTGCAGGAGGAGTTCGCATTTCAGCTGACGATCATCGATATCGATCGCGATGAACAGCTCCGGCAGCAATACGGTGACCGGATACCCGTGGTGTTGCTGGACGACCGGGAAATTCTGTCCGGCAAAGTCACCGGGGGACAGTTGCGGAAGGCGATCAAAAAAGCGCGTTGGAGAGACCCTATAAGCCGGATTCTGTCCCGCGTGAAGCTTGCGCTCACACGGGGGTGATCATTTCTCTGGGATTCGAGTTGCCTCGAGCCTCAAGCAACCTACCCGGAGACTTCGGCCGGGCCGGCCTTTCCGCTGAGCGCTTGCGAGCCCGCGGGCGTCTCCCTATTTGGTCTTGCTCCGGACGACGCTTACCGTGCCGTTGATGTCGCCATCACCGCGGTGGGCTCTTACCCCGCCGTTTCACCCTTACCTGAGCCGCAGAGAGAGACCGAAGTCTCTCATGCGGCCATCGGCGGTTTGTTTTCTGTGGTGCTGGTGTCGGATCGCTCCGCCTGGACGTTATCCAGCGTCCTTGCCCTTGGAGTCCGGACTTTCCTCCCGCCGAGCACGCTCGGCGAGCGAGCACCCGTGTCCCCCCAGCGCGCCGGGAAAGTATACGAGTCGCGTGAGGGGGATTCAAGCGAGAAGCCGAAGGACCTTAATGTATGGCCGGCAACTCGTGGTTAGGAGCAGGCGGCTTCGACTGATATATGGGCATTGCCTCAGCCATCCATTCCTCAAGTTGTTGAATGCGAGTTTCGTGGCTGGGGTGTGTAGACATGAACTCGGACGGAGACTTTCCGCCTGACAACTCGCCCATTCGCTGCCACAATTGAATCGCCTCACGCGGATCATAGCCGGCATCCGCCGCCAGCAACACCCCCACATAGTCCGCTTCCGACTCATGCTTCCGGCTGAACGGAAGCAACACCCCGACCTGCGCGCCGACACCCAAGGCCGCCATGCCCGCCTGCGAGAGAACCGGATTAGCACCACTCACTCCAAGGGCAATGCCGATCGCTTGCAAAGTCGTCTGCGCCAGTGTGTTCTGACTCATGCGCTCGCCACCATGCCGAGCCAACGCATGCACGACTTCATGGCCCATCACGGCTGCCAGCCCGGCCTCAGTCTTGGCCACAGGAAAAATTCCGGTATAGACCGCGATTTTACCACCCGGCAGCGCAAAGGCGTTCATGGTCTTGTCGTCCTTGATGACCGTCACTTCCCATTCAAATTGATGAGCGATGTCGCTATACTTGGATCGCTTGGCAGCCTCGATCACTCTCGCGGCGACCCGCTTGACCGGTTCAATTTCCCGAGGATCGGCGGACGGCCTCATTTTGGGATCGCTCTTGACGTCCGAGTACGCCTGCGCGCCCATCTGCACTTCCTGCGACATCGGCATCATCATCAGCTGCCATCGTCCGGTGTAAGGATTGGTTTGGCAACCAGTCGTCACCAACATGGTCACGATGCCGAAACACAGCCATAGCAGGTTCGACGGCAACGCGGCTTTCCGCCACCCCTCACGGTTGGATTTCATCTTCATCACGCCTCCGCAAATTGACCAGTCCGGTATGCTCTGCTAGAGTACCGCGCCGCCCCACCTGTTTCCACTGGGAGTTTCACCGAGTGCCTGCCAGCACGACACTCTCATCGCTGAATCGTATTGGAATCGACGAGTCCGGCAAGGGAGACTATTTCGGACCTCTGGTCATTGCCGCCGTCTTCGTCAGCCTCGCATCGGAACAGGACCTGGCCCTGATGCAGGTCCGTGACAGCAAGACGATGTCCGATGGACGAATTCTGGAATTGGCGCCCGACATCCGGCTGGTGTGCCCCCACAGCATTGTGGCGATCGGGCCGCAGCGCTACAACGAACTCTATACCAAAATCAAAAACTTGAATCGGCTCCTGGCCTGGGGCCATGCACGGGCGCTGGAAAACCTGCTTCAGCAAGTCGACTGCGACCTGGCGATTGCCGATCAGTTCGGCGACGAGCGATTGATTCTCAATGCACTTCAGGAGAAAGGGAAGCAAATCCGGTTGGTGCAACGGACAAAAGCGGAGTCGGATCTAGCGGTCGCGGCCGCGTCGATTCTGGCCCGCGCTGAATTTCTGCTGCGCCTGCAACGGCTGTCGCAGGAATTACACATGACACTGCCTAAAGGGGCATCCCCCGCCGTGGAACTGGCCGGACAGATGGTGGTGAAGAAGTATGGGCGGGATCGGTTAGGTACAGTCGCAAAACTGCACTTCAAAACGACGAAGCAGGTGCTCAGCCAAACCTAGACGGATTCGCCGAGCTCAAAATCCTTCGCCTGGTCCTGGCCTAGAGGCCTCTTTCCTTCCGCAACAGGCTCCCCTTCCCAATACAACATTCTGTAACAGTAGGGGCAGGTGTGGACCTCATCTCCACGCTTCACTTGGGAAATGAGTTGAGGCGGTACCTGGAGCCGGCACCCGACGCAAATACCATCCTTAATCAGCGCGAGGGCCTGGTCTTTCCGTGTGCTTTTCAGCTTGTTGTACCGTGCGAGGAGGCTCTTCTCCACCCGCCCGGACAACTGCTTCTGCTGGGCTTCCAATTCCGTGAGCTCCGCGGCGAGCACGCGGTCCTTCTCGTCGAGTACGGCCTTCTCTTTGGTGAAGAGCGCTTCCGACTCTGTGAGTTGTATCTGAGCAGAGGCGATGGTCCGTTGGGTCTGCTCGATCTGCTCCATCGCCAAGAGAATCCTCTCCTCGATCTCACCGCGTTTCTTGTTGGCCAACTCCACTTCGAACAGGTGGGCCTGATATTCTTGATTGGTCTTCAACTGGGCGGCGCGATCTTTCATCTTGCCGATGCGATCTTCGTGCGCCTCTAGATCTTTCTCGTGGCTTCGCCGTTCCTTGTTCAACGCCTCGACGGAGGCTGACGCATCCTGAACCATCCGTCTTGCGTCCCGAAGAGGCGCCTCATTCATTTCAAGCCGTTCGGGTATTTTCCGCCGTTGTTCTTTAATGTCGGCGATGCGGAGATCCAGTTTCTGCAATTCGATGAGGGGGGAAAGCTGTGGATTCAACGGGCTCCTTGTGGGTTGCGCGAGAGCAACGTCGGCATGACGCCTCTCGCACCGAAATCATCGTGAGGCGCTCAGGCTGGTGGGCCCACTAGGACTTGAACCTAGGACCAGCTGATTATGAGTCAGCCGCTCTAACCACCTGAGCTATGGGCCCAGCCCTGCCGGCCAGTGACCTGGCCTCAGCCTGCATCACGGCGCACCTGGTTCGAGCGGCCTGATTCTAAAGCTGCGACCGGACAGAGTCAAACCAGTCTGGGCGATCAGCCTTAGAGACTCTCCACGAAACTACGCAGTTTCTTGCTACGGCTCGGATGCCGCAGTTTCCGCAACGCTTTCGCCTCGATTTGCCGAATGCGCTCGCGGGTCACTTCAAAATCCTGCCCCACTTCTTCCAGGGTGTGATCGGTCGCCTCGCCGATGCCGAAGCGCTTCCGCAACACCTTTTCTTCCCGAGGGGTGAGTGTTTCCAGCGCGCCGTTGATCTGTCGCTGCAAGTCATACCGGATGGCCGCTTCTAACGGCGAGACCGCCTTCTTGTCTTCGATGAAGTCCCCTAAATGACTGTCTTCCTCTTCGCCAATCGGAGTTTCGAGAGAAATCGGCTCGCGCGCGATTTTCAGGATCTTGCGCACTTTGTCCAGCGGCAAATCCATCCGTTCGGCAATTTCTTCCGGCGTCGGTTCGCGACCGAGTTTCTGCACCAGATGGCGCGAGGTCCTGATCAGCTTGTTGATGGTTTCGATCATGTGGACCGGAATACGGATGGTTCGGGCCTGGTCGGCGATCGCACGGGTAATGGCTTGCCGAATCCACCACGTCGCATAGGTGCTGAACTTATAGCCCCGCTTGTATTCGAACTTGTCGACGGCCTTCATGAGGCCGATATTGCCCTCTTGAATCAAATCCAGGAACTGGAGCCCTCGATTCGTGTACTTTTTCGCGATGCTCACCACCAAACGCAGATTGGCTTCGACCAACTCCGCCTTCCCGCGCTTGACCTTTTCTTCCGCCACGTCGAGATGCTTGACTGCATCCTTGATCTCTTCGGCAGAAATCAGTGCTTCTTCCTCTTCCAGTTGCCTGATACGGCCCTTGGCGGCTTGATAGTGCTTCTTGATGTCCTGGAGCACTTCTTCGGAGAGCCCGGTCCTGCGCTTCACCGCGAGCAAATCTTTATGGGTTCGACACAACTTCCGCAGTAATTCTGCGCCGGCCTCGCCGCCGACACCGAGACGACGCTGGCAGCTCGTCACCTCGCGCTCCGACTGACGGAACAGGAGGTTGAGGTCACGCACGCGCTGGGTCATGCGGTCTTTCAAGACGCCATGCAGATTCACTGACTCCATCTTGTCCACGACCTGGCCACGCACCGTGTCGATCTGTTTGCGCAGTTTTTTTTGTTTCTCAGGATCGGCCCCGACATGGCGGGCCTTGTCGTACAAGTCTTTGAGCGAGGCGGACACCTTGCGAACGGCGTTCAAAGAATCCAGCGTTTTCACCCGGAGCTCTTCGTAATCCTTTTCGACGGCTTCTTCCTCGAAGTCCTCTTCCGTCTCCACAACCGGCACGATCTCGCGCACATCGATCTTGCCGTTTTTCAGCTGATCGCGGAGATTCAGTACGAACTCCAGGGTCATCGGTAGTCCGTACACGACCGTGGCGATATCTTTCTTCCCCTCTTCGATCCGCTTGGCGATCTCGATTTCGCCCTCGCGACTCAGCAGAGCCACGCTGCCCATTTCCTTCAAGTAGAGCCGGACAGGGTCGTCGGTGCGGCTGAGCGCGCCAGGCGTCAGGTCGATTTCCTTTTCGTTCTCTTCCGAGGAGTCGGATTCTTCGCTTTCCTCAATCGCCTCTTCGCCTTCCGTGGCTTTCGGTGCGCGCTCCGTCTCGGCAGACTCCACAATCTCGATGTCCATTTCGCCGAACATGGTCATGATCGTGCTGAATTGGTCCGACGAGACGACATCCGCCGGTAAGGTGCTGTTGAGATCGTCGTACGTGAGGAAGCCCTTCTCCTTGCCGAGATTGATAAGCTTCTTCACCTCGCCGAGTAATTCTTGTTTCGGCATACCTACTCCTTCACCGCAGACGTCAGCGCAACCGGCATCACACCGGCTTTCCGAATCCGCATATCGTTAATCAATCCGTTCAGGCGATGCACTTCATCTTCCCGCCGCTCGCGTTCCGCGATTTTCAATTCTTGAATCAAGAGGCCCATGGTCCGTTCGCGCCCGCGTCGCTCCAAGGTCTCCAAGCATCCGGCAATATGTGCCGGCACGTCGTCATAGTGCTGCTCCTGCATCGACAGCTCCGACACTAAGGAACCGCAGACCTCATCCCTGATCAATGCGTCCAACAGGTTCCGGACGGATACCCTGCCATCTTCCGCCCGATGCTGCAAGGCACCTTCGATCAACCGCTTGTATGCCGGCGTCGAAAAGGCGTCCGGGGACAGTTTCCGGAGATCCGTCGCAGACAAACTCCCCTGCACAAGCAAATGCGCCAAGTCACGCTCTTCAGGATTGGGCTTAACTTTAGACGGCACGGCGACGGCTGAAGCGTTTACACTGCGCTCCGGGCGGCGCTGCTCTTCCGACATGAGCATCGGATAGCGCTCGATGAGGCGCTGCTGACTGAGTCCCAGTTGTTCCGCCACAAGCCGGATCCGCTCTTCCCGTTCGATCGGATGCGCGCTTTTCTGAAGAATCCGCAACACCGCGTCAACGGCCCGGATCCGGTCCTCCACGCTGCCCGACTCAGCCGTGCGGAGGCTGTGCTCTATCGCAAAATCCAGCAGGCTTGGCGCTGACCGATGCAAGGACGCAAACCCCTCGGCGCCATGTTGGCGGACATACGTATCCGGATCGTCACCCTCAGGAAGCGAGACGACCTTGACGCTCAAGCCGCTATTGACGAACAAATCCAGCGAGCGCAACGCCGCCCGGACGCCTGCCTGATCCGGATCAAAGAGCAAGATGATATTCGAAGCAAACCGACGGATGACCGTAATGTGCTCAGCGGTTAAGGCTGTTCCCAGCGTCGCCGCCACATGGCGAATGCCCGCCTGGTGCAACGCAATGGCATCGAAATACCCTTCGACGATGATTAAGGTTTGCTGCTGGCCCGCCGCTTCACGTGCTGCATCCAACGCGAAGAGCGTCTGCCCTTTTTTAAACAACGGGGTCTCGGGGGAATTCAAATACTTGGGCATCCCGTCGCCAAGAATCCGTCCGCCGAATGCCACGACCCGCTTGCGCAAATCTGTAATGGGAAACATGATCCGGGAACGGAACCGGTCGTAATGACCCGAGACGGCAGTCTTCTGTGAGCCACTCTGATCGCGTGGGATAGAAAGGCCGGCTGCGACAAGATCCGCCGGCGCAAACCCTTCCTTGAGCATGGCCTTCGTCAGCCCATCCCATTCCGACGGAGCATAGCCAATGTTGAATTGCGCTGTCGTGTGTGGCTGGATGCCGCGACTGTCGAGATATGCACGCGCCTGCGCACCGGCAGGCCCTTCCATCAACATACGCTGGTACCAGACTCCCGCAGCTGCATTGAGGCGTTCCAGTCGACCAAGTTGCGTGCGCGCTTCAGTAGAATATCCGCCCGTCGATTCAGGAACATCCACCCCCACCTTCCGCCCCAAATCCCGAACGATTTCGGGGAAGGCCGCTCCGGTCAACCTCATTAGAAACGTATACACATTGCCGCCGGCCCCGCAGCCGAAACAGTGGAAAATCTGCCGCGATGAGCTGACGGTGAAGGAGGGAGACTTCTCTTGATGAAAGGGACACAGGCCCTTGAGGTTCTGCCCGGCCCGAGTCAGCGCCACATGTTGGCCCACGATTTCCGCGATGTCCACTCGGTCTCTGATTTGGTTGATGACGTCGTCCGAAATCAGGCCTTGGCCCACGGCGGTCCTCGCTAGTGCCCGCAGGGATCCCACCGGTCGATGCCCGGCTGGATGCCTTTGACGCGATTGAAAGTTGACCGTTCACCCTAACAAACGGTCCGCATATGTGTCAATCAAGGAGCCGTGCGGATCATCCCGGAGGCCAGGTCATGCGCCTTCCGCCGAGGACATGCAGGTGGAGATGAAACACCGTTTGCCCGCTGTCCGCTCCGGTGTTCGTGACAATGCGATAGCCGGACTCTGCTAGATTCTTCATCGCCGCGATCTTGGAACAGGTCAAGAGCAGATGCCCCAGCAACGCCGCGTCTTCGCCCTGACAATCCTGCACCGCCGCCAGATGACGCTTCGGAATGACCAGGATATGAACGGGGGCTTGGGCATTGACGTCCTCGAATGCCAGCACGCGATCATCCTGGTGCACAATTTTCGCTGGGATAGCCCCATTGACGATACGACAAAAAATGCAGTTATCCACGCGTATCCCCTTCCGGCACCGGCCGAATCCCGGACTTCCCAAACCTGGCCCCGAGTTCCCGATATACTTCGCTCAGCGTCACATCATGATACCCGAGAACCAGGAGGGTGTGAAAAAACAGATCCGCCGTCTCGTAAATAATCTCGTCCCGTTTTTGGTTTTTGGCGGCAATAATGACTTCGCCGGCTTCTTCGGCCACCTTTTTGAGAATGCGATCGACATTGCCCTGCAGAAGTTTGGAGACATAGGAGTCTGGCTGCGGGGCGGCCTTCCGCGCCAGAATGGTTTGATAGAGCCGCTCGAGGATCCCTCCACCGGCGTCCTGCGTCTTGTTGACGTCCGCTCGTCCCTCGTCACTCATTCTGGAGAAAAAACAGGCGCGTTCACCGGTATGGCAGGTTGGTCCGACAGGCTCCGCCTTCACCAGAATGGTATCCCGGTCACAATCGACGAAGAGATCCTTCACCCGCAGGAAATGTCCGGAGGTTTCCCCTTTTTCCCATAATTTCCGTCTGGAGCGACTCCAAAAATGAACGGATCTGGTGGTCAATGTTTTCATGAGGGCGTCGTGATTCATGTACCCTACCATGAGCACGGTGCCATCAAGCCAATCCTGAATCACGGCAGGGATCAACCCCTGCCCATCAAAGACCAGACTGCGGCTGTCGCTCGACATCACAGACTCCATCTATGCGGCCCCCAGCCGAACCGGCACTCCGCGGTCGCGCAAATAGGCCTTGGCCTCTTGAATGGTATGGGTCCGGTAGTGAAAAATCGAGGCAGCCAGCACCGCCTCGGCCTTGCCTTTGACCAGCCCGTCATAGAGGTGTTCCAGGGTGCCCACTCCCCCCGAGGCGATCACCGGAATGGACAGGCTTTCCGACACAGCGGCCGTCAGTGCCAGATCATATCCGTTTTGGCGGCCATCCTGATCCATGCTGGTTAACAGAATTTCGCCTGCCCCGTAGCCTGCCATACGCTGCGCCCATTCGACCGCATCAAGCCCGGTCGCCTTTCGTCCGCCGTGAGTATACACCTGCCATTGCCCACCGGTTTCCGCTCGCTTGGCATCGATGGCCACTACAATACATTGGGTACCGAACCGCTGCGCCGCCTCACGAACAAATTCCGGCTGCTGAACCGCGGTGGTATTGATACTGACCTTATCCGCCCCGGCATTCAGCAACGTGCGGATGTCCTCCAGCGTACGCACGCCTCCCCCGACCGTCAGCGGCATAAACACCCGGGCGGCCGTTCGCTCCACCACATCGATAATGGTCTTACGGTTTTCATGCGACGCCGTGATGTCCAGGAAACACAGTTCGTCCGCGCCTTCACGGTCGTAAATGGTGGCCACCTCGACCGGATCGCCCGCATCGCGCAAATTGACGAAACTGACGCCCTTGACGACTCGTCCGTCCCTCACGTCCAAACAGGGAATGATGCGTTTGGTCAACATAGGAATTCGTGATGCATGACAGGTACGCCGTGAAACGAACCGGTGCTCTTCCTGCCCCTCATAGGGGATCCTCAGCGATTCCCGATGGCAACAACCGCCGTCGCATAGTCCAACTTGCCGTCATACAGGGCCTTGCCCACAATGGCCCCCTCCACCCGAGGACCGAGTGCGCGGACCGCCAACAAATCCTCCACTCGACTGATGCCGCCGGACGCAATGACGGGAAACGAGGACCGTTCAACGACTTCCCGTAACGCCGAGAGGTTCGGGCCATTCAGCATGCCGTCACGCGCAATGTCGGTATAGATCACCGCACCCAGTTCATGGCCGGCGAGTTCACGGAGAAGATCGATGGCCTTGGTCTCGGACACCGTGGTCCAGCCCTTGACCGCGACCTTGCCGTCCCGCGCGTCAAGGCCCAGCAAAATACGCTGAGGAAACTCCCGGCAAGCCTGCGCCAGAAAGGTGCGATCCGTGAGGGCAGCCGTTCCAAGGACGACCCGCGCGACTCCCGCTCGCAAATATGTTCGCACCGTCTCAATGGTTCGGATGCCACCCCCGACCTGCACGTTGACACTGACGGCCTTCATCGCTGCTTCGATCTGAGGAAGGTTTTTCGGCTCGCCATCAACAGCGCCGTTGAGATCGACGAGGTGAATGAGATCGGCCCCCTGCTCCTGCCAACGCCTTGCCACCGACGGGACGTCCTCGGAATACACGGTTTCCGCCGCCATATCCCCCTGTCGCAGCCGCACGCAACGACCATCCTTCAAATCGATTGCCGGAATTACACGCATGCCCGCACCTGTTTCCTCACCCGTTATTTCCCTTCATCCGCTTCGCCGCCAAATGGAAATGCGTCCGCCAATTCGCTCGCACCATAGGCCGCCAACTCTTCAGCTGTCACGAACGTCCCATAGCGTTGAACGAAACCGAGAATATCCTCCGTCATCGGCCGCTGCTTTTCGTAGTAGTTGCCTTCCCACAAGACCATGCCGTCAGGAGCCACCAATTTCACCTCGAATCCCACGGCAGCCGGAGGATCCGCTCCCAGCCGACTTCCGACACGCTCTTGATACACCAACACCTTCCCGCTGAGGGCGGCGTCGGCCTTGAGGCGCTGCGCAATTTTGTGAGCCGGAATGGTCTCGGCAGATGCGGCCCCTCCAGAAAGATCTCGTGCCGCCCCAATCGCCTCCTGAGGAGACATGACGTGTAAGCCCGGCTTGGCCTTGAGCTTCGCCCACATGAGATCGGTAATCTTTTCGCCGGCATCGGGGGGCACAAGATGCGTTCGCCGGACAAACTGATCGGTTGTCGGAGGAAAGGTTGGCGCCACATCGGACCGTCTGACGCCGGAAAGCACAGGAAAGGATGGCCCGCTCGTGTCAATGGCCTGAGGCGTCGCCAACGTCTCAAAGGGAATCAGCACAATGTTGTGTACCTGATACTTTCCAGCCTGAGCAGAGGACTTGCTGGTAACTTTGGTTCCGCTGCATCCTGTGGTCAGCATGACGGCCAGCAGCATGAGCAAGATCCGTGAAACGGTGGCTCTCACGTCCAGGCACCGAAGTTCTTGATGACCTGAAGCCCGACGGCCTGACTCTTCTCAGGATGGAACTGGCAGGCGACGACATTGTCCTTCCACACAGCGGACGCGAATGGCAAGCCGTATTCCGTCACAGTCGCAACTACCGCGGGATCGGTGGGCTCGACATAATAGGAATGCACGAAATAGCAATAACTGCCCGGTGCAATCCCGGCAAATGGAGGCGCGAGGCGCATGATGCGTATGTCGTTCCACCCCATATGCGGCACCTTCAACGAGGGATCCACGACAAACTTCTTCACGCGGCCGGGAATGATTCCCAACCCCTTGTGTGTCCCGAACTCTTCACTCTCCGAGAAAAGCAGTTGCAATCCCAGACAAATACCCAAAAACGGTTTGCCGGATTGAATGGCGGTGTGAATCGGCACAATCAGCTCATATCGCTCCAGATTCGCCATGCAATCCCCAAAGGCCCCTACACCCGGCAACACCACATGACTGGCATCCGCAATGACGCGAGGCTCGCGCGTGACCACGGCCTGATGCCCCACGGCTTCAAACGCCTTGGAGACACTGCGCAAGTTGCCCATGCCGTAATCAATGATGGCAATCATGTTGCATTCGCAGGCACACGTTGATGGCCGCTACCGATTCCCATCACACGGACGATTCCGCTAGAGGCTTCCCTTCGTCGAAAGAACTCTCCCCGACAGCCGCTCTTCCGGCATGGTGGCTTGATCCAGCGCCCGCGCCAACGCCTTGAAGATGGCTTCCATGATGTGGTGAGGATTCCGTCCATATTGAAGGTTCACGTGGAGATTGAGGCCGCCATGAGTGACGAAGGCCTGGAAAAAATCCTCGAAGAGCCCCAGATCGAACGTCTTGATCTTCCGGTCCGGCAAACTGACGCTATAGACCAGATAGGGCCGGCCGCTGAGATCGACCGTGACCTGCGCAAGGGTTTCGTCGAGCGGCACGGAAGCCCACCCGAAGCGCTTGATCCCCGCCTTTTCTCCCAATGCCTGATGCAGCACCTTGCCCATGACGATGCCGACATCCTCCACCGTATGATGCTCGTCGATATCGATATCGCCTTTGGCCTGCACGGTGAGGTCGAAAAACCCATGTTTGGCCAACAGATCCAGCATGTGGTCAAAAAACCGAATGGACGTATCGATCTTCCCCTGGCCTGTGCCGTCCAAGGTCCATTCGACACGAATATCGGTTTCCTTCGTTGCGCGATGCAGCGAGGCCTGTCTGGGAGCTCCGGTGTGTTTCATGAAAACCTGCTTTGAGCTGATTTGGCGTGCGCATCGAAGCCTTCGATATGCGCCAGTCTGACGATATGATCCTTGGCTTTCGTCAATTCTTCCCTGGTGTAATGCACAATGTTGCTGACCTTCACATAGTCGTTGACGGACAGCGGCGAAAAGAAACGGGCGGTGGCGCCGGTCGGCAGCACGTGATTCGGACCGGCCACGTAATCAGCCACGGCAGGCGGCGTATAGCGCCCCAGGAACAGTGCGCCGGCATGGCGAATCTGCTCCAGATAATCAAACGGACGATCCACCGATAAGGTCAAATGTTCAGGCGCAATATCGTTCGCCACCTCAATGGCCTCATCCATTGTGCCAACGACGAAAGCGACAAAGTGCCGCGCAATCGATTTGGCTGCGATTTTTTCTCGCTGCAACCCCTTCAACTGGGTCTGAATGAGGCGCACGACCTCTTTTGCCAGCGATGCGGAGGTAGTCACCAGGTAGACTTGCGCATCTTCGTCATGTTCCGCCTCGCACAACAAATCCGCCGCGACATGCGCCGGCTTCGCATCGTCGTCCGCCACTACTAACAGCTCGCTGGGGCCAGCCACCATGTCGATCCCAACGGTGCCATAGAGCAATCGCTTGGCCGTTGCGACATACATGTTTCCCGGCCCAACAATTTTATCTACTTTGGCGATGCTCTTCGTACCGAAGGCCATCGCGCCGATAGCCTGTACTCCGCCGACCCGATAGATTTCATCGACACCGGCAATATCGGCCGCGACCAGCAAATAGGGATTGATCTCGCCTTTCGGCGTGGGCGTGCACATGACAATGCGTCGAACCCCCGCCACCTTCGCAGGAATCGAGCACATCAGCACCGAGGAAGGATAGACGGCTTTCCCTCCCGGCACGTACACACCGACGGCATCGAGTGCGGTGACCATCTGGCCGAGCGTGGCGTTCTCCTCCTGGTACATCCAGGTCTTGGTGCGCTGTCGTTCGTGAAACTGCCGCACCCGGTCAGCGGCATACCGGAGCGAATCGCCCTCATCTTTCCGAATGTGGTAATAGGCGTCCTTGATTTCCTCCGGTGTCACACGGATCTGATCGAGCGTCAATGAGACTCGATCGAACTTCTTGGTATACCGCAGCACCGCACGATCTCCACCTTTCTCCACCGCCTGAAGGATCGCGCGCACGCTTTTCTCGACACTTGCCGCTTGCGAACGCGAGCGGGTCGTGATTTTTCGTAAAGCTTTGGCGAAGGCGTGATCGGTACGCTCGAGAATAGTCATGACATCCGTCCTGCCGCTGCGTCGCCTGTCTCGGGCGCCGCATCATGGAAACCCACGACCACCCGCGTGGGAAAGGTTGGCCGCGCTACGCCGCAGCCACGGCTGTGCGCAGCCGATCGATCAACACCTGTAACGGTTCATGTTTCAATTTGAGGCTGGCCCGATTGACGATCAACCGTGCGGTGGAGTGGGTAATGACCTCCACCTCTGCCAGATCATGGGCCCTCAAGGTACTGCCCGTCTCAACCAGATCGACAATGCGATCAGCGAGTCCAACAATCGGGGCCAGTTCTATCGACCCGTACAGTTTGACGATCTCAACCGGCATTCCGCGCTGATTGAAGTAGCGCTCGGTGACGTTGGGATACTTCGTCGCCACCCGGATCTTCGATGACCACCGATCCGGTGACGGCTGCCCCTGCAACGCAGCGACCGAGATTCTACACGCTCCCACCTTTAAATCCAACGGCTCATAGACATCGCTGCCCTGCTCCAGCAAGACATCTTTCCCGACCACGCCGACATCCGCCGCTCCATGCTCGACATACGTTGGGACGTCGGTCGGCCTCACGATCAGGAAGGTCGCATTATTGGCGGCACAGTCGAAGACCAGCTTCCGGCTTTCCACCGACAACCCCGGGCTATAGTAACCGGCCGCTTTCATGAGATCGAGCACCGGCCCGAGCAATTTCCCTTTCGACAGCGCGATCGTGAGTCCCTTCGGTGTTTCGTCTTGCGATCTCCTCGACTTCACGTTCACTTTCCCTTTCTCCGCTCGATGCTGGCCCCCAGGGTCCGGAACTTTTCCTCTAACCGCTCATAGCCGCGATCGAGATGATACACGCGCGACACCTCTGTGGTGCCTTCTGCCGCCAGGCCGGCGACGATCAACCCCGCGCTCGCGCGAAGATCCGATGCCATCACCGGCGCGCCCGTCAATTGATCTTTGCCCGTAATCACCACCCGATTGCCCTCGACGCGGATATCCGCCCCCATGCGACGCAGTTCTTCCACATGCATGAACCGACTCTCAAAAATCGTCTCGGTGACCACGCTGGTCCCTTCGGCCACCGCCATCAAGGCGACGAACTGCGCCTGCATGTCGGTGGGAAATCCGGGATGCGGGCTCGTTCGCACATTCGTCCCTTTTAATCGCCCGGTGACGGTAAGACGGACTCGGTCTTTTTCCTCAATCAGCTCGACCCCGCTCTCCCTCAGTTTCATCAAAAGCGGTTCCATGTGCTCGGGACGACAATGATCGACCACAATGTCGCCGCCGGTGATGGCGCCGGCCACCAGATACGTTCCGGCCTCGATGCGGTCGGGAATGACTTCATGATCGGCGCCATGCAATTCGGTCACGCCTTCGATCGTAATCATGTCCGTGCCTGCACCGGCAATGCGCGCACCGCGCTTGACGAGGAACGCCGCCAGATCGCTGATCTCGGGCTCTTTCGCGGCGTTTTCCAACACCGTCGTGCCCTCTGCGAGCACGGCCGCCATCATGAGATTCTCGGTACCGGTGACGCTGGGCGTATCAAAGTAAATGCGACTGCCTCGCAAACGACGCGCGGTTGCCTTGATGTATCCATGCTCGATTTCGACCGTGGCGCCCATTTTCTCCAACCCGGCCAAGTGAAAGTTCACCGGTCGGGAGCCGATCGCGCAGCCTCCGGGAAGCGAGACCTTTGCCTCACCCAAACGAGCCACCAGCGGACCCAGCACTAGAACCGATGCCCGCATGGTACGGACGAGATCGTAGGGCGCTTCGGTAGAGGCGATGGCTTGGGCCTGGACAACGGTCTGGTCACCCTCCTGAGTGACGGCGATTCCCAACATGCGGAGCAGCTTCCCCATGGTCAGCACATCGACCACTCGGGGCATATTCGAGAGAACGCATTCGCCCCCGCCAAGAATGGTGGAGGCCAGAATCGGCAAGGCGGCGTTTTTTGCCCCGCTCGTGCGGACTTCGCCGTGCAACCGCCGTCCACCTTGAATGAGAATTTGATCCATAGCGTTCAGCGAGTCGACCAGCGCATTACCGATTGCCCGCGGATGAGCTGAGAGGCATCACGATTCTGCTTTCTTTTCAAAGCATACGACACGGTCGATTCCGCCCTGATCCTGCAACACCGCATAGGTGCAGAACTGACCATATTCCTCAGCCTGGCGACAGACAGCAGCCGCTTGGCCGAGTCCGACTTCCATCAAAAGGGCACCACCGGGCTTCAGATACGCCGGAGCCTGCGTGAGGAGCCGGCGATGCAGCTCCATCCCGTCGCACCCTCCCGCCAATGCCAAGCGCGGCTCGAAGTCTCTGACTTCCGGCTGGAGCGTGCCTATATCCCCGTCTGAGATATAGGGAGGATTGGAGACAATCACTTCCATCTGATTCGCCACGCCTTCCTGAGCGATCGCAGTCAGCAGGTCCCCGTGGAAACACGAGATCCGCGAGCCAACCCCGTGCTGTGCCATATTAACTCGCGCAACCAGCAACGCATCGGCCGAAGCGTCAATCGCTAATACACGCGCCGTCGGCAGGGCCAATGCCAGGGAGACAGCCAAACAACCTGACCCGGTTCCCACGTCCACCAGCATCGCGCTCGGCGTCTGCGCACACCGACGAACCGCTTCATCAACCAGCAACGCACTTTCAGGACGGGGGATGAGGACGGACGGCGTGACGTAAAACTCTCGGCCGTAAAACTCTTGTGAGCCGAGCAGATACTGCAGCGGTTCACGAGCAACTCGCCGTGCAATTAACGCCTGTATACGCTCGCATTCTGCACCGGTGAGCAGGCGTTCTACGTTGACGCGCTGCATGAGTGGCGAAAGTTTTAGAACATGTTCCACCACCCAGGCGGATTCCAAAACAGGCTGGTCGATGCCGGCAGCATCCAAGCGAGATTCAGACTCTTTCAGTAGCGCGCCAAGACTCGATACAGAAGAGACGGCATCTGCCAATTGCTGTTGCCTCATTTGGTTTCCAGGCTGGCCAGATGTTCGTAGTGCGCTCTCAGTGCTTGCACGATCTCTTCCAAATCACCCGTCAACACCTGATCGAGCTTATGAACAGTCAGGCCGATGCGGTGGTCAGTGACTCGGTTTTGAGGGAAATTGTACGTACGAATTTTTTCGCTCCGGTCACCGGTCCCAACCTGCGACTTACGGTCTTGGGCAATGGCCGCCTCCTGCTTTTCCCGCTCCGCGTCCACGATCCGCGCGCGCAACGTTCGCATGGCTTTCGTTCGATTTTTCAGCTGCGACCGCTCATCCTGACAACTGACGACGACGCCGGTTGGAATGTGCGTGATGCGAACGGCCGAATACGTCGTATTGACACTCTGCCCTCCCGCACCTGAGGAGCAAAATGTATCGATGCGCAAATCTTTGGGATCGATGTGCACATCCACTTCGTCCACCTCGGGCATGACCGCGACGGTCACGGTTGAGGTGTGTATTCTCCCGCTGGCTTCTGTCGTCGGAACGCGCTGCACGCGATGTACTCCGCTTTCATACCGCAGACGGCCGTAGGCGCCCTTCCCTTCCAGCAGAGCGATCACTTCACGGTAGCCGCCGATTCCCGTCTCAGAGGCATCAACTACCTCGAGACGAAGGCGATTGCGCTCCGCATATTTGAGGTACATGCGGAAGAGATCTCCCGCAAATAAGGCTGCCTCGTCTCCGCCCGTTCCAGCCCGGATCTCGAGAAACACATTCTTCTCATCTCGCGGATCCTTGGGAGTCAGGAAATCTTTGGCTCGCGATTCGATGTCCAACAACTGCTGGTTCAAATGCTCACGTTCTTCCGCAAAGAGCTGCTTCATATCAGCGCCGGTCGAGGGATCCTGCAGCATGGACGTCACTTCGTCGAGTTGCTGCTGGGCTTGGGCATAGGCGGCAAACTCCTGAGCAGGCTCCTCTAATTCCGTTCGTTCTTTATTAAGCTTGTGAATCATCCCCGGCTGATTGAGGACAGTCGGATCCATGAGCTGATTCGTCAGCTCCTGGAAACGCGCAGCCATCCCTTCCCATTTCTTGATCAGCCCATCTTCCATGTCTCGCCCATTCCGGCCATAGCCCTGGTGTCAAAAAAACAAGAGACCCTGCCCCAAAAGGAAGCAGGGTCTCCATGATGTCCTGACTGAGGCCTACTTGTCTTTTTTGGCGTACTTCTTTTTAAACCGTTCGACACGCCCTTCCGTATCGACGATCTTCTGGGTTCCGGTAAAGAACGGATGGCACCCTGCGCAAATATCGACCTTGATGTCACCAATAGTGGATCGGGTCTTGAACGTGTTCCCGCAAGCACAATGCACGATCGCTTCACGGTAAACTGGATGAATTCCCTTTTGCATACCTGCTCCTCTACTGACCTTGATTCGTTGACTCGTCTTGTTCGCCAGGGTACACGACTTTACACTGGAGTGGCCTGCACTGGCAAGCGGCGCTTACCGATTCATGGATTGCAAAAATTCCTGGTTGGTCTTGGTCCCGCCGATCTTGTCCATGAGGAACTCCATGGCTTCCATGGTGCCCAACGGGCTCAAGACCTTGCGCAAAATCCACATCTTGTTTAAGCGGTCGCGATCGACCAGCAGTTCTTCTTTGCGCGTGCCGGATTGACTGATATCGATGGCAGGGAAGAGCCGCTTGTCGGCCAACCGCCGATCCAAATGCACTTCCATATTGCCGGTCCCCTTGAACTCTTCGAAGATCACATCGTCCATACGGCTGCCGGTATCGATCAGTGCGGTGGCCATGATGGTTAAGCTGCCGCCGTTTTCAATGTTCCGAGCCGCCCCGAAAAACCGCTTGGGCCGCTGCAGGGCATTGGAGTCAAGACCGCCCGAAAGTACCTTACCGCTGGGAGGGGCGATCGTGTTGTAGGCCCGAGCCAACCGAGTGATGCTATCGAGCAGAATGACCACATCTTTTTTGTGCTCAACCAGGCGCTTGGCTTTCTCCAATACCATCTCCGCGACCTGCGCATGCCGCTGAGCCGGCTCGTCAAAGGTGGAGCTAATGACTTCAGCTTTCACCTGGCGCTGCCAATCCGTGACCTCTTCCGGGCGCTCATCGATCAAGAGTACGATAAGCGTGACTTCCTTATGATTCTTGAGAATGGCTCGGGCGATTGCCTGCAACAACATAGTTTTTCCGGTTCGTGGGGCAGCGACAATCAAGCCGCGCTGGCCCTTGCCGATCGGCGTCGTAAGATCCATGACGCGCGTACAATATTCTTCCCGGTCAAACTCCAGATTTAAACGTTCCTCAGGATAGAGCGGGGTGAGGTTGTCGAAGAGTATCTTGTCACGCGCGACTTCCGGGTCCTCATAATTAACCTTTTCTACCTTGAGCAAAGCGAAATAGCGTTCGCTTTCTTTCGGTGGGCGGATCTGGCCCGACACGATATCCCCGGTCCTCAGATTGAAGCGGCGAATCTGTGATGGGGAAATATAAATATCATCAGGTCCTGGCAAATAGTTGGAATCTGGCGCTCGAAGGAATCCGAAGCCGTCCGGCAACGTCTCCAAGACACCTTCACCAAATACCACGCCGTTTTTCTCAGTCTGCGCCTGCAAAATGGCAAAGATGAGCTCTTGCTTGCGAAGGTTTGCAGCCCCTTCAATTTTCAAATCTCGGGCCACGTCATTCAGGTCGGCAATCGACTTCTGCTTGAGCTCCGCGAGATGCATAACTTCCCCTTTAACCTGTGTCATACCTTCCCTATCAGGCTCTCAACCTGATAGCTCCCCAAAATGAGAAAAACAATTTAGTACTCATGAACGAATTCACGGAAGCAATTTGTCTAGATATCAACCTGTTGGTTGTTTATGGCAGGATCGCTTTGATGAAGGCGTTGTTGATTGCAAACTTGCAGAAATGAAAGTTGCCCTGTTGCACACTCGACGCTCAACGACCTTGGGATTTTTACGATTGGAATGGGCTCGGAAGCTGATGGACAGAAGGCAATGCGTTTTTCAGGATCGCGAAGTTATTTTCATTCTAGCGTCCAGCCTTCACATTGTCAACAAATATCACCCCGTAAAACCGATCTCCCGTCCCACCTGATTATTGCCGAATGGACGAGTACGATCATGCCACCTTCTCCCAACACCCCTGGAAGCGGTTCTGGGACCTTCGGTTGCAGCCCAGCAACCGTTATGCTAAAGATCGCACAAGGAATTCTTGTGGCAAAATCAGATCACGACACACCAGATCGCATTTTCACGTTGGCAGAAGCCAACGAACTCCTTCCCCAGCTCAATCAACGGTTTGCTACCATACGGCGGGCCAAATCCGTCATTGCGAGCACAAAAGACGAAGTGAGCAAAGCCAGCTCAAAAGCCGCGTCGGGAGGTGGAAGCCCGGTTGGCGCACTTTACATTCGGGCACTCCATGAAATCAGCGGCAGCTTGCAAGCAATCCACGAATTGGGAATCGTCATTAAGGACGTTGACCAAGGACTCTGCGACTTTCCCTGCAAACTTGAAGGCCGAATCGTATACCTATGCTGGAAATTTGGCGAAGAAGAAATTCGCTGGTGGCACGAAGTATCTTGCGGATATAAGGACCGCCATCCTTTGGATGGCACCGCCATATAACAGGCCGCCCTATGAAATTTGTCATCTTAGGATTTGACGGGCCTGAGGGACAGGCAAAGCGGAAAATTCACCGAGCGGCGCATCTGGCCAAGCTAGAACCGCTGGACCGGCAAGGAAGAGTCCTACTTGCTGGCCCCTTCACTGACCTGGCTGGCAGCCTGATTATCATTGAGGCAGACTCCCTCGATGAAGCGAAGCAGATCGCGCAAGAAGACCCTTATACTGTCCATGGGATTTTCGAACGCGTAGAGGTCCACCCTTTCAAGCAAGTACTCCCCGATAGAACATCTTCGACCTAGGAAGACCATAGCAGTCCTACTGGATCCTCCCTGCACTCGGACTGGTTAGCAAAGTGCTCACTGCGTTACCTTCGCAGCGAGCAACAACCGCGAGCCTTGTCAGATTGACAACTAAAAAGATCGCCACCTATAATGCGCACTTAGCACTGTCTGGGAAGATGTGAGCCTTGTAGTTCAAAAGACCTAAGTGCCTTCTCACGCGCTGGCCCTTAATTTCCCCCAGGTGGGCCTTCTGCTGTGTTGCAGAAAAACATCGAGAAAGCATAGAGTGACTTGACCCCACGCTTTAACCGAGGGTGTCCCTTCTCCAAGTTTGTTAACCCCAAAAAGAGAGCAGGTTCGAATGACTCAGTATCGCGTGTTACCAGGCCCAGAACACTTCCTGCCACCTGCCGCGGCTTCGATGGGGATCTATCTCCCCAATCCAGGCGAGGCACATATCAACGGCGTCATCGTTCCGGAAGAAAAAGCCTACGAAGAAGCCGCGCGTCAATTTCTCATGGCTCAGGTGCCAACCATTTTCCCAGGGCCTCTGGTCCTCTGGGCCTGGAATGAAAAAGCGGCCAAGAAGGCGGCCGCGGTCCGCAGTCTCTACGAGACGTTGAAAGAGTGTGTGCAGCCCGGACAAAAGCCCATGCTCATTCCAATGCCGGACTATCGCCCCAAGTACCCGAAGATCAATCCGGAAGTCGAAATTAATCCTAACCATCCGAATCTCACCATCTGGCACAACAAGATCGACTGCTGCATGTTCATCGGCGTACACTGCCATCAGGCGAATTTATCCCTCAAGATTATACGCGGCGGGACATCGTGCTATACCGTTGCAATGTGCGCGCAAGCAGGCCATGAAGACGCCATGCTCTCATTCAGAGATGCTTCAGTGGAAAAAATTCTGAAATTGGGTGAGTGGATTCGTAAATTGAAAGGCACCGTTAAACCACGGCTGACATCAGCTAAGACGAGCGCTTCCAACTAGTGTGTTTGAAGCACTTCTAACGATTGAAAGGAGGCCGAGTCCATGGCGGAAATAAAATCCCATATCGGGACACAGAATAAAAAGGGCCAGACCTACACAGATCCCTGGAAAATGATGCATGAGGCCCCTCGCAATCCATCTTTCTATACCGGGAGCGAGGTGATTAAAGAGGCCCTGAGGCGAGCCAGCTGCGATGTGATGATTGCTTATCCCATCACCCCGCAGAGCGAAGCAGCAGCTCTTATCGGTGAGTTATTTGCAGAAGGCTATATCGGTGATTATTTTCGCGGAGAGAGTGAGTTCGCCGTTATGTCGCAATGTGCCGGCGCGGCGTTTGGAGGAGCACGAGTCTTCACGACGACAGCGGGACCCGGAACGATGCGTGCCATGGAAAACTTTCCCATGTGGGCCGGGGCACGCCTACCGATCCAAATGATCGTCACCTGCCGCGGTATCAACTCGCCGCTGTCGATTCAGCCGGATACGATTGAAATTTCATACCTCCTGAACACCGGCATGTTGGTGTGGCATGCAGAGACGGCACAAGACTTTTTCGATTGGATCCTCAAAGGTTTCATGGTCTCTGAAGAGCCGGAAGTGCATTTGCCCCTAGCCTTGTGTTGTGATGGTTTCTTTGTGACCCATACCAAAGACGTCGTGAACCTGACACCGACCGACATGTGCCTCCCTCCCTATGACCCCTATCGTTCCCCAGTGCCATGCATGGATATGGAATGCCCCCCTGTCCGTATGATGCGCGATCCCTTCATTATGAAGAGCAACTACATCAGCTATGCCACTCATGCTTCTTGGCAACAAGAAATTTGGGCAGCGGTCGAACGGTCACGCAAACACACGATCAAGTGGATCAATGGTCTAATCGATACTGAAAACACCGATGCGGAGGTCGTCATTGTTGCCTCAGGTACCGCCGTTTCCCAAGGGCGAGAGGCCATCCGTCTGCTGGAGGACGAAGGTGTACGGTGCGGGTTGATCAAAGTGAAATCGCTCCGTCCTTGGCCAGGCGAAGAGATTCGCGAAGCCACGAAGAATGCAAAACATATCTTTGTGCCCGAGTTCAATGTGACCGGATGGCTGGCAAAGGAAATTAAGGCCACGATTCCCAATAGTGAACGTGTCCATGCCGGTCCCCATGTCTGCGGCGGCATGACCATGCCACCAGAGATTATCGTCTCCGAAATTAAGACAGCCCTCGGCCTGCGTTCCGAATCGCTTGCCGGCAGAGGCAGCTGACATTGTTCCCCGTCGTTGTGACCTGAGCCATCATTTCGAGATCGCTAAGCCTTGAGGAGGCATACATGAGCAAAGAGCGAATCAAAATTTCGCCGGACCTATATGACATCATGCCATCGGACTATCAGGATTTGGTCCAGAGTGCGACCTATGGCAAAGAAGACCGCGGCTGGAAGGATATTGGAACTTCCAAGGAACTGATTGAACAACATTCCTTGTGCGCCGGCTGCCCTGAGTCGATGGCATTCCGCTATATTTTGGCTTCCCTGCCCAATCCGGAAGATACAGTCATGGTTGGCTCGACGGGCTGCACCAGCTTGGTGTTTCCCATGGTAGCCGTGCACAACATTCACTCTCTGTTTGGTAACCAGAATGCGATTGCATCCGGATTGAAGCGGGCGCTCAGCGTGCGCTTCCCCGACCGAGTCAAAGATGTGGTCGTCCTTGCTGGCGACGGCGCTACTGTTGATATCGGACTCGATATGACTTTGCAGGCCTGGTTCCGGCAGGAGAAATTTACCACGATCTGTTTCGACAACGAGCTCTACGCGAATACTGGTGGCCAAGAAAGCGGTTTGATGCAAAAAGGGTTCGTCGCGAAAATGGCCCCTGTGGGTAAACTGTTTGACAAGGTTCGTTTACCTGAAATTGCTCGGGAGTCCGGTTGTCATTACGTGGTCAATTGCACCGTAAGCAAACCCTCACTGGTAGAAAAAGTCATACGCAACTCTGTTTTGATCGCGCGTGAGATTGGCCCGACGTACATCCAGCTCTATACGCCTTGCATTCTCGAAATCGGCAAGAACAGCATGGAAGGCCTTCAGGAAATGCGTGACTCCGAAAAGCCGACTGAGCGATTTGCCTATAAAGAATTTGTCAGCGAGCCGGCGAAGCAGTTCCTGGCAGAGCTGGCCGCAAAGGATAAGGAACGCAAAGCTGCCGCCAAGCAGCTGGCTGGAAAAGCCTAAGGAACCGGAGGTCGTTCATGATCAAGAAAAGACTCAACATTCGCATGTCCGGCCTAGGCGGCCAAGGAGCCGTGACGGCAGCCCATGTCATGGCTATGGCTGCCAACAAGGACGGAAAATTCTCGATTTCAAACCCCTTCTTCGGCGCCGAAAAACGCATGGCCCCAGCGGAAAGTTATTGCCGGATCGGGATTGAGCGGATTTACGATCGAGGAGAACTGGTATTCCCGGATGTCATTGAAGTATTTCATCCTCAGGTCATTACGATGGGCAAAAGCTACACCATGCCCTTCTATTCAGGCGTGAAAGAAGGCGGAGTCGTGATCATCAACTCCGCCCAACCCCTTCTTTCAGAGGAAGATATTACTCGCCTTAAGGACCTGAATGTTTCCCTGTTCTATATCGCGGGGACTGAACTGGCGATCGAAGTCGCAGGGACGGAGCTTTCGACGAACATGTCGATGATCGGATCTGTAGCAGGCATTACCAAATGCGTCTCGATGGAAGCCCTGGACGGCGCTCTACAGGAACGGTTTGGAAAGAAATTTGTCGCATCCGGCGGAACGGCGTCCTTGGACGAAGCCATCAAGAAGAAGTTCGCGAAAAAGGAAATGCTGCTGGCCAAAAATTTGGCGACAGTCAAACGAGCATACGAGATCGCAAGCGAATGGGCAGAAAAGAATAAGGTCGAGTTGCGAGTCGGTAATCCTGCCGTTGCAGCTTAACGAGAGAGAAGGAACCACGTCGCATGTATAACGTAGCGCAAGTTATCGACGAGAAGTGCGTGGCAAAAAAGGGATGTCGCCTGTGCATCATGTACTGCCCTGAAGCCAATTGCTTGGATCTCAACGTCACGAAGATGGTCGCAGAAGTCACAATCGATCGCTGTAAAGGATGCGAGCTCTGCGTCGTCGTGTGCAACGCCGCCAAACACGAGGCAATTGAAATGCAGGCGGTCAGCGCCACCGGGCAACTCATGTCTCACAAATCCGAGTCTGCTGCCCTCGGACAAGCTTATCAAGGATAAGTAGGCACTTCGTCTCACATAACCCCCATAGCGTCTTACGCTATGGGGGTTTTTCTTGAGATGCCCAGTGGGGAGATCTAATGGAAGAAGACAACGTACTTGATGAGCTCCTCCGAAACATAGCGGCCCTGTTGAACGAATACCCTAAGGCTATTGAACGGCGAGCTGCTGTGATACACGCAAGCGGGAAGGACCCGGAACTGGCAGAAAAGCTCATAAAGGCTGCTGACACAATGCGGGATAGTGGGAATCTCTATCTGACATGGGCAAAACATTTCGCCGCACAGGCGGAGGGCAATACGGATGCTTCATCGGACGAAGACGAAACTGATGACTTTGGCATCTAAAAAAGTCTCCCCCTTCGCACCTCAGTTTTGTTAGAATGCCCTCGTTCGTTCACTACATCCTCGTTCCCCGGTAGCTCAGTTGGTAGAGCAGCCGGCTGTTAACCGGCTGGTCGCAGGTTCGAGTCCTGCCCGGGGAGCCAACCTTTACGCTCTTGCGAACTCGTTCCCACCTCGGCAAGTTCAAAGATATTAAAGACGAGCTTGTCGGGGTGGACGATGATATCCCGCACCAAACACCGCAGTACTTCCATTTTCTCTTTCGGAAGCAAAGCCGCGAAGATCCGTTGAAAATTCTTCAGGTTACGCAGCACGACCTCTGAGTCATATTCCCTCGCCGTATGTTCCTGAATCTGGCGTTGCACGGCCTGGTACTGCGTTTCTAGGCTATGCTGTTCCTGCTGTTGCCGGCGCATCTCATCCTCAAGGCGTTGGACGGACACAGTCCCCTGCCCTACCCCTCGCACCAATCGATCTATTTCGCGTTCCAGCCGATTCAGGCTCGCTTTCAGCCGGATAGCCTCCTGTTCCAACGGTCGCACTTGCTCCTTTTGGTCCCGGTTCAGCTCCTCAACTGTCACTTTTACCCACTCTGCCTGCTGGCTTAAGGTTGATAGATATTCAACAACCTGATGTTCTACCGCGTCGGCATTGAGGGCTTTGATGGTACAGACGCTGTTGCTGTGCTGCATGGTCTTCGTGCAGCGATAGTAGGCAATTCGGTTGATTGATTGATCCTTGCGGCGCTTCTGCGTGTAGTGAGGGCTCATAAACGACTGGCAGACACTGCATCTGAGCAACCCCTTGAGAAGAAATGTCCGTTGGATCTTGGTAACCGCTCGGCCATGATCGCGAGGGAGTGATTGAACCTTGTGATACAGCCCCTCCCCAATCAACGCTTCGTGTTCCCCTTGGAATAGTTGGTCGTTAAACTGCGTGCGGCCGCAATACACGGGATTCGCCAGGATATAGGCCAGCGTCATCTTCCCCCACTGCTTCCCGCTCCTCGAAAGCCATCCTCTGCGATGGAGCTCGGCACGAAGTCGGGTCAGTGATGGGTCTTGGGCAAACTGCTGAAACATGAATTGCACGCAGGGAGCTTCTTCGGGATGCCTGACGAGGCGCTTATCTTCGTTGCGATAGCCAAACGGAACGATTCCCCCATTCCAGAGGCCTTTCGTGGCCCGTTGCTGCATTTTGTCTCGTGTACGGTCCGCCGTCATTTCCCGTTCAAATTGGGCAAAGTCGAGGAGGATATTTCGCAGCAGTCGTCCCATAGGATGATGCGTATCAAGACTTTGGGTAATCGATACGAATTTCGCGCCGTGGCGGTCGAATAAATCCATCAGGACATGGAAATCCTTCACGGATCTGGTTAATCGATCAATTTTGTACGCCAGCACGCAGGATATCCGTCCAGTTCGAATATCTTGCAGCATTTCCTTTAGAGCCGGTCGATTCATCGTGTCTGCCGAGAAGCCAGCATCTTCATAGACTCGATAAATGATGTATTGATCCTGGCTCTTGCAGTAGGCCTCCAGCTTTTCGCGTTGGGTTTCGAGGGAACTGTATTCCGTATCTGCCTGATTTCGCGTCGAGACGCGCGTATAGAGCCCGCAAATGGTCGGGACGGGGGTAACTGCCATTATGCCGTTCCTTTCTCTTGTAGGGCCAAGCAGGCGCGTTCCAGCCAGTTCGCCAGGCGGATGCGCTGGTGATACCACGCCACATAGCCAATCACGCGCAGTGCGCGCCAGGCCATTTCGCGATTATGGAGCACGTACAGAAAGACTTCTCGCTCCAGTCGCTCCTTCGGTAAGGAACCCATCAGCCAGACGAGGGCGAAGGCATCGGCCTCGATGTCTCGGTGATCATTCGGCGTGAGCAAGGTTGGTTCTTCCGCATCTTTCATGTCGGGAAGATGCAAATGGACATGGCCCAATTCGTGGGCAATTACAAATTGTCGATTCAATGGACTGAGGCCACGGCGAGTCACAATGATGACCTGGCCCTCGTCCCTGGTCGTTATACCTTCAATCTTGGGACTGAACGTGGTTTCAAGCAACTCGACGCCCTGTTGAGCCGCAGCATCTTCTTGATTGTGAAAAGGGAGAGTGTGGCAGTGGGGATAGATAGCTTGGAGTTTCTGAATAAAGCGTTCCGGTCGTCGCAACCATTGGATGAATGAGGGGAGCAGACCGGATACCGTCTTCATCGCCGAAATCTCCTCTTTCGTTGCTGGACAATCACCGCCTTTAACTGCTTCATCGCCTCCTTCAGTTCTGCGCTCGACACGGCTTGGTGAGCACTCAAGAGGGCCGGAAGCAGTAGATCCGGCACTCGCTTCGCTTCCACAAGCAGCCGCTCAGGCGGATCGATGCGCAGGACCTCGGCCAGTCTCAGAATCATCTCATCGTTTGGCGGGAGTCCCCGTTCGCCGGATAACAAACGAGAGAGATAAGCCGGGGAGATACCGGTTTCGCTGGCTACCGTCCGGAGACTGAGGTTGACCTCTTCCATTCGCTTTTTGACTAACGCACGAAAGCCCTGGGGGGCTTGAGGAGTCTCTCGATTGAGCTCTGGAGTATCCATGGGGGCATTCTATAGATCAATTGTTGTCACACAGTCAACATAAAATCTTTCCATCATCTTGACCACTAGGCAACGCCCATCTATAGTGCGCTTCACGGAGGCTGCACATGATCAAAAATCACCTGAAAGAATGGCGGGCGCGGCAAGCGCAACGCGGCATTTCCAAGGCCACCCTGGCACGCAGGATACGGGTGAATCGTTCCTACGTCACCAAAATGGAGCAGGGCAAGGCGGTACCGAGTCTGCAGGTCGCCCTTCTCCTCGCTGAGTATTTCGGTTGCACCGTTGATGAACTCTTCGAGTTGGAGGCCGAAAAGACACCTGAGTTTTCTCATGATCATATGTTGCCCAATGGGCATCTCAATGAAGATTGAAGTCAATTTCATCCCCGTCAATTCACACGCGAGAGAAGAGCGCAGCTTACGCCTGCAGTCTCTTCTGCTCCAGGGTGCACGACGACTCACCGGCTTGCCTTCCAGTACTTCTACGGGTCCCCAGGGTTCGTCTCTCCCGGCTTTCTCGCCACCGTCACCATCTGAGGAGACGTTTCATGGCTGAGGCCTATTCATCCAGATTCGAATCAGCCCCTCAAGCCCCTGAAGCAGGAGGGCGTCCTGTCAGGCCGGAGTGGTCACGCAAACAAAAGCGTGGGTACCAACGAGTCCGCTCGCTCTTGTGGTTTTGGGAGGCCCATCACTTCCAAGTCTTATGGGTCACCCTGTCTACCGCAGAAGGCGGTCAGGCCGACAAGCTGACCTATCACCACAAGCAATTACGTCAACGGATCGAACGACAGCTCGGCTTTCGAGGTTTGGAGTATTACCAAGTTCGCACGGAAGAAGGTCACGGCGTGTTGCATATCTTTTGGGCTTGGCGAGTCCCCGATGGTGAACGCGCCCGCCGCTTCTGGATCTCGCAAGAATGGCTGTCTGCGCAATGGCAAAGCCTTCACGGGGCTCCGGTGGTCTGGATCAAGGCCTACCAGCCGGGACATCGCTCCAGGAACCGTCTGAGTCGATATGTCATCAGCCAATATGTTCAGGATCAATCGGGCTACGTGAACATGTGCTGGTCGTGGAAACGGTCGCTTGGTTTCCCTATGAGCGCTCTTTGGGAAGACATGCGCAATCAATGGTCCAGCAGGAATGCCTTTCGTCGGATTCGAGGAGAAATCGAAATCCCTCGGGTCGTGCTCTTTAAAACTTGGGAAGACCTGCTTGCCGGACATGCGATCTGGTTTGACGGATTCATTCTGCAACTGGTCTTAGGCAAAGGCCTGACTTTTTCCAAACCATGACCGCTCACACCTGCATTCGAAAAATCGACTCCCTGTTTGGCCCAACCTGCTGCGGACGGCCTGGTCTCGTCTATGACCGAGCCCGCAAGGGCTGGCTCTGCGCAGCACACAGCCAAGAAGGATTGTGCGAGTTCTGTCAGGCAGATCTGGTGTGGGGTCGCATCTGTTACCAGGCTGACGGTGTGGCCAGAGAAATCCTACTTTGCTGCGCCTGCGCCGGCCTCACGTTTCGCAATTCCCGCCACTAAACACCCCTACCCTCCAGTCTCACCCAATAGGCCCTTTCACGCCCTGAGTCTTCCAGGGGGTGAAGGGCCTCGACTGAACGGCAGCTATCCAATGATGACGGCGATGCGTCAGCTTGGCCGTCCCCTTGGGAAGTATTCTGAAAGCGTAATGAGCGAGATAAGGACTTACGGAACCACGAGGATTAATCGAAGAAGAATTCCGCCCAACGAGGCCGCCCGGCCGTTCCGGACCACTGGACCGGACGGCCGGGGGGATCGGGGGCGCAGCCCCCGCTTCACTTGATCTATATGGTCAAAGTAGTTCTAGGACAACAACCGACGGACGGGATTGAATGGTCGCCACAATTCATCGGTTCAGCTACTAGGTTGCTATGGCAGGACCATACAGCTACGTCTTGCTGTTATCACTGTTTCTTTTGACGAATCCTTAGTACAGCCAGATACTCTTTTCATGTCCACATTTACAAAATGTTTCTAGAGGCAGGACAATTATCTTATGAATATAGATATCCACACACTGGCCCCGGCGGCCACCGAAATTCCCCCACTGGTGGCCACCCCAAACTCCCCCACCCATAGCCAGGTGTAGACATCTCTGACTGGGATGTCCGACGGCGGGACGTTAGGCTCCTCCCCTCACATCAGGAG